>TARA_R110002167_G_scaffold269661_2_pt1 | contig 11431 bp, 10 predicted proteins | sample TARA_R110002167 | Tara Oceans TARA_R110002167 (sample SAMEA4398238) | marine metagenome | biome: Polar Biome; feature: [MES] marine water layer (ENVO:01000295) within the mesopelagic zone...; material: water (ENVO:00002006), including particulate matter (ENVO:01000060) such... | reverse complement strand
TACTGATTACAAGTCAGTTGCTCTACCAACTGAGCTAAGTCGGCACGACATCAAGAGGGGCGCATTCTAGAGTAATGATTAGCACGGTGCAATAGGGGAAATTGAAAAAATTTAAATTTTTGTATCGTTTGCTCAAATTAACGCCGGACTGACTAATTTTCATGCATATAAGTCAGCAAATGCAATATTTAGGCAGTAAACTTTTTATAAAAAGCGCTGTAAACCAAGTAAAACTAAATTAGGAAAGAAGCGTAAGTGCGTATTTTTTTGTGAAAATAATAAATCTTGATCGCCACCTGTCACAAAAATTTGGTAATTTTGACTGTGCTCCTGTAAATAATTTTCAGACATCGATACAAATCCTTGCACAGCAGCAAGGCATCCTTGATTAACACAGTCGGGGGTAGATTGGCCTAAGGTGAATTGTTGAGGTCGGCTTAAATCAGCAAAAACTTTTTGAGTATTAGCCAACAAACTTTGTTTCATCACACCAAATCCAGGAGAAATCCAACCCCCTAGGTGTTTCTGACCGATAATTATGTCACAGGTATTAGCCGTACCTAAGTCCAGTACGGCAACCGGAAGTTCCGTAATTGCTCTAGCCGCAAGAATCGCCAACCAGCGGTCTACACCTAAATTTTCGAACTTTTGATAAGCGCAAGAAATGCCAAACTGTTGCTGTTGGGTTTGCACAAAATGACAAGCAATCTGATATTTAAGGCAAATCTCATTGATACTTTCCACTAAGGCCTCCTTACCAACGGATGCCACCAGTACCTTGTTGCTTTGCCTTATTATATCTTCTAGTGCCTTTAGCGAGACGCAGTAATCTATGTGTATTTCTTCATCTGCGCTATCGACCCGAGCAAACTTTATGCGGCTATTGCCAATATCAATGAGTAAATATTTAGGCTGGTCTAACACTAATTTCTCCACCTTGAAATGCCTGAATGCCAAGGTCTGTTTCAACTAATAAAGCCCCATTATCGCTGATGCCACGCGCAATACCTGAGGTAACTGTCTGGCCAATAATGAGATTAATAGTTTGATTGGCATAAACGTCAGCGGCACGCCACTGTGCAACAAAAGGGGCAAGGCCCTTAGATTCAAACAGGGTGAGTGTAGTTAAAAGCTCGTCAATCAATACGGCCGCAAATTCATTGCGATCGACTTCTGTTGTAATGACAGAATTAATATCTATGTAGGGCTGATCTATAGGTAAATTGGCTTGCGGTAACTTTACATTAATACCAATTCCCACAATACAATGGCAGGCTGCACCAATTTGACCTTCGACCTCTATCAGAACACCAGCCAGTTTTTTACCTAATACATAAATATCATTCGGCCACTTTAGTTTTGCTTGTGCCACGCCTATCTTATTCAAGGCATTTATAATTGCCACACCAACCGCTAGACTCAAGCCACCGATAGTTTGATAGCCTGCAGGAAATGTCCAATGCATCGACAAATACATACTGGCACCATAGGGAGAAACCCAACGACGCCCCAATCTGCCCCGGCCTGCAGTTTGTGCCTCTGCTAAACAAACAGATCCATTGGATAAATCGGATTGGTGTTCCTTGATAAACTGATTAGTTGAATCGATGACATTTAACACCGTTAATTGGGCATCTGTAGGGACTGTCAGTAAGGCCAATATTTTACTTTTGTCGAGCAAAATCAGCGGACTGGCCAATCGATAGCCTTTACCTTGCACGCTATAGATATCCAATCCAAGTTCAGACAAGGACTTAATATGATTCGATACCGCAGCTCGCGAAATACCCAATTGCTCGCCGAGCGCTTCCCCAGAACAAAAATCACCTACCGCTAGTTGTTTAATAATATGGGTTCTGATGACATCAGTATTGGCGTGGTTCGCCGTCATGTCTGATCCTTAAATCGCTTTGGATTAAATATGCACAAGCCCAGCATTGCTGACTAGTTGCACTTCATTTTCTAATTCGATGAAGAAACTTTGCTGCACCGCGTGTTTTATCTTTTGTGCTAAGGCAACTAACTCACTACCGCTACCAGTACCATCATTGGTAAGCACCAAAGGCTGTTGAGCGTGGCACATTACTCCGCCAATTTTGTGACCTTTAAATCCCAATGTATCGATTAACCATGCCGCAGGCACTTTAACCTGCTCAGTATTAACTGGATAACTTGGTATATGAGGGTAACGTTGCTGTAATTGCACAAATAGGGCTTTGTCAATAATGGGATTTTTAAAAAAACTACCGGCATTCCCAAGCTTTTTAGGATCGGGTAGTTTGCGTTGCCTAACTTGTACCACTTTATCAAAAATATCTCGAGCACTCGGCTCTGCCAACTCGCGCAACTCGGCATAACTTGCATTCGCTAACCAATGTTTATTAAGACTAAACGTAACACTGCCAATAATAAACTGCCCAGCCAATGCACGCTTAAAAATACTATCACGGTAAGCAAACTGGCACTCAGCTCGCCGAATGTGCTTAATTGTCCCGCTAACTAGACAAAGATATTCGATACTATCGATAAACTGCTCAACCTCAACGCCATAAGCGCCTATATTCTGAATTGGGGCAGCGCCTACGGTGCCGGGTATCAAGGCTAAGTTTTCAAAACCGTTAATCCCCTTAGCTAAACACCATTCAACAAGTTGATGCCAATTTTCACCCGCGCCCACTTTCAATATAAACTTTTCTTCAGTTTCTTGGAGTTCAATGCCTTTAATCGCCATTTTCAAAATACAGCCATTAAAATCTTCCAAGAAAACGGTATTACTCCCTTCACCTAAGATGTAATAAGATTGTTTGACAGAGCTATGCCAAGACTCTTGCAACTCTGCCAAAGAACTAACCAAGAGGAAGTCCGCAGCATAAGCAGGAAAAGCAAAAGTATGTAGGTTTTGTAAGGGATACAAAAATAGTGACTCTTCTAGAATACGTTGAATTATTACAGAGTAGTTTATCGAAGATGGGTATTTTTACCAGACAAGCTAAATTAATTACTACTTTTTTTCAGACTATGTTTTTGTGCGCTTGTTTTAGAAAATCTAACTTTTACATGTTTACTGCGATCAAAAACAACACCAAGTAGCGGTGCACCTGCATCTTGTAATCTTTGTACCGCTTCGATGAGAGCCAGACTATCGGTCTTTTCAATATCGCAAGTTAAAATAATGCCATCAACCAGTTTAGCAATGACCAAGGCGTCGCTAAAGGAATTAACCGGTGGGGTATCAATAATCAAACGTTCATAAAGCACACCGACTTTTTTTATAAAATCAGCAAATCTTGGTTTAGACAAATAAACCAGAGGATCAGACGTGCCCGCGCCACTGGGCATAATTGATAATTGATTGCCTTTCTCTCGCACCATACATTGGCTAAATGAAGCCTGTTTATTGATAAACTCTGATAAACCAGCCGCATTGGGTCCAAGCCCAAAATACTGACCAACCACAGGGTTGCGCATATCGCCGTCGATCAACATAGATTTTTCTAATTGCCCAAATGATTCAGCCAATTCTATAGGAATTTGCGATTTTTCATGATCTTTTGATACGCTAGTAAAAGCCACAATACGGATTGGAGTATCGTCTGAACGCACGACAAGTCCAGAGCGCAAGGTTCTTATCGCTTCCGCATAAACAAAGTCTTTTACCGGCTGCACCGTATTGAGACTGGTTTTACTTAACACTTTTTGTTTGGGTAATTTTGGAATTTCAGCCAGCACTGGTACACCTTGCCTCAATAATAACTGCTTAAAGCGCGTTTTCTTATCTGCGACTAAATGAACTAAGAACCAAAAACCAATACTAAAAACACTCGCCAAAATAAATGAAAAGCTGATACCCAGCAACACTTTGGGTTTACTTGAGTATTCGGGGACTTGGGCAAAATCTACTATGGCAAATTCACCATCACTATCTAAATCTTGCAATATTTCAGCTTCCTGCAGACGCGATAAAAAGACGTCATAAAGCTGTTGCATGGCGCTTACTTTGCGCCGTAAGGTGGCTAATTCCATTTCATGGCGACCTAGCTCGGTATGTCGCAACCTGGCTTTTTCTAATTGTTTTGCCAACTCATTTTGTCGACCAATAGAGTTAATATAAGAATATTGTAAGCCGTCCACCACTTGTAACAGAGCGGTATTGTAATTTTCTTTCAGTACGTTTATTGCGCTTTGGGCAGCAATGTATTTGTAGTGTTTGTATTTGTAACGTTTACTTATCTCATCAAAAAACAACTCTTTTTCAGTTAACTTGGCAGTTAAATCGCGTAATAAACTGTCGTTAAAGATTGCGGGTATCTGCACTAATTTAACAGTCTCCCCCTGCGCAGCTTTAATTTGCGAAATAGTGGCATAATCGGCAGCGACGCTTTTATCAACCTGCAGTTTGTATTCAATTAGTTTGGCTATTTCAGTTTTTACCAGTTCAACTTGATTTTCTAAATCAACTAAACCATTAACCTGCATAAAATTTTCTAATTCATGCTCCGCTTCGTCTAATTGACTGCGTAAGGTGGTCAATTGACCATCAAGCCAACGAGTGGTTTCATCTGCTTTGCGTTTATGTGTTTGGTTTTGATAGTCAAAAAACGTAGGACCTATCGCGTTGGCTATCTCTGCAGCAGTATAGGCTAAGCGCGATTCGACGTTAATTTTTAACATCTCGGTATTAGCAATTTTTGTCAGCTTTAGATTATTTAGCAGTATGGTAATGGCTGTCTGGCTATCTTTGACTAAGGTGCCATTTTCTAATACTTTTTGAAATTCTTGGCGGTCAGTTAAATTGAGCTGCTCAACGATTTTTGCAGAAAATTGTCTTGAGCGAATAAACTCGATAAACGTATCAAGTTTGTCACTTTCTTTTTGCGACACCGTACCGAAATTACCGCTTAGGGTTAAGGTATCAGATTTTTCGTCTAAGAGGATCGTGCTTGTTGCAGAATATACTTTTGGCAGATTTTTTACATAATAGCTACCCATGCTAGTTAATATTGCAATGGTAATAATCATACGCCATTTTTTTTGCCACAAAAAAGTTAAAAGATCCGTGAGGTCAAAACTCCCTTGGGGCGCGAGTGAAATGACGGCCATAAGCTAAAAAAAACTCGAATTGATGGTGATAATATCACCGGGTAATACTGGGCTTTCTTTATTTACAGGCAATGGGATTTTTTCTGAGGGCCGAGCGATAAACCATTTACTAGATGAGGCTCTTTCGCTTAAACCACCGGCAATCGCAATGGCTTGCTCAACTGTTAATTTTTGATCAAACTCATATACACCGGGGGCTTTTACTTCACCATGGATATAAAATGGACGATACCTTTCTATACTAACCGTAATCGAAGGCGTAACTAAATAACCATCGTCATAACGCTCTTCAAGAGTTTTGGCTAGTTGTTTGGGCGTCAGGTTCAGTACTGGCACTTGCCCTATTAAAGGAAAATTAACGACGCCACTGTTATCAACCCTTACTTTTAAGCTTAAATCTGCTTCATTATAAACCGCGATTGCCAAACTATCGCCGACACTAATTTGTAGTGAAGAGCTGTCCGCATGTGAAACAGATGAAAAGTAAAAAAAACTTAAACAAACTAGCAGTCGTAATGCCATGTCACGCGTGCTCAAACTGACAAAAAGTCATTTGTTTGATACGAGTCGCATCTTTAGGCTGGAGGGTATTTTGGTAAACATTCATGCTGATAGTAGCTTGTTTCTCTGTTTTTATTAGTACCATTGAAATATCGACTGGTCGCTGATTTTCATGAGCTAAACAGCAATACTAGGCGCATAACCTAGTGGTGCTTTACACAATAATTTTTTAGCACCAATCGCATTGTGATTGAGTAACAAGCGGTTTAACTCATCGAACAACAGTACAACATCTTCAAAAGGCAACTTAGCTTCATCCGCGCCCATGATCCTCGGGTGCTGAGTTTTAGTGTCTGCGTCACCAATTAATAATTCTTCATAGAGCTTTTCACCAGGTCTCAGCCCAGAAAACTTGAGTTCAATCGTGCCGTTAGGATTATCACGACTTTTTATGCTGTGCCCCATTAAATGCGCCATTTTCTGGGCTAAATCCACGATCTTAACCGGCTGCCCCATATCCAAGACAAATACTTGGCCCTTATTACCCATGGCTCCAGCTTGGATAACTAGCTGAGCAGCTTCAGGAATAGTCATAAAAAAGCGAATAATATCAGGATGGGTGACGGTTATCGGTCCGCCTGCTTTGATTTGCTTGGTAAACAGCGGTACCACCGAACCTGACGAACCAAGTACATTACCAAAACGCACAATAGCAAACTCTGTGCCCGAACTTAACTCAGCGATAGCTTGAATATACAATTCGGCAAAGCGTTTGGTTGCCCCCATGATATTAGTGGGACGCACCGCTTTGTCAGTTGAAATTAATACAAATTTCTCGACATCAAATTCTGCTGCGACTAGGGCGACATTCGCGGTACCAAATACGTTATTACGGATACCCGCTAAAGGATTAGCTTCAACCATCGGTACGTGTTTATAAGCTGCCGCGTGATAAATAGTATGAATCGCATGATCGGATATCACACTGCGCAACACTTCAGTGTCTTGTATACTAGCGAGTATCGGAATCAAAGGTATGTCGGGATATTGCGCTTTAAGTTCATTTTCTATTTGGTATAAATTAAACTCAGACAATTCAAACAAAATAAGGTTAGCCGGTGCAGATTTGATAATTTGCCGACATAACTCACTGCCTATAGAGCCACCAGCGCCTGTCACCATGACATTTTTATGCTTGATATTGACATCCAGCAATTCAGTAATCGGTGGCACCGCTTCGCGGCCCAATAAATCTTCAATGCGAATTTCACGTAATTCGTCTATTTTATGCTTGCCCGACAGGATATCTTGAATCTTTGGAATACTGAGCAATTCGATAGCAAATGGCTCTAACTCACTGATTAACTCTTTACGCCGTGCTTCTGACGTACCGTGGACAGCCAACAACATTTTGCTGACACCATGTTGTTTCACATATTTGGGAATATCGCTTAATTTTCCGACGGGTAAACCAGAGATGGTTTTGCCATGAAACCTACCCTTGTCGTCGATAAAAGCCACAGGGTGTAACTCATTTCCAGCTTTTAGCGATTGGGCTAATAATCGGCCCTCGTGAGCTGCACCAAAAATCAAACATTTCTCTCGTAACTTATAGTTTTGCGCTTGGGCCGAGCCTTGGATTAAAAAGCGTGGAGTGATAATTAAAATGGCGCTTAGCATCCAATAAATGAAAGGTACCGTAGTTGGAATATGAATGTTTAGCGCAAATTTAGCAGCAAATAAATACAGGGTTGAAATACTGAGCACTAACATCACTATATATATAGCTCTGGCGCCAATATAACGAATAATTTGTCGGTAATGCCCTAAAAAGGCTAATAAAGCGAGGGTAAAAGCGATATTGGCACCAACAGCCATCCATTCAGCAGGGTCAAAATGCCAAGCACCAAAGCCTAATCTAAGCCAGTAGGCAAAAAATGTCGCAGTAATCAGTGACAAAAAATCCCATATAATCTCTAAGCTCAATTTTGCCCCTGCATTGAGACCAAATAGCTGCTTAATCTGCATTATAAACTCGCCTCAGACATTACCTGTGCTAACACCGAGCAGCATTTGTCTATTTCTTCAGCTAACAAAGTTGGATGCACTAAAAACATCAATGATGTTTGGCCTAACTCAATGGCGTTCAATAGGGGCTGCTCAGGACGGTAAGAAGTATCATCAAAGGCTTTTTCCAAATAAACTTCAGAACATGAACCTGAAAAGCAAGGTACTTGATGTTGATTGATGGCATCAATAATTCTATCTCTGTTCCAGCCAACTTTTAGCTGATTGGGCTCAACAAAGACATAACATTTATAGGCGGCGTGCTCGACGTAATCAGGCATGCTTGGCACGCGTAAGGCATTAAATTGCTTAGCGGTAGTCCAAATTTTCTCACTGTAAGCTTGACGTTTTTTAGTCCATTCGGGCATTTTTTCAAGCTGTTTCAATCCCACCGCAGCTTGAATTTCTAACATGCGCCAGTTAGTGCCAAAAGACTCATGCAACCAACGAAATCCTGGGGGGTGCTGTTTTTCGTAAATGGCATTCCAAGATTTACCGTGATCTTTAAACGACCAAACTTTTTCCCACAAATCTTTACGATTGGTGGTGACCATTCCGCCTTCACCCGCTGTGGTCATAATTTTATCCTGACAAAATGACCACGCTGCAATATCGCCAATACTGCCAGTAGAGCGTCCCTTGTATAAGGCACCATGAGATTGAGCACAATCCTCTACCACGTATAAATTATGGTGTTTAGCCAAGGCCATAATGTCATCCATTTCACAGGGCCATCCGGCTAAATGAACACATAATATGGCAGCAGTTTTTTCACTAAGGTGAGGAGTAATAGTTGCGGCACTGATATTTTGACTATCACGTTCTATGTCGGCAAACACCGGTACTAGACCGGCTAAGACAATCGACGATATGGAAGCAATGAAGGTGCGAGAAGTCACGATGACCTCAGCGCCCTTGGGAAGTTCAAGTGCTTGCCAAGCCAGATCTAAAGCGACAGTGCCATTAGCCACTGCAACGGCATAATCTGACTCAAAATATTCAGCAAATTTCTTTTCAAATTCGCGACATTGCTGACCAGTCCAGTAGTTAACCTTATTTGAATCAAGTACGGCTAACACCGCTTCTTTTTCAGCTGCATCAAAACACGGCCAAGGTGAAAATGGACCATTGAGCATGATATAAACCTCTTCAGTAAACTTATTATTTTTGTTTTATTACTTTAGCGGGACTGCCCACTGCAACCGAATAATCGGCCAAATCATGTAACAATGTACTGCCAGCACCCAAAATACAGTGTTTGCCAATGCTTTTACCTGGAATAATAACACTTCCAATACCAATAAAACTAGCTTCACCGATAGAAACCGAGCCTGCCAAGCGCGCTCCTGGCGCAATGTGTACAAAACTAGCCAAGATATTGTCATGGTCGACACTAGCCCCGGTATTCACAATGCAACCTCGCGCTATCTTAGTCTCAATGTTAACCACTGCAGTGGCGCAGATTAATGTGCCCTCCCCTATTTCGCTATAGGGACTAACAACCGCTGAGGGATGTATCAAGGTTGCCATTTGGCATTGCTGCTCAAGCAATTGAGTGGTTACCTTTTGGCGGGTAATGTTATGACCTATAGCAACAAAATAATCCGTATGTGCGGTATCTAAACCAGAAAATTCTAAACCTGCGCTCACGACAGGCCAATGGCTCACCTGGGTTAATTGAGGATATAAACCATCCCAAAAACATATACTGGTATAAAGGCCCATTAATTCTGCGCACTCAGCCGCAACCTTACCGTGACCACCGGCACCAATAATAACAAGATTCTTAACCATGTTTAGTGAGCTCATTTTCGTTACCTTTAAATTTGCTCATGGTCGCCTCACCCGTTTGATTAATATCTGCCTTTTTTAATACCTTTAACACCGTCATTGCCAAAATTTTGCAATCTAGTAGCAAACTTTGATGCTGCACATACCACACATCATAATCAAACTTTTGTTGCCAACTTAAGGCATTGCGACCATTGACTTGAGCCCAACCAGTTATCCCGGGGCGAACTTGATGACGCTTTTGCTGCTCAGCATTATACAAAGGTAAATATTCAACCAGTAAGGGTCTTGGCCCCACTAAACTCATATTCCCTTTGAAAACATTCCATAAACCCGGCAATTCATCCAAACTCGATGCGCGTAACCACAGTCCAAAAGGCGTCAATCGTTGCTCATCAGGTAATAACTGCCCCAGTGCATCAAGTTGTGAGGTCATGGTACGAAACTTTAACATCTCAAATATTTCAACGTCTTTACCGGGTCGTAATTGGCGGAATAAGATAGGACTACCCAATTTAAAACGGATGATGACAGCGAGCACTAACAAAATGGGCGACAGCAACAATAATGCACAAGCCGCGATGAAAAAGTCCAATAGGCGTTTAATCATTGTTCTGCCCTCTTGCTGACATTATGTGCCGATAAAAATCGAAAACCTGACAGGCATTGTGTTGCACATTCATCACTTGAGATACTTTGTGGCGCGCGTTGACGACTAGTCGTTGGCGCTCAGCTGGTTCGTTGATGGCTTGTCTTATTTTATTTGCCAATTGTGTGGGTGATTTAGACTCCGCCATATAGCCGGTTTCTCCATCGACCACTAAGTCTGGAAAACCACCTACATCAGTAGTTAAGGTTGCGACTTGCGCATACATCGACTCGACTGCCCCCCCAACGTTTTCTGAATGTGAAGGATGAACAGCTAAATCAAACTGCGGATAAAGTAAGGGTACATCGTGACGTAGACCAAGAAAAACACAAGTCCCAGGGGCTTTTTGTTCTGCATACTGCTTTACTTTCTGAAAATACGAGTCAGCATTAGCCCAAGGTCCGCCAACAAAAATGCATTTAACATTCGCATGGCTTTGCTTAACGATCGCAATGGCATCAATGAGGTCTTCATGCCCCTTCAATCCGCGTGTTTGACCGAGATAAGGTTTGGGTGCATAAAAATAAGCCACCATGGCGACGACAAAACTGTCTTCAGGCAGATTTAATTGTTGTTTTATATTAACGGTAGGGGACTGTTGGAATAAAAAGTCTTCTTCATTAACCCCATAATATGCTAATCCAATTCGGGTAGATGCGATGCCTGAATCTTGATAACGCTGTCGAGTCCACATACAAGAGGCTAACCAATAATCTTGCTGCTGAGCTAATGCTAATTCAACACTACGGAACAACAGATGTTCCAAGTGCAAGGGGCCAGGCACATGAAAAACTCTAGGAAGCCTATACTTGCGCAAAGCAAGACGCATTAATAATGTGGTCGCAACAAAATGACTATGGATGATATCGGGGTTTATTTCATCGACCAAGGCTCTCAATTTTGTGATTTTCTGCTTATTCAACCACGGTTTACGCAACTCAATCGAAGGGTCAAAGATGTGCACTTTAACCCCTGCTTGTTGATATTTAGCCACCATTGGGCCATCAGGTAAGGCCAAATGAACTTCAACCCCAAGTTTGACCAACTCACTGGTTTGACGTAAAGCCCAACTGGCGCCAACGGCGGTCTTAAGCAGATGTAGAACTTTCATTAAATTTTTCTTGTAGGGTTAAATAAGACTGATAAAACGTCTTGCGTCGCTGATTTAAAATCGTGATTTCATATTCACGTGCTATGCGTAAATTGCGCTGTGACGCTTCACTAAGTAAAGGGATCGATTGGCTCAATTTAAGTATTGTGCTGGCCAATTGGGCTGCATTGTCCTTTTCTACTAAATACTGCTCACTGAGCAATTCAGGAATG
>TARA_R110002167_G_scaffold321094_1_pt1 | contig 11440 bp, 13 predicted proteins | sample TARA_R110002167 | Tara Oceans TARA_R110002167 (sample SAMEA4398238) | marine metagenome | biome: Polar Biome; feature: [MES] marine water layer (ENVO:01000295) within the mesopelagic zone...; material: water (ENVO:00002006), including particulate matter (ENVO:01000060) such... | reverse complement strand
TGGTCAAATGGATGCTGGGCATCCCCCTGTATTACGATGAAGAATGGATCGAAGAATGGACGTCCGCCGATCAGCTCACCTATCAGTCGGGCGAAAACGTCAACGAGACTCAGGGCCGTTGGGATCGGAACACAGACGCACACACCCGGGCCGGCCGGGGAACGCAGCACTATCATCAATGGAAACACGGCAACAGATGATCTGAATTGCCGACGATTTCATCACGGCAAAAACTGAAGTCAGGCGTCGAATTTTAGTGTCTAGTCGATCGTCGCACCCGCAATCGCCGGAGATTTGTAAGCCTTGGTGATCAGCTTCTTGAGTGTCGGCAGATGAGCGTCTGCCAGCTTTTTGAGGTAGAGACAGGACTTACCAATCTTATGCTTGCCCAGTTTCTCCAGTAAGGCATCCTGCTTTTCCAGTTCGCAGTGCAGATAGAGTACCAGGTCCTGTTTACGGGGAGAAAAGCCGACGTGGAACCAGTCTCCCTCGGACGTTTTCCCCCGATAGTGAAAGCTGCCAAAGCCGACCTTGGTCTTTCCCCACATGACGGCCGGCTCTCCCGTGAGTTTCTGCATCAACTCCAGCAAAGCCAGGCAGTCGGCCTGTTGCTGTTCGTCTTTAATACTGGCAAGGAACTGGTCCACACTGGCATCGTTCTTCTGCGTTTTTAACTTTGACATGAGAATCCCCTAATTAATTGTGACTGGTTCACCAGGTGGTCTCTGTATTTCGTCAAATAACATGCCTTTGTATTCAGGGTACGGGAAAGCGGCGTACTGCGATTTATCCTGTCATCCTATTCTCAGTTATACGGCGGTACAAGCAGAATCCAGAGTGATTGACATCTTTTATGCACGTGGTTTCTTTTCTCTCAAGCGCGGGACACACCAGGCCCAGTCGCTGTTTGCAAGCTGCTCCCTGGTAACCTGAAAGTCCGCCGTCGCATTCTTCCCAATCCATGGACGGTCGTTCGGGATTGGACGACAACAACCCAGACAATCAAATGAGCAGTTAAAGACTGAGCAACGTTTGGTAAGGTCGCGTCCATCAAGGTAGGCTGTGTCGACTTCATATTCAATCATGTAAACCCGGTCGCAAAATGGGCACTTGAATAATGCGAAATCTTCGTCGCCGCAGTTGTGACCTCCACGCCGATAAACCTCCTCGTAATCAAATTCCTCTTCCGCGACAAAATCACTCATAGCGCGAACGACACCTCACTATTACCAGGTAAAAACCAGATTTGCTTCCATCTCAATCTACCAGTATTTTGTTGAATATCAACTTCGGTTCACCCGAGCTTCAGCGCATGGGAAGATTATACAGGGAAGAACGCGATGGCAGCGCGTTTTCAATTTCTGAACTCTCTCAGAATCACGCGACCGGTAGCTCTGCATTCAACACTTCTTTATGACTTGTGCAGCTCGATTTCACCAAACGTCATGTAGACCAGCGCAGTACCTGATGGACCACAGTAAGCGCCGTTCGCATTAGCAAGGCGCGCTGCAACGGCAGTGAATTCCCACGCCTCGGATTCTGCACACTCCACGATCCGCTCCGTGAAATTTGACAGTTTGTGTTGTTCTCCGAACTGTCGTGCAAGTTTGGCGTGAGCACGAAGCGGTTCCTGGATATAGGGATGATCCCAGCCCCAGAGAAATGTGCCGTCATTGGTATTGTAAGTACCAATAATCTGCATGTCTGTCTCAGCAATCGTGCCGTCAGCAAATGAAAACTCAATGCGACCGGAATCCTGCTCGGCCGACCAGGTGTCTTCGTCACCAAGATTCCACGTAGAAGAATGAGCTGCGGTTTGAACACGCAGTCCTTCGATTGCCTGTTGAATGAAGAGATCAGCGTCCACGTCGTTTCTCCTTTGTGCGCAGCCGAAAACCGACAATGTGTTGAAGGCGATCAGGCTCAGTGAGGGTGATTGTGCTAAAACTGCGATTCACTCCAAAACCGGAACGATTGACAGGCGGAATTTGCTTCCGTCTCAATCTACCAGCATTTTGTATAGTGTCAACTGAGTTTCACCAGGGCTTCCCCGAAAGAGGGAACCCGCATGGGTGAAATCAAGTGACTGAAATGCTAGACTCTGCCCCTGCCGCAAGTTAAAAATCCGTAGAGGCTTTTCGTTCGGCTGAGTTTTTTGACCACACGATGTCGGTCGCGTATTCTGGCATTTCACCCGAGGCGAAGAAATTGAAAGTGATTGTGATTGGTGGCGGCGCAGCGGGATTCTTCGGAGCGATTGCGGCTGCCGAAAACGGTCACAACGTGACGATCCTCGAAGCAGCTGCGTCTGTATTGGCGAAGGTCCGCGTTTCCGGCGGAGGTCGCTGCAACCTGACTCACAGTTGCTTTGAACCACGCGAACTCGTCAACAGCTATCCGCGCGGCGGGAAAGCGTTGCGGGGTCCCTTCAGCAGGTTTCAGCCGTCCGACACGATCAGCTGGTTTGAGTCGCGAGGCGTTGAGACCAAAACAGAGCCTGACGGTCGCATGTTTCCCACGACCGATGATTCCGCGACCATCGTCGACTGTCTGCAAACCGCGGCGGAGGACGCGGGAGTGATGACTCGTCTGCGCGCCAACGTGTCGTCGATTCAGAAAACAGACTCACACTTTCTGGTCACTCTGCACTCGGGCGAAACACTGCAGGCGGACCGGATTCTCCTGGCGACCGGCGGCAGCCGTGCCGGTTTTGAATTGATGAGCAGCCTCGGGCATCAGATCGTTCCGCCGGTCCCCTCGTTATTCACTTTTAAAGTTGACGATCCACGAATCAAAGACCTGCCCGGCGTTGCGGTGGAACACGTAAACTGTCAGTTAGTCGCCGACTCCAAGACGTTCCAACAGTCGGGACCGATTCTTGTCACGCATTGGGGACTGAGTGGTCCTGCCGTGTTGAAGCTGTCCGCCTGGGCGGCCCGGGAACTGCACGATTCCAGTTACAACGCCACACTCCGCATCAACTGGCTGGCGGGTTCCAGTGCCGAGGAGATTCGCTCACAACTGAATTCCTTCAAAGCGGCGCATCCCAAAAAAACAGTCGATGGAGTGTCCCCCTGGCCGTTACCTAAACGGTTATGGAAATCGCTCGTCGATCACAGTGTCGGCTCGCAACCCGTTCGCTGGGCGGAACTTTCCAAAAAGGGGGCGCAGGCGCTCGTGACCGAATTATCAGCCGGCGAATTCCAGGTGGCCGGCAAGGGTGTCTTCAAGGAAGAGTTCGTAACCTGTGGCGGCGTGAATCTGAAAGAAGTCGATTTCCGCACGATGGAAAGTCGCATCTGCCCGGGCCTCTATTTCGCCGGCGAAATACTGGACATCGACGGCATCACCGGCGGCTTCAACTTCCAAAATGCCTGGACCACAGCCTGGATCGCCGGCCACGCGATGTAGCCTCCTGTTCTGATTTCACGTTGAGGCGATGAGCGCCTGCGTTTTGTTGCCGAAAGCAGCGATCAATTCCCAGGAGCGAGAACGCGCGCCAAAATCTCTGGAATGGCATGACAATTAGCATCTCTGGTAATGTGGCATCGATTTTGCTGTGATTTAATAAGTTTTACATATCTCCTTTAATCTAGATTTATCTGTTCTGCCTCCAGCGCTCAATTCATGCATCCGTGGAGGATTTTAAGGCAGAAATCATAGAACTCTTGTAGTTCATCAAAATTTATTTTATTTTTTAAGGAGTTTTGAATGTCTCATTCTCTCAAGCGAAAACGGGGGTTTACTCTGATCGAATTGCTGGTGGTGATTGCCATCATTGCGATTCTAATTGCTCTCCTGTTACCAGCAGTGCAGCAGGCGCGTGAAGCAGCTCACAGAAGTACCTGCAAAAATAATCTGAAACAAATCGGCCTGGCAATTCATAACTACCATGATACGCATAATGTTCTGCCACCAAAGGTGGTTATGCCGGGAGTGACAGACACAGCGGCCGTGCATGGGGTCGATTCGAGTGGGAATCCGCTGGATCCCGCATTGACGATCCGGAATATCACGGGGCATCTGTTACTGCTTCCGTATCTGGATCAGGCAAACATTTATAATAAGTTGAATTTCAGTATACCCATGGGGCCCTCAAGTTATTCCGGCAGTAATCCGGTCATGACAGGAAATACCAACCCGACAAACACGGATGTGGAATTGCCCGTGTTTGTCTGTCCCAGTGATGTGCCCAATCCCGTTCCCAATGTTTCCTCAGGAGCTTATGCCAGAATCAACGGGAAACGAACAAGCTACGCGTTTGCCGTGCATACTTATGACAACAACTTCAGGGTGAATTATACTTCGAGCAATACAGCAGCTAAAGGTGCCTTTGGTACGAATGGCGCTGCGATTATCAATCATATCAAAGACGGTACCAGTAACACGATGTTTATGTGTGAAACGCCTCTGCGCAAGACCAGTTCCAGCTATGGTCCCTTATGGAACCAATGGACTTACACTCAAGGTATTGCACCTGGTGCATATGGGATCAATGTGAATTATGTGAGTGGGACCACTCAATACGATTACGTGTATGCTTTCCGGGCTGGCAGTGCGCATGTTGGCGGTATGCATATCCTGATGGGGGATGGTGCTGTTCGCTTCATCAGTGAAAATGTTGATTTAGCAACGGTCAGGGCCTTAGTCAGTATTGACGGAGGTGAAATCGTTTCAGAATTTTAATGGTGGAAATCATCATTCCACTTGAGAGTGCTTGAACTGATTTCTTAATGATTTTATAGCGGCTTTAAATCGACCTGACAGATTATTAATTCTTCTTCACTGGAAGACTCGTTCTCTGAACCATTCTTTTATCATTGAGAACGAGTTTAAGGGACCAAGCAATGAGATCACTTTATAATTTGCTATTTAGTAAGACGATCCTTCGCGATGCCTGGGTCGTATTGATAATGACTTTCTTTGTTGTTGGTTGTGGATCTGGTAAGGAAATTCCTCCGTTGGCTCAAGTCAGTGGCACTGTCACCATCGACGGTAAGCCTGTATCAGGAGCATCGGTTATTTTTGAACCTAAATTTCAAGCCGTTTCCGCTTCAGGAGGCACAGACGAAGAGGGTAAATTTACACTCATGTATGGAGACACTTCCGGTGCAGCCATCGGCGATTATATCGTCCGTGTGTTTCACTATGGAGATGATCCCGAGTTGCCTCAGGAAAGTCTTGTTCCTGACTCTTACGGCGCAGCAAGTACCTTAACGGCTACCGTAACAGAGGGAGAGAACAAGATCGATTTTGATCTGAAAGGCAAAAAGAAATAAGTAAGACCCGCCTCTCATTTTCGATGAGAGGCGGTTTTTTCATGGTGAGAAAACCATTGAGAGTATCGAACCGGCGTAAGAATAACGTCCAGAATATGGGGTAAAAGGATAACGTGACCTACATGTCGGACAGCGTCGGGTTCTCCCGTTCGCTGGAAATGCGATGTAAACAGGGCAGCCGGACAATGTGATCAGGACACTGCCAGTAAAAGACTATTAGCCGCAGGGAATTAGCCCCGGTTCTTATCTCGAGAAATGCATGAATCGTGGCTAACGCCTTGCCGCTGATGTTTTCTGTTAAAATTGTCAGTCGTCCCGATTCCTTTTACGTCTCTGGAAAATGAATCGCCATGGTACTGGTTAGACAAACGCGTTCAGTTTCTCCATCCAGCGTTGTACCTGCATCGCATCTGAGTAGGTTGCTCCGGTAGGGACTGCTTCCAGGTTACGCACAACCCGACAGAAGCAACGCAATTCCTCAGCCATCATTCCACTCGGTGGGTTGGCACGCACTTCCAACGCCAGAGGCCAGGAGGCTGCGTTGTCCCAGACAGAGATCGGTCGTGGGTTCGGTTCTATGCGCGCAGACCAGCCCACACCAAACACTTCCATTCTGTCAAAGCCGCGCGGCGGCATCCCTGCGGGAGTTAAATACGAGGCAGCAAACGCTGCCACCGGACCGCCGTTCCACTTGAGTTGCGCCAGCGCCAGATCGATGTCGCCTGTGGCTGTTCGATGAAATTGTGCACTGAAATGATCCGGTTCCGCGCGATCCAGTAACACCTGCGTCGCGTACAGGTCATGCACCATCGCAGCATGTAACGGGTTCTCACCCGGAAAGTTCTCAACAATGCTCGCCGGTCGATGACGTACACAATCAATATAAGAAATCGGGCCACGTTCGCGTGCCACATCCCGCAACTCTTGATACTCGCTGTTGAACAGCACGATGTGTCCCAGCATCAGGTTACTGGAATCGGGCTTCACCAGCGGAGCAAGGCTTTTCGCTTCTTCCAGACTCTCTGCAATCGGCTTTTCCAACAGCACCACTTTGTCGCGTTCGAGCAGTTCTCGCGCGACAGTCACATGTGACTGCGTCGTACAGGCGACAACCCACGCCTCTGCGTCAGACTCTTCAATCGCCTGAGTCAGATTCGTCCACCCGGGCACATCGGGTAGTTCTTTGCTGAGGGCAGCAAGGCTCTCCTGCCGACGCGCTACTACTCCCACCAGTTCCGCTTCTGCCAGCCGCGCTAACGTCAATGCATGCAATCGTCCAAACCGACCCAGTCCAATGACGCCTGTTTTCACCGGCTTAAAGTTCCTCGCCGCCATCGGTTCTCCTCAGAGCTGATTATTTTTGTCCGCAGTGAAACGCAGTTTTAGTAGAGGGCTTTACAAGATACTAAAACTCCAGGGCAGAAACCAAGCGGGAATTGATGGTTTTACGATTACTTTATGAACAGAAATCGGTTCCTGGGAACTTTTTCAGATCATGTGTTCATAGCGAATTACTCACCCGACTGCCCATGGTCCCAGTTTGTGTTTCTGTGCCACTTCGTCGTGGAAGATAATCAGTACATTGTCCGACATACCGAAGAGTTCACCGGAATCATTCAGAAACTGGGCCGCCGACAGATAGAGGCTGCGATTGTTATCGAAGGTGATTCGTATGTCTTGTGGATAGGAAGTCTCCATGGCGTCGGGGGCCATGCTGTCAAAGACCCCTGTCCAATAGCTATCGACAGCGACGATTTTCCGCCGAAGAAAGGGTGTCCATTCCGGATCGTTCGTCACATCGTATGAGAGTCCCGCAAGCACGTCAGCAGACGGAACATCCACGAACACGCCCATTCCGTATTGAAAAAAAGTGCCATCCCAGGTGAGGCACACAGTTCGTCCCGTGGCGTCAATCAGCTCGACTCCGAAATCCAGGAAATGTCCTGTCTCGGGATAGCCACGAAAGCAGGGACTGCCATTCTGGTAGTCGAGTTCGAAATAGACCACACGCTCAATAGCGAAACCCACCAGTTGTTTCAAATTAGCATCATACTCGGCTCGCGTTTTCATGTTCGCTCTTTGTGACATACTGTGGGCATCAGCCAGACCAGACAATCGGTTCCTGGAACCTTTTCAGGTTCAGTTATCAGTAAGGCGATCCTCCGACCATACGCTTTTCTCGACACCAAATATCTCATATGCAGTATCTAGAGCATCTTGCTTCGTAGGATGCCACGAGTCTGCCACGAAGAATCCTGACGGACTCATCACGAGGTGGTATCCGTTGCGACTGTTACCTTGTATCTCTAGTTCCACGGAGCACTCGCAGTTAGGTTGTTCCGGGCCGCCCGTCTGGGCGGCACTCCAATAGTTACGTGTTCCCCATATTCGGGCTATTATTGTCGCGTAGATTGAATTCATCGGTCTTAACTTTTTACATTACCCTAAAAACGGTCAAATTACGGAACGTCTGAAGAAACGATTGAGTTTATTGGATAACATCATGAACAGAAATCGGTCCTTGGAAACGTTTCAGATTCATATGATGATTAATATTTAATTCGACAATTTTCGTTCAAGATTGATTGACGCAATTCTTTAATCCCCGCGGGGGTCACTCTGGTTCCCCTCAGGTCGATTTCATACAACGAAAGACCGTGAAGTTCCTTAAGTCCATCATCTGTAATTTTCGTATTCTTCAGATAAACGCCATGACAGGGCCAAAGATTTCGGACGTATTTCATGTCGGCGTCGGTTGCATCTGTATCGTCTAGGCTAACGATCTCGTAGACAGTCGCCCCCCATGCCATATCGTGACGCACACCTCCGCCGAGGTTTTCGATGCGCGAAATGGAACTGGTTGTCTGGTAATTGATCAAGCCGAATATGACAAGAATCATAGTAATACACGTGAAGGAAGTTATTGCGATTGCGTTTGTTTTTGGTGAGATTCTTTCGACATCGCTGTGCGGGGGCATTAGATAGTCACTCGCTGATTGGATGCTGCATTTTGTTTTCGCGGTCCGGGGCTTCGTCCCAGATATTAAAGGTGTTACGATGATCCGGTAGCTCAGATTTAGCACAGCGGCTTTTTAAACAGTCTCTAATGACAGTAGCACCACATTGTTTGCAAAATTTCAGCCGCCTTCCACCACTCGCTGTTTTTTCGATTCTTTTTGTACAAAATGGGCAGGTTGTTTTATCTCTTCGCTTTCTTTTAATTCGAAAGGGGGGTGATTAATTTCTTCTTCGTTGGTCATGAAAAATTTACTTTATTGAAAAGCCTGACGTCAGCGATAATCGATTCGCAAGATTAGACTATCCATTCTGAAAACGCTCGGTTATGCGACTTTCGTTCATCGCTTTGTAATATCGCGATCTGGATTGAATTCAGCAAAAATATTACGGAATGGTATCGTTAATTCCGTTCCACTTGCAAACAGAATCTGATGATTGATCCGGTCCGATTCTATTACAAATTCATGGCAAGCCAAATCGCAATGGGGCTTGTTTGCAAGTAGTGCGGCTGGTATTTCGGGTATTGAAAATCCATTACAGTCATATTGAATATTGATTATTCGCCGCCCTCCATCATCATCACCGTGAAGTGTCAGGGAAAGTATGTCATCGATCACTGTGGATGACTGAATTCGAGCATCATGCAAAAAAACGGGATCGTTCGTTTCTGCAATGAATTTGATTGGTAGCATTCCTGCGCTCAGACGTAGTGTGAGCTTGGGCATACGATCATAATTGTCACGCCAGTATTGTTCGTATTCATTGTGTGCTGTTCCAAGTTGAAATTTTTTATCGGTGAAAAATCGCAAACCATCTCCTTAGTGACATCAATACTGAGAGACCGGATAGAATTCTGTTTTCAAGATTCATTTCGGAGATTATTAAGCAGTGCCTGCATTGCTTCCTGCATCCCCGGAATGTCTTTTAACTTTTCTTCAAGTTGATCTGCCAGTTCTGCGCCTGTCTGCTCTGGGGCATCTTCTATTGGGGCAATCGTTCCTGCAGCCACCAGACGATCGTATTTTTCAATCGCCTGGAGGGTTCCCTGGAGTCGCCTTTTGATAATCGATCGTGATTCTTTGTGGTCGGGACTGTTCACGAACCCTTCAAAAAAGTCTCGTTGTGAACGCAGGCGTTGAATCAGCGAGGCATTATGATGTTGGGGATCGCGATGATCAAACCGAAGACCATGATCGATCAAAGCGTTGACAATATTAAAATGATGGAAGGCAATCGCAAGAAAGACGGGATGCTGAGGAAGTGGTGAATAGTTCAAGTCAAATCCGTCCTGAGCTAATTTCGCGATTTTGCCTGGTCCGTGTTGTTGATTCTGGACCGCGATCTGCAATTGCTCAAAAGCTTCGTCGTCATTCATGGCGTGCGAATCATTCTATGATGGTGTGGTTTCAGGTTGGAAAACTCGAAGCGAAAACAGTTCCCGGTTTTTTCAATTCAGACGGCTACCAAATCAGTTTTTAAATATCGTTTTGCGATCTGCTTCCCACTCACTTCTATGTAATAATGCCACTCTTGCTCTTCGGAATTCCATAGAATCGCTCGTATATTGCCTTCAGTTTCTGTATTGGGATGAATTGTTTTAATTTGATCAAACGGCACATGATCTGGTACAGGAACACCCTCTAAATCAGTACAAAGATCCAATATTAAATTGCAGACAGCAGTATGCTGATTCTCAATCTGTGTCTTGAATTCATCGCAACTGAATTCTTTACTGGTGGGTAAATGAATAATTTTAACTGCAGAAGAAAAACTTCCATCTTCAGTTTGAAATACTAGAGATTTAATCTCGTCAGAATTTATTCTCATTAACTACCCGTAACAATTGTGAGGCAGAATTCGATACCTTCTCAAACAGCTGAAAAGATATCGGTTCCTGGATTGTTTTCAAACTTCATACCACGACAATGAGCTAGTACGCTAAACCTTTTTACCACATGTAAAGCATACAAAAACTTTGGATTGAGCCCATATTTCAGATTTAGAACAACAGCTTTTTAAAGAATCTTTAATGACGGTAGCACCACATTGTTTACAAGATTTTTGTCGCCTTCCACCACTCGCTGTTTTGTTGAGTTTTTTTGTGCAAAATGGGCAGGTTGTTTTATCTCTTCGTTTTCTTTTATTCCGAAAGGGTGGGGGATTAATTTCTTCTTCGTAGTTCATAACAATTTAATTGTATTTAAAAGCCTGATGTATACTGTGCGACTTTATTCAAAGTAGACAGGAGACGGTCTGAAGGGAGTAGCCGCATACATTCAATGATAGTATTCGATCTCGGTTGAGGCCCGGCAGTACTCCATCGGGACAGTTCTGCAACGAGGCAGGTTCGTTGAGTTTGTCTCTCCATACCAAACAGCATAATGCTCCTCTGGGATGTCGCTCCCGTCTGGCCATCCAATAACGACTCCAACGCAATCGCCGACAGTAATGAAAGTTCCAAGTGGCAGAAGTTTGTGAGGTGCGTCCATAAAGTTCTTTAGCCGCATATCTATATGAAAGACAGAATTCAGTTCTGTCTCAAACTACCAGCAATTTGTATAGTGTCAACCGAAATTCATCAGAACCTGCACGCACAGAAAAAACATTCAACACAGACCAATCGGGCGTAAAAACCGCTGAATCGGCCATTTTTGCGGGCATCATTCACAAAAACGGGTTGAGAGACTAGAATCGGTCGCACGTACTGAACTTTGCCGGGGCGGATGTGTCCTCTCCGTGTCGCGGTACGCCTGAAATTGAGACCTTAATTTAGAAACCACTATGATTACAATTGTCGATTATGGAATGGGAAATCTGCGGAGCGTCCAGAAGGCCTTTGAGAAGGTCGGGGCGGAAGCAGTCATCTGTGCCGATCCGGAGAAAATCGCGCAGGCCTCCAAACTGATTCTGCCCGGCGTTGGTGCCTTTCGCGATGCGATTCAGGCACTCAAAGATCAGTCGCTGGTCGAACCGATTCTGGAACATGCGCAGTCCGGCAAACCCTTTCTGGGTATCTGCCTGGGGTTGCAGCTGCTGTTTGATGTCAGCTACGAGGACGGCGAATACGCGGGGCTGGGCCTCATCCCCGGTAAGGTGGTTCGCTTCGAAGATCAACCCGGTCTGAAGATCCCCCACATGGGCTG
>TARA_R110002167_G_scaffold1352_2_pt1 | contig 11443 bp, 8 predicted proteins | sample TARA_R110002167 | Tara Oceans TARA_R110002167 (sample SAMEA4398238) | marine metagenome | biome: Polar Biome; feature: [MES] marine water layer (ENVO:01000295) within the mesopelagic zone...; material: water (ENVO:00002006), including particulate matter (ENVO:01000060) such as...... | reverse complement strand
CCCCACGTGGCTTTCGCTTGAAGTCTCGCTCGCCCTCGTATATTGCGACGCGTTCTCATTTGTGAAGGCCCTCCCCCATGCTCCGGTCCCTGCTGCTCGCCTCCTGCTGCGCCACCATCCTTGCCGCCCCGGCCCTCGCCCAGGAGTCTGGACCGACCGAACTGGATGACGTCGTCGTCACGGGGTCGCAGGTGACCCTGACCTCCCCTTACGCCGGGGGCCAGGTCGCGCGTGGCGGGCGCGTCGGCCTGTTCGGGGCCATGAACGTCATGGACACGCCGTTCGCCTCGACCAGCTACACCGAGGAACTGGTCCGCAACCAGCAGGCCCGCAGCGTCGGCGATGTGCTGCAGAACGACCCCGCCGTGCGCGTGTCCAAGGGCTTCGGCAATTTCCAGGAGCTGTACGTCATCCGCGGCTTCCCGGTTTACTCCGACGACATGACCTACAACGGCCTGTACGGCATTTTGCCGCGCCAGTTCGTGGCGGCGGAGTTCCTTGAGCGGGTCGAGGTCTTCCACGGGGCCACCGCCTTCCTCAACGGCGCGGCCCCCGGCGGCAGCGGCGTCGGCGGGGCCTTCAACCTGACGCCCAAGCGCGCGCCGGAAATCGACCTGAACCGGCTGACGGCGGGCATCGACGGCGGGAGCGAAGTCTATCTGGCCGCCGATATCGCACGGCGCTTTGGTGCCGACGGCGACTGGGGTGCCCGCCTCAACATCGCCCGCCGCGACGGCGAAGCCGGTATCGCGGGCGAGGATCGCCAGCTGACGGCCATCGGACTCGGGCTGGATCACCGCGGCGACCGCGCCCGCTTCTCGGCCGACCTCGGCTGGCAGGACCACCACATCGACGCGCCGCGCCCGTCCGTGACCCCTGCCGGTGCCGTGCCGGCCGCCCCGTCGGCTGACGGCAATTTCGCCCAGCCCTGGACCTATACCGACGAGGAACAGCTGTTCGGCGTCGCCCGCGGCGAGTTCGACCTGACCGACACCGTCTCGTCCTGGGCGGCCTTCGGTGGCCGTCAGGGTCAAGAGGCCAATGTGCTGGCCAATCCGACGGCCCAGCCCGACGGAACCCTCAGCGCCTACCGCTTCGACAATGCGCGGGAAGACACCGTCTGGTCGGGCGACGTGGGCATCCGCGCCCATCTGACCACCGGTCCGGTCGACCACACGCTCGTGGCCTCCGCCTCTCAGGTCCAGTCGAAGTCGCGCAACGCCTACGCCTTCTCGAACTTCGCCGGCTTCGCCAGCGATCTCTACGCACCCGTCGCGGTCGCGCCCCCGGCGGCAGACTTCTTCGTCGGTGGCGATCTGTCGAACCCGAACGTCACCGAACGCGTCGACAATGCCAGCCTCGCCCTGGCCGACATGATGGCCTTCATGGATGGCCGCCTGCTGGTCACCGCCGGTGTCCGCTATCAGGAAATCGAGACGCGCTCGTATGACTACAACACCGGCGCGCCCCTCTCGGCCTATGAAGGCGACGCGGTCACCCCGGTGTTCGCCGTGGTCTACAAGCCGATCGAACAGATCTCGCTCTACGCCAACTATGCCGAGGCCCTGATCCCCGGCCAGATCGCCCCGGCCCTCAGCGGCGGTGTGCCGGTCTCGAACGCGGGCGAGGCCCTTTCCCCCTTCCGCGGCGAACAGGTCGAGGTCGGTCTGAAATATGATGTCGGCCGCTTCGGCGGCAGCGTCAGCCTGTTCCGCTCCACCCTACCCAGCGCCTATGTCGAGAACACCGTCTTCGGCGCGAACGGCGAGCAGGAAAACAGCGGCGTGGAGATCGCCTTCTTCGGCGAACCGCGCGACGGCCTGCGGCTGCTGGGGGGCTGGACCTGGCTGGATGCCGAGCTGACACGCACCGCCGGCGGCACACTGGACGGAAAACGCCCCATCGGCACGCCGGAACTCCAGGGCAACGTCAATGTCGAATGGGATGTGCCGCAGCTGTCCGGCCTGACCCTCGAAGGCCGTATCGTCTATACGGGCGAGCAGCCGGTCGACGCCACCAACACGGTCGAGCTCTCGTCCTGGACCCGGTTTGACGCCGGCATCCGCTACGCCGCCGATATCGCGGGCCGTCCGGTTACCCTGCGCGCCCGCATCGAGAACCTCGCGGACGAAGACCAGTGGGTCGCCGTCGGCGGCTATCCCGGGGCCAACTATCTGACGCTCGGTTCGCCGCGGACCCTCAGGCTGTCGCTGTCCACGGACTTCTGAACCGGATGAAGACCCGCACCCTCCGCGTCTGGTCCTGGGTCCACAAATGGTCGAGCCTCGTCTCGACCGCCTTCCTGCTGATGCTGTGCGTCACGGGCCTGCCGCTGGTGTTCAGTCACGAGCTGAATGATGCCTTGCTGGACGAGGCCTGGGCGCCGGCCAATCCTGACGGTCAGCGGCTGGACCTCGATCAGGTGCTGACGGTAGCCCTGTCGCGCCATCCGGGCGACGTTCCGGCCTTCATGAGCTTTGACGAGGACCGGCCGGTGGTGAACGTCACCAGCCGCGCGCCCGACGCCCCCGCCGGCCAGTACCATTTCCAGCCCATCGACCAGACCAGCGGCGACGCGGCCCCGCTGGTCGCCGGCCACCCGGTGATGGAGTTCCTGCTTCAACTGCACACCGACCTGTTCCTCGGCCTGCCCGGCATGCTGTTCCTCGGCCTCATGGGCCTGCTGCTGATCGTGGCGGTGGTGTCCGGCGTGGTCCTCTACGCCCCCTTCATGCGGCGACTGCCGTTCGGGACGCTGCGGCTGGAGAAGGCCGCCCGCACCCGCTGGCTGGACTGGCACAACCTGCTCGGCATCGTCACCGTGGGCTGGGTGCTGGTGGTCGGCGCGACGGGTGTGGTCAACACCCTGGCAACGCCGATCCTCGCCTACTGGAAGGACACGGCGCTCGCGGACCTGACCACCGCGCATGAGGCGCCGGCCGCACCCGGCGAATGGGCCTCGCTGGACGCCGCCGTCCAGCGGGCCAAAACCGCCCTGCCCGGCCGCATCCTGCAGTTCGTCGCCTTCCCCGGCACCGAGTTCTCGACCGATCACCACTATGCGGTCTTCTTCCATGGCGACACGCCACTGACGACGCACCTGACCACCCCGGCCCTGATCGACGTGAGGACCGGCGACCTGGCGGCCGTGGCCCCGTCGCCCTGGTATGTGAAGGCCCTGTCCCTGTCCCAGCCGCTGCATTTCGGCGACTATGGCGGCCTGCCGCTGAAGATCGTCTGGGCCCTACTGGACCTCGCCACCATCATCATCCTCGGCTCGGGCCTCTATCTCTGGCTGGCAAAGCGGAGGCGGACGCCATGACCCGCAGCCCGCCCGGCCTCGTGGGCATCTTCGCGATACCGCTGGCCCTGGCCCTCGTCAGCCTGATCGGTCTGGTCGGGGCCCTGCTCGGAGACGGTGCCTGGGATCTGATAGGCGCAGGACTGCTGGCGACAACCCTCGTTGCGATCCTGTGGGCGCGCTTTGTCCGTCACACCTGACGATATGATGCCCCTGTTGCGCCAGTTCAGCCCCACCACGAACAACCGGATAGCGGCGCAGCGACCGCCCGAATGGGGCAGGTGCAGTTGATCAGGAACGGGAACGAAACACCCGTCTGTCGAACCGATTTAGCCTGCGCCCAGCGCCACCGCCACCTGATAGGTGACCAGCGCTGCCAGATAGGCCAGGGCCGTCATATAGGCGACCATGATCCACATCCATTTCCAGCTGTTCGTCTCGCGCTTGACCACACCCAGGGTGGCCACGCACTGGGGCGCGAACACATACCAGGCCAGGAACGACAGGCCCGTGGCCAGCGACCAGTGGGCCGCCAGCACCGACGACAGGGCACCGGTGTTACTCTCGGCGTCCGCGATCGCGTAGACGGTGCCCAGGGCGGCCACTGCCACCTCACGCGCGGCCATGCCGGGCACGAGGGCGATAACCATCTCCCAGTTAAAGCCGATCGGCCGGAAGACCGGCTCCAGCCAGTGGCCGATGATGCCAGCAAAACTGTAGTCGATGGCCGGTCCGGTCGCGCCGTCGGGCGGATAGGGGAAGGTCGACAGTACCCAGACCACGACCATCAGCGGCAGGATGATCCGGCCCGCCCGCGCCAGGAATATCCGCGCCCGGATCCACAGATTCATGAGCACCGATTTTACATCGGGCAGCTTGTAGGATGGCAGTTCCATCATGAAGGGTTCGACCGCCCCGCGCCAGAAGATGCGGCGGATCACGAACGACACCACCAGCGCGCTGATGATGCCGGCGGCATAGAGGCCGAACATCACCAGCCCCTGCAGATTGGCAAAGCCCCACACCGTCTGCTGCGGAATGAAGGCGGCAATGATCAGGGTGTAGACCGGAATCCGGGCCGAACAGGTCATCAGGGGTGCGACCAGTATGGTGGTCAGCCGGTCGCGCCGACTGTCGATGGTCCGGGTCGCCATGATGCCCGGAATCGCACAGGCAAAACTGGACAACAGGGGAATGAACGCCCGTCCGTGCAGCCCGGCCCCACCCATAATCCGGTCCATCAGGAAGGCCGCCCGGGCCATGTAGCCGAAGTCTTCCAGCAGGATGATGAAGGCGAACAGGATGACGATCTGCGGCAGGAAGACCAGCACACTGCCGACGCCGGAAATGATCCCGTCGATCAGCAGGCTCTGCATCAGACCGTCCGGAATTACAGTGGAGACCCCTGCCCCCAGCAGGCCGAACGCGGCCTCGATTCCGTCCATCGCCGGTGTGGCCCAGCTGAACACGGCCTGGAACATGACGAACAGCAGGACAAACAGGATGGCCAGGCCCGCGACCGGATGCAGCAGCACCGAATCGATCCGGCCGGTCAGGGTGTCGGGCCGCAGCGGCGGTTTCACACAGGCCTTCATGATCCGCTCGGCCTCGCGCGCGGCCTGGCGAAGGCCGTCGGCATCCGGGGCCAGCCAGACATTGTCTTCCGTTGGCAGGCCCGCATCGATCCGGGCCTCGATCGCGGAAATCAGATCGTCGATGCCCCGCTTGCGCGTCGCCACCGTGGTCACGATCGGCACGCCCAATTCCGCCTGAAGCGCCTCCAGATCGATGCGCAGGCCCTGACGCTGGGCAATGTCATACATGTTGAGCGCCAGCAGCATCGGCCGGCCGACCTGTTTCAGCTCCAGCACCAGTCTAAGGACCAGACGCAGATTGGTGGCATCGGCGACACAGACAATCACGTCCGGCGGCGTCTCGCCTGCCAGCTTGCCCAGCACCGCGTCGCGCGTCACTTCCTCGTCCGGACTGCGGGCCCGCAACGAATAGGTGCCCGGCAGATCCAGCACCGACATCGTGCGACCGCTCAGGGCACGGATATGGCCTTCCTTGCGCTCGACTGTGACACCGGCGTAGTTGGCCACCTTCTGGTGGGCCCCGGTCAGGGCGTTGAACAGGGCGGTCTTGCCGCTGTTGGGATTACCGACCAGGGCGACCCGGGTCAGACGCGTGGCCATGTCCATCAGGCGGCGACCACCCGCTCAAGCCGGACGCTCAGGCTGGCAGCCTCCTGCCGGCGCAGGGCCACGCGCATGTCATCAACCTTCATGGCGATCGGGTCCCGGCCGAACAGGCCCTCGTGCAACATCTCGACCCGCGCGCCCTCAACGAAGCCCAGCTCCAGCAGCCGGCGTTCCAGCTCGATCGCATGTTCATCGTGGTGGCAGTGGTCGCCAACCTGGACGATGACGCCCCGGTCACCGCGGCGGGCGAGACTCAGTTGGATGGTGTCGGTCATGGAGCTCACTGGCGGCGCAATTCCGCGCCCTTGAATATGACACTGATTATCAGGTGCGATGGCATCCCGTCCAGCCTTCACACATCAGCCCCGTTGCCGCATCCGGCTTTTGCGGTATCACAGGTGCTCCCAGACCGGAGCTTTTTCATGACGCGCGCCCTGATCCTCCTGACCGTCCTGGGCCTGGGACTTGCCGGCTGTGGTGCGTCGGACTCAAGCGAAACGACACCAGCCGCTCCGCCTCGCCCCGAGCCGACGCCGGCCGAAAAGGCCGCCCTGCTGGCCAGCCTGCCCGCGCCTTATGATCAGGCCGACCTCGACAACGGCCGGCGCGCGTTCGCCCGCTGCCGCTCGTGCCATACCGTCACCGAGGGCGGGCCCAATATGACGGGCCCCAATCTCTGGGGCATCTTCGGACGCACCGCAGGCACCCATGCCGGCTACAACTATTCCAGCGCGCTCAAGTCCGCCGGCTTCGACTGGGATGCCGACCACCTCGACCACTGGCTGCAGAATCCACGCAGCTTCTTGCCCGGCAACAAGATGACCTTCCCCGGCCTTGAGGACGCCACCGACCGCCGCGACGTGATTGCATGGCTAAAGGTCGAGACCGGCTATGCCGCGACCACCCCGACTACGACGCAGCCATAGCCGGGTCATCCGCCGGCGAGGTGGTCCCGCTGCGGACCTCCTGCGCCTCCCATTCCTCGATCTTCCGGGCCGTATATTCCGGTGACCGCGTGAACCGGGCCAGTGCCCCGTAGATAACCGGCACAACGAACAGGGTCAGCAAGGTCGCAAACATCGCTCCGGAGAAGATCACCACGCCGATGGTCTGGCGACTGCCCGCACCGGCACCCTGCCACAGCACCAGGGGCAGGGCCCCGAACGCGGTCGCGATTGACGTCATGATGATCGGCCGCAATCGCAGGCTCGCCGACTCGACGATGGCCTCACGGGTCGTCCGCCCCTGATCGCGCAGTTGGTTGGCGAACTCGACGATCAGAATCCCGTTCTTGGCCGCCACCCCGATCAGGATAATCAACCCGATCTGGCTGTAGATGTTGAGGCTGGACCCGGCCATGACCAGGCCAAACAGCCCACCGGCCGCGGCCAGCGGTACCGTCAGCATGATCACCGCAGGCGTAATCCAGCTCTCGAACTGGGCCGCCAGCACCAGAAACACCAGCAGCAGCGCCAGGCCAAAGGCCGCAGCCACCGCCCCGCCGGCCTCCTGCTGGTCGCGCGCCGCGCCGCCCCACTGGACCGTCGCCACACCCTGCGGCTGCTCGGCCGCGACATCGCTGAGGAAGGTGATGGCATCGGCAATGGTCATGCCCGGATTGAGGTCAGCACTGAGCGTGATCGCTCGCTGGCGATCCAGTCGACGGCGATCCGGCGTATCGCCCGATGTCCGGGTCGTGACCACCGAGGACAACGGCACGAGCTGCCCGCCACCGGTCGCGACGTACAGGGCCTCCAGATCTTCGACCGATCGACGATTGTCGCGTTCGGTCTGCAGGATAACATCATACTCCTGACCACCCCGGATATAGGTCGTGGCCCGACGTGAGCCGAACATCGTCTCCAGCGTCCGCCCAATCTGCTGCGAGGAGACGCCGAGAGCCGCCGCCTTCTGCGGATCGACATTGACCAACAGACGCGGCGCATTCGGCTCATAGTTCATCCGCGGTCGCGAGAAGCCCGGATTGGCCTGGGCCCTCGCGAGTACAGGCTGCAGCCACCGGTAAAGCTCATCGTATTCGGACCCGGTCACCACCATCTCGATGGAGTTCGAATTGCTGCTCCCGCGCTGGAAGGCCCCCGGGATGCTCGCATTGACCTGGGCATCGGTCTGGGCCCGCAACTTGCCGTTCAGCTCCTCCGAGATTTCGTCGGCGGAGCGGGTGCGGGAGGACCAGTCCTTCAGGATCATTACCGCATTTCCGGAGTTGAAACTGCCGCCGCCGAAGCCGGGGGCGGAGATCAGGTAGCTGTCGACCTCGCCGGCGGCCTTGTACTCGGCCATGATCGGTTCGAGGCCCAGCATGATGCGGCGGGTGTAGTCATAGCCGGCGCCCTCGGGCCCGTTGACGCGGATCGAGACCCGGCCGCGGTCTTCCGACGGCACCAGTTCATTGGGCAGAGTCAGGAACATACCTACCGCGCCCAGGGCGACGACCAGGATCAGTCCGCTGACTCCGACAACGGCAATACGGCGACCCAGCAAGGCCTCCAGTGAATTCCGGTAGGACCGCTTCAGTCCGTCCATCGCCCGGTCGACATTGCGCGCCAGCCAGCCCGAACTGGTGGCGGGCTTCAAGATCTTGGAGGCCAGCATCGGCGACAGGCTAAGCGCCAGGAAGGCCGAGAAGGCCACGGCACCGGCGATGGCCGCCGCCAGTTCCACGAACAGCCGGCCGACATAGCCGGGCAGGAACAGCAGGGGCGCGAACACCGACAGCAGCACGATGGTCGTGGCCACGACGGCGAAGAAGACCTGGCGGGTGCCGCGTTCGGCGGCCACCAGCGGCGGCTCTCCGAGGTCGAGTCGACGCTGAATGTTTTCGGTCACGACAATGGCGTCATCGACAACAAGGCCTATCGACAGAACCAGGGCCAGCAGGGTCAGCAGGTTCAGCGAAAAACCCAGTGGGGCCAGGATGATGAAGGTCGACAGCAGGCAGATGGGCGCGACGATCGATGGAATAAAGGCGGCGCGGATGCTGCCCAGGAAGATGAAATTGACCAGGGCCACCAGCACCAGGGAGATGCCCACGGTGATCCAGACTTCGTCGATCGCGTGCGAGGTGAAGACCGAGTTGTCCGAGCCGACGACGAGTTCGGTCCCTTCAGGCAGGGACGTCTGAATCTGTTCCAGCAGGGTACGGACGCCGTCCGAAATCGCCAGGTCATTGGACTGGGCCTGCCGGGTGACGGCCAGGCCGATCTGGTCCAGGCCATTGCCGCGGAACAGGCGGCGGTCCTCTTCGGCGCCCTCCTCGATCCGGGCGATGTCGCCGAGACGGGTGACATAGCCGGTCTGGGCCTGAAGGGCCCCGGTGGCACCGCTGGAGACCCCCGTCGCATTCTGGCCGGTCGACGCCGCGAGCGGGGCCGATCCGCGCGTCCCGATGGGCAACTGGCGGAAGTCCTCGGCCCGGGCATAGGTGCGGGCGACGCGGACGGTGTAGTTTTTCTCGCCGGACTCAAGCGCCCCGGCCGGCAGTTCGACATTCTGACTGTTCAGCGCCGTCTCAACGTCCGTCACCGTCAGCCCACGGGCACTCAGAGCCGCCGCGTCCAGCCAGATCCGCATCGCATAGCGCTGCTCGCCATAGATCTGGACGAGCGCGACTCCGGGCACCGTGGCAAGACGGTCGATCAGATAACGGTCGGCATAGTCCGTCAGCTCCAGCCGGTTCATCGCCGTGGAGCGCAGGAACAGGATCATGATCGGCTGGCTGTCGGTATCAGCCTTGGCAACCTCGGGCGGATCCGCCTGGTCCGGAAGGCGGCCGACCACGCGCGAGATGCGGTCGCGCACATCGTTGGCAGCCCCATCGATATCCCGGTCCAGCGAGAACTCGATGCGGACGTTGGAGCGCCCGTCGCGGCTGGTCGATTCGATCCGCTCGACGCCCTGGATACCGGCGATCTGCTGCTCGATCGGCTCGGTGATCCGGTTCTCGATCACCTCGGCCGAGGCCCCGGCATAGCTGGTGTTGATCGAGACGATCGGCGGATCGACGTCAGGAAGCTCGCGCACCGGCAGGAAGAAGAAGGCCGATATGCCGATCACGCACAGGACGATGGCCGCGACGGCCGCGAAGACCGGCCGCCGCACCGCGACATCGGACAGCATCATTGCGCAGCGCCCCCGGCGGCGGGGGTTCGCGCCGTCCCGGCGGTCGGGGCCTCGCCTTCAATCGTCACCGGGGCACCGGGCTGGATACGATTCAGGCCCGAGCCGACGATCCGGTCACCCGGGTTGAGGCCCGACAGGATTTCAACGAAGCCCCCTTCGACCGCTCCAGTCCCGACCTCGACGCGCTGGGCGCTGAGACCGCGGTCACCCCGGGCAATACGATACACAAAGGCCCCGTCCCCCTCGTACTGGACCGCAGCCTCAGGAACGGCCGGCCCCTGACGCTGGCCGTGACTGACCGCCACCCGCATCAGCATGCCGGGCCGGATACGTCCGCCCGGATTGGGAATTTCAGCCCGGACGGTCACCGCGCGGGTCTGCTCATTGATACGCGTATCGACCAGGGCGATACGGCCCGCGAAGGATTCCTCGGGCAGGGAGTCGGCGAAGGCCACGATCGGCGCGCCGCTACGCAGCACGCTGAGATAGCGCTCGGGGACCGGGAAATCGACGCGGATCACGCTGATGTCGTCGAGGGTGGTGATCACCGCACCCGGATTGATCAGGGTACCGGGCGTCACACTGGTCAGACCCAGAACGCCCGCGAAGGGCGCGCGAATGACGCGGTCGCCGCGACGGGCCTCGGCCGCCGACAGGCCGGCCTGCGCTGTCTCCAGCGCCGTCTCCGCCTGCTCGGCCGTGACCCGAGGCGCGATGCCCCGATCCGCCAGAGCCTTGTAGCGATCATACTCGCGCTGCGCCTCAGCCACCTGAGCGCGCGCGACGATGATCCCGGCATCCTCCTCGCGCGCCTGAAGCTCCACCAGCGGCGCGCCGGCGGCGACCCGCTGGCCGTCCGAGAACAGAACCCGGGTAATCAGCTCGGTCGTCGATGAGGTGATATTGACCGAGCGACGACCGCGGGCCGCACCCAGGACGCGGATCTCATCAGAGAAGGTGCGCTGGCTGACCACGGCTTGAGACACGACCTGGCCGCCCCTGCGGCCTTGGGAATCACCGCCCTTGCCGTCATCGGCCAAAGCCAGTTTCAGCACGACGGCAAGAACCATCAGGCCCAGCAGCACGGCCGCGGCAACGATAAAGAAATGGCGTTTGATCACGCGGGCATGGTCTCCTGACAGCGATTGCTGACTTAACCGCTTCCGCGATTGACGCAACTGACGATCCTGTAACGGATGCAGTTCCTGATTCCGTCGCTGCAATTCGTCGCGGTTCAGCAAAAGAACGTCAGAATCGCCGCCAAACAGCCAGCACGACACCCCCGGCCGACGGCGTCTCGCGTCCAGCCAGGGTGTGTCGCCACCCCGCCTGGAGACTCCACTGCCCGAAATGGCGCACCACCGAGGTCTCGACGTTCAGCCAGCGCGGACCGGAGTCATCGGCCAGACCGCCGAACACCTGGCCGAGAACCATCCAGTCGTTGTTCAGATGGGCACCGACCGTCGCATCGGCCCGTGTCTCATCCGGCAATCCGTCGCGAATGCGCCGCGCAGCCTGCAGGTCCAGGAAGCCCCGCCCGTCGGCCACGGATCGACCGACCGACAGCCGCGCCTCCCAATCATGATTGCCGACGCCTGGCGCGGCATAGCCGGCGTTGCGCCCCTCACCGCCATCAGCATAGCCGCCGTAAACGCTGATCGCGGTCGTGTCATCGCGCCAGGCCTGCCAGGTCAGTCCGATCTCAAGGGGGCCCCGACCGTCGTAATCGACAAAGGCGTCCTCGCCTTGCTGCCACTCGCCCTTGAGCTGAAGCGTCAGGCGGTCGGTCAGGCCATAC
>TARA_R110002167_G_scaffold71688_5_pt1 | contig 11455 bp, 9 predicted proteins | sample TARA_R110002167 | Tara Oceans TARA_R110002167 (sample SAMEA4398238) | marine metagenome | biome: Polar Biome; feature: [MES] marine water layer (ENVO:01000295) within the mesopelagic zone...; material: water (ENVO:00002006), including particulate matter (ENVO:01000060) such as...... | reverse complement strand
CGCATCGAAAAACTAGAGCAGCAGATGGAGCGACAGGCGAACGATATGGATAAGATCAACCAGCAGTTGGCCGATCCCACTGTGTACGAGGATGGTCATAAGCTTCAGCTCAAGCAGTTGCTGCAGCAGCAGGTACAGCTGCAGCAGTCCAATAGTGATACCGAAGAACGGTGGTTGGCGGGTGTCGAGGAGTTGGAGCTACTGCAGGATTCAGTCGCGGAGGAAGAGCGTCGCTAGTAGAAATAGAGCCCGTTGATACACTTTCAGAGTGGCGATAGACGGGCTTTTTACCTATCCAGGCGGATCCAGAGCCTATACGTTTTATCTGGTTACATAGTTATAAGTTAGCCAGCTTTTGATTAATCCGCAGTTAGTTAACCTACTTTAAGAAAGTTGCCTATCTCATCCAGTTTGTCTGTCTTGGTATAGATCAAATTGAATGTGTTCTGGACGGTCTGTGCTTCCAGTCCTAGTTGCTGGTAAAGAGTTGCAGGAGTTTCTCCCTTGGGGCCATCACCCACACCGTTAGTTCGCATCACTCGTAGCGTTAGATCGATCAGGCGGGCATAGTTGCGGTGCTCATCTTGATAATCCAGCGCGTTTTGAAATCGAATTCCCGTTGATACTTCACGGGGAAGATTCCAGGTCTCTGTTAGCCAGGAGCCAATCTGCTCCCGAGTGACATTGAGAATCTGTTTTTCAATGTGTTCGTGGTGCAGGTGCGGGTTGGCTTCGATGTAACGCGATAGCAAGGAGAAGTGGGGGGGGAAGACGTGCGATAGTACCAGGTAGCCAAAATTGTGCAGCAGTCCTGTCAGATACACCAGTCCGGGCTTTGGCCGCTCTTCGGGAGGCATCTGCTTGGCGAGTGTCTCGGCAAGGGTGGCGCAGAAGATCGCCTGCAACCAGTAGGGTGTATTGCCCCTTGGGGTGTCTGTTGGAAGCTTCAGGGTCCTGCCCATGGCGACGCCCAGAGCCAAGTTAACCACCAGATCGTAGCCCAGTACCCTCACAATAGCATCATGAATCGAATCGATACCGCCGGGTGCTGCATAATAAGGCGAGGCAGCCCAGCTCATGACCTGTGCGGAGAGGCTGGGATCCAACTTGACGATAGGGACGAGATCATCAATGCCGGCACTGGGATTGGCACGGAGTTCGATGATTTTTTGTGCGGTTGGAGGCAGGGTGGGTAACCCCAGGGTGTCCTCTAGGCGCTGTTTGATTCGTAGCGTAGTGAATTTTTCAACGGAGCGGGTGATGACGGTAATGTCGTTACCCTGAACCTGTTTGGCGTCGATGGCCTCGGTGGTGATGCTGAGTTTGCATTGCTGTAACGTATTTTGAAGCATCTCAGTCGTCAGCATGAGGACTCGACCACTGTTGGGTTCTATGACCTCAAACTCGCCCTCAAAAACACATTCTGAATCCGCCAGTAGAGGAAGTGCCAAAAGTTGCTCTATCCCCTTGGCTTGGTTTAGAGCGGGCTGGTTGAAAAAAGCAATAGAGTCATGGGCGGAAAGGGGTTGAAGTTGCCTATGAGTGTGTTTCCAAATGCTGACCAGGTTTAGTAGCTCGCTATAGGGCAGTATGACAAGTACGCGTCCTTGAGTGTCGCTGAGCATGACGATTCGCAGAGAGGGGGTGCTCATAGTTGCAGTCCTAAACATTGAGTCATAGTCGGTCATCCTAGTGGTAGCTGGAATGTCGCGTCAAGGGTTCTGAATCCCAGTGTGGCTGGCGATATTGCCGCTGATCAGAAGATGTATCGCACAGGCTCCAGCTTGTTATAGCTAATTCATAAGTAAAAGCCCGGTAGCCATAAAAGTTAGCGGCCAACTCGGCTGCAACCTGAGCGGAATTTTTACAACACAGGGGGTCTGTAAATAAAATCGTTGTAGCGGCTGGATCCCTGATTAAGGCAGTAGGGACCCGGCCCTTGGTAGGTGATTAATCGGTGATCAGTACACCATCCATTTCAACCGCTGAAGCTTTTGGCAGTTGCGCAACGCCTATAGCCGCGCGGGCTGGGTAGGGTTGCTGAAAGTAGCGAGCCATGACGTCATTAACCGTTGCAAAGTTGTTCAGGTCGGTAAGGTAGATGTTAAGTTTGACGATCTGTTGTAGAGAGCCGCCTGCGGCCTCGCAGACAGCGTTTAAATTGTCGAAGACCTGCGCCACCTGGGCGGAGAAGTCACCCTCAACGATCGCCATTGTTTCCGGAACCAGTGGGATCTGACCCGATAGGTAAACAGTACTGCCAACCTTGACGGCCTGGGAGTAAGTGCCGATCGCCTGGGGTGCGTTGTCGGACTGAATGATTGCTCTGTTGCTCATAGAAACCTCTGTGTCTTCTCTTAAAAGTGGCGGTAAACGGATAATTTGGAAACTAGGTAGTTGGATGCTAGGTAGTTGGAAACAAGGTTATTAGTGGGAGTCAGGTAATTGTAAACTTTTCTAAGTGCGGATGATGCGAGAGACCGATTTAATGCTGCGTACCCGTTTGATGATCTGGGCTAGATGGATCCGGTCGCGTACCTGAAGCTCTAGGTGCACGGTACTGATACGGGCCTCTTTCTCATCGATATCGATACGTTGAATGTTTCCTCCTGCTTCTGAAATTTTGGTTGCCAAGGTGGCAATGATGCCGCGCTGTGCGGCTAATTCAATTCTCAGGGTGACGTTGAAGTCTTCGTCGAGTTGTCGGTCCCAGTTAAGATGAAAGCATTTTTTAGGGTCGTCGCGAAACTCGTGAATATTACGGCAATCATCACGATGTACGACGATGCCGCGGCCGCTGCTGATATGCCCCAGGATATGGTCGCCGGGAATCGGGTGGCAGCAGCGGGCATACGAGAGTACTACGCCCTCGCGTCCGCTTATCGACATGGCGTGATGTTGTGGTGCTGCTAGCGACTCGTGATTCTCCGTCGGCTGTAACTGCTGTGCAACCAGATAGGCCATTCGATTGCCTAGGCCTATTTCCATCAGCAACGCATCCAGACTAGGTAGTTCTGTCTGATCAAGGTATTGGGCAAGCTGTTGGGGTTGGATCTCCTCAATGGAGCTGCCAAGACCTGCCAGGAACTGGTTGAGCATTCTTCTGCCGAGGGTGAGAGATTCTTCCTGCTGCTTGTGTTTAAGAAAATGGCGGATATTTGATCGTGCTTTGCCGGTGACGACAAAATTTAGCCAAGCCATGTTTGGCTGAGCACTGGGGGTGGTGATGATCTCGACCGTCTGGCCGCTTTCGAGAGGGGTACTAAGCGGTGCCAGGCGGCGATTGATTCGGCATGAAACACAGCGGCTGCCTACATCGGTATGTACGGCATAGGCGAAATCGATCGGTGTCGCGCCCTTGGGTAACTCGAAAATACGTCCTTTTGGGGTGAAAATGTAAACTTCGTCGGGGAAGAGGTCGATTTTTACACTTTCAATAAAGTCGATCGAGCTGTCTGCTTTCTTCTGCATCTCCATCAGCCCCTGGACCCACAGTCTGGCGCGGTTGTAGCTGCTCTCAATACGCTTGCTGCCCTCTTTTGAGGTCTTGTAGCTGCTATGGGAAGCGATCCCTTGGTTGGCTATATCGTCCATCTCTTCGGTACGGATCTGGATCTCGATGGAGATGTCTCGGGCGCCAAATAGATCGGTGTGCAAGGATTGATAACCGTTGGCCTTAGGGATGGCGATATAGTCTTTGAAGCGTCCGGGAACGGGCTTAAATTGATTGTGAACGGCGCCCAGGATTCGATAGCAGGTGTCAATCTTGTCGGTGACAATGCGGAATGCAAAGACATCCATGATCTCGTTGAAAGACTTACGTTGCGCCACCATCTTGCTGTAGATGCTGTAAAGGTGCTTTTGGCGCCCACTGATCTTGAACGGAAATCCCTTCTTATGCAGCAGGTCGGTGATCGTTGCCTCTATCTGCTCGAGCATATTGCGGCGGTTGCCGCGGGCGCTGGCGACGGCTTTTCCGATCATCTTGTAGCGCATCGGGTAATAGGCGCGGAAGGCCAGGTCTTCGAGTTCGACATGGACGTCGTGCATCCCCAGTCGGCTGGCAATGGGGGCGTAGATGTCGAGGGTTTCACGGGCGATGCGGCGCTGTTTCTCAGGAGGCATGACGCCGAGAGTGCGCATGTTATGCAGGCGGTCGCCAAGTTTGACTAGAATGACCCGGATATCTACCGCCATCGCCATCATCATTTTTTGAAAATTTTCTGCCTGAGCTTCGGCCTTGGTTTCAAAGTTGAGGTGGGTCAGTTTGCTGACGCCATCGACGATGCCAGTGATCGCATCGCCAAACTGGCTCTGCAACCCATCGGTGCTTACATGGGTGTCTTCGATCACATCGTGGAGCATCGCGGCAATCAGGCTTTGGTGATCCATATTCATTTCTGACAGGATCGATGCAACGGCTAAGGGGTGGGTGACGTAGGGTTCGCCGCTCTTGCGGCGTTGGCCGTCGTGGGCTTGTTCGGCATAAAAATAGGCACGCCGAACTTGATTGATCTGTTCGGGATCCAGGTAGCTGGTAAGGCGTTGTGATAACGATTGAATGGTTGGCATAGAAACCGACTATACCAGTATCAAGACCAAATGCTCGCGAATTGAACTCTCCCTGCGAGAGCGGGGAGAGTGATAAGGCTGGTGATCTATTGGTTAGCCTTCGACAACAACGGCTGGAGCATCTGCGAGCAGATCTTCAACATTGACAGGGCGCTCTTCGAGGATGCTGGCGTCGATCAGCCCTGCCGCGATTTCGCGTAAAGCAACAACGGTGCACTTGTCGTTTTCCCAAGGTACCAGAGGGTCTTTGCCGCCGGTGGCCAGCTGGCGCGCGCGCTTGGATGAAACCATAATTAGCTCGAAACGGTTTTCGACATTTTCTAGGCAATCTTCAACTGTTACGCGGGCCATACTTACCTCAGGTGTTAATTACGGATTCAAAAAATAGCCGTGCAGTATACAGATAATCGAACCGTTTTGGCAAGCTATAGCAGAGGTAATTACGCTTTAACTTAGTAGTTGTTCGAGCAGCTGTTGATATTGCTGTTGCTGTCGGCCGATCAGTTGGCGTTTGGCAATAAAAATCGCCTGTAATTCTGTTAGCGATAAGTCGAACTGGTCGTTAACGATTAGGTAATCAAACTCCTGGTAGTGCGACATCTCACTAACGGCTTCGGCCATTCGTTGATCGATGATTTCGACAGCATCCTGGCCGCGGTTGTTAAGTCGCTGGCGTAAAGCGTCTAGCGAGGGTGGCAGGATAAAAATAGAAACGGACTCTGGCATCAGTTTACGGACCTGCTGAGCACCCTGCCAATCGATCTCGAGAATTACATCGTTGCCTGCGGCTAAGGCTGTTTCAACCCAGTGGCGCGAGGTGCCGTAATGGTTGGTAAACACCCTGGCATGTTCGAGAAAATCTGTATCGGCAATCATCTGCTCGAATTCGCAGTGGTTGGTAAAGTGGTAGTCCTTGCCATCTATCTCGCCCGGGCGTGGGGCGCGGGTAGTGTGTGATACAGAAACGCAGGTCAGGGGATCCTGGCTGATCAGTGCCTTGACTAAGCTGGTTTTTCCAGCGCCCGATGGGGCCGATAGAATATAAAGCGTGCCTTTTGCCATGAGATTTCCGGTTAATCGATTGTTTATAAAATAACGCGAGATAATGTGCAGTAAAGCGATAGCGGTGATTGTACTTCAAAGCGTCTAAGCAGTAATCCTGAGTCTGTTGATTGACGGCGAATGCTGTCTGGATTAGAGCAAGTTTGGTGTATTATCGAGCGGCAAAACGATGCCAGCAGGAGGGCGTCAAGCAGTGGAGGCCAAGGGTAAGGATGCTGGCGTCACGTTAGCTCTGTTAAGCCTATGAGGATAAGGATGTTTAGACTGCAGCGATTTTTTTCCGGTAGCAGCCTAGTATTTATATTGATCTCAGCCGTCTCGCTGGGGCTTTTTTATCGATATCTGTCGATTGATCTGCTCCTGAACGAGGGGGAAAACAAAAATGTCACCACCACGCGTATTCTTGCTAACAGCCTCTGGCCGCAGATGGAACGGTTGCTGGCTGAGGAGCATCCGGTGGGGGCTAGCGATGCGAGCAGGCAGCTGGATGAGCAGGTTAAACAACTGATTGAGGGCCTGCAGGTGGTCAAGATTAAGTTGTATCGACCCTCGGGAATGACTGTATTTTCAACCGATCTTGCTCAGGTGGGTCAGGATCAATCTGGCAACCCTGCCATAGTGCTTGCGCGTCAGGGTGAATTATCGAACTCCTTTGTTGAGCGCGATCATTTCAACAGCTTTGATCAGCGTTATGAGCAGCGGGATCTGTTGCAAACTTACCTGCCCCTATATCGGCCCGACAGCGATCAAGTCGTCGGCGTGTTCGAGGTCTATACCGACTATACACCCTTATTGACGCGCCTCGCCCAAGCTCAGGGGGTGGTGGTGGCGGGCATCGGTGTGATCTTGCTGTTGCTTTATGCCGCCTTACTTTTGCTTGTTCGGCATGCTGAGGTGGTTATCCGCCGTCAGGATATCCAGCTGCGGGATTCTGTGCGTGAGCTTGTCGCCACCCAGGCATCGTTAGAGCAACGGGTGGCTGAGCGAACTCAGACGCTGCAACAGAGCAATCGTAACCTGGAGATAGAGGTGCAGCAGCGTGAGCTGATGGAGCAGATCATCAGTGATCGCGAGCAACGGCTGCAGGCGGTGATGGATAATCTATTGAATGCCATCATTGTTTGCGATGAGCAGGGAGCGATCGAATTGATTAACCCGAGTGCCGAAAAACTGTTTGGTTATTCCAGTCGAGAGGTTGCCGGGCAATACCTACTAAGCCTGTTTGCTACGCCCATCACCTGCACGGCAGAGACGCGCTCGGCTACTCTGGAACACTGGTTGGCGCCACTACTGGAGGCGCCCGCAGAACGTCAGTCGCAGCGCAGGAACGCGTCGCGGTTTCCTGCGGAAGTGGCAGTGACCCGCTTCCAGCATGGCGCTCAGGCGCGCTATATCGTTTCGTTTCGAGATCTCAGTGCGCAGGTACTGGCAGAAAAGGCGCTGGGTGAGAGTCGGCAAAAGCTACTTCATCAGGAGAAAATGGCGGCGATCGGCTCGCTATCCTCGGGAATCGTTCATGAGATAGGTAATCCCATTGCCGCTATTGATGGATTGCTACAAGCGATCTGTGGCGATTCGGCAGGTGGGCCTGAGTTACCCCCCGAGATCAAGGCTGATCTGGAGCTGATTCAGCAGCAGGTACAGCGTTTGATTAGCATCAATCGTGATGTTTCGGAGTTTTCGTCCCCTCGGGACGAGGTAGCAACGCTATTAGATTTCAATACCCTGGTTGGGCGTACCTGCAGCTTGATGCGCTACGATGGGCGGATGAAAGAGGTAAAGCTGCGACTTGATCTTGATCCGAAACTGCCAGCGATGAAACTCTTCGGAGATCAGTTGATCCAAGTCCTGATGAATCTGATCTCTAATGCAGTGGATGCCGTTAATGAGGCTCGAAAAGATGGCGTTCGAACAGATGTAGGTGAGATATGGGTGCGTACGCGTCTGGTTGGCCAGCAGCTCATCCTCAGTGTTCAGGATAATGGCACCGGAATGGACCAGGAAACGACTCAGCAGGCTGTCGACGCCTTTTTTACAACCAAAGCACCGGGGATGGGTACGGGGCTTGGTTTGTCGATCTGTGATTCGATTATTGCTCACCATGGGGGTGAGATCGAGATCGAAAGTGCGCTTGGCAGAGGCACCTATGTACAGGTGCTTTTACCTGTAGTCGAGATGGATGATTGAGGTGGGTCGTTAAGGTGGAGATAACAACGACTAACCCTTCCAGGCAGAGGCCCTAATGCTTTACCTTCTGCTGACACTACTGTTGGTTGCGCTGATTTATGGTCCGCAGTTCTGGGTGCGCCACGTCTGGAAGAAATTTGCTGCTGATCTGGATGAAATACCGGGTACAGGGGGTGAGCTAGCCGAGCACCTAGTCCAGCGTTTTAAACTTGAAGGCATTCTGGTCGAAGAGACGGATGAAGGGGCTGATCACTTTGATCCGCAAGGCCCGGCGGTTCGGCTTAGCCCTAGCAACTATCATGGATCTTCCTTAAAAGCGGTAGCGGTAGCGGCCCATGAAGTTGGACATGCGATCCAGTTTCACCGCCAAGAAAGGATTTTTCTGCTCAGGCGTAAATATATCCCCCTCGCGATGGGCTTTCGAAAAGCGGGCGAGTTGCTGTTATTGCTGGTGCCTATCGTGGCGTTGGTCTTAAAATCTCCAGGGTTGATTCTAGCCACTATCGGCCTCAGTTTGCTGCTGCAACTGCTCGGAGTGCTGGCTTATCTGATTGTCCTTCCTGAAGAATGGGATGCCAGTTTCAATAAGGCGCTGCCAATATTGATTGATGGCGAATATGTGCCGCAGCAGCATATCGCTGCGATACGAACCCTGCTCAAGGCCGCTGCACTGACCTATCTAGCTTCCGCCTTGGCCAGCATCCTGCATCTAGGTCGCTGGGCATTGCTGCTGAGGCGTTAAGTCTAAGCGTTCGAGTGCAGACACCTCAAAGACATAAATTGAAGAGATTGCCGTGGAATTTTCTATTAGCTTGGAGTTGATGGCGCTGTTATTTGCCACCGGTATGCTGGCTGGATTTGTTGATGCTATAGCGGGCGGCGGTGGTCTGATCGCCTTGCCGGTATTGCTGTTTGTCGGGCTTTCACCTGCACAGGCGTTGGCAACCAATAAGCTGCAGAGCAGCTTTGGCTCCTTCTCCGCCAGCCTTTATTTTGTTCGACGCGGTCTGGTCGATCTGCGCTCGATCCGCATGATGGTGTTTTGCACCTTCGTCGGCGCCGCCAGTGGCGCTCTACTGGTTCAGCAGATCGATCCAAGCTTCCTGACGGCGGTTATCCCCATCTTATTGATTCTGATTGCAGTCTATTTTTGTTTTTCACCGCAAGTGGGCGAGGAGGATGTCCAGCGGCGGATAGCGCCGCAGAGCTTTGCGCTGACAGTGGGCCTGGGTATAGGCTTTTATGACGGTTTCTTCGGCCCAGGCACCGGCTCTTTTTTTGCTATCGCCTTCGTCAGTCTGTTGGGCTATGGCCTGACCAAAGCCACGGCTCATACCAAAGTGCTTAATTTTACTAGCAATATAGCCTCGCTGCTGTTTTTTATTCTGGGTGGACAAGTCGTTTGGGTGCTGGGGTTGCTAATGGCCGCCGGCCAGCTTGTAGGGGCTAGGCTGGGAGCCGCTCTGGTGGTGCTCAAAGGCTCGAAACTGATCCGGCCGCTGGTTGTGATCCTCTGTATTTTGATGAGTTTGAAGTTGCTACTGGCGTGAATGCCAGTGGTGGCGTGGATCGCAATCCAAAGCTATTCCCCGCAGCCGCTAGCTTCAACGAAGCAGGCTTGCGCGACAGTGTTGGCGGTTCAGGATAGTTCCAGAGATCTGTGCTCTGCATTTAGAGGCTGGACTAGCTGGTTGGCACAGAGAAAGCCGGTGTTAGCGGGCTTTGCCGTTTTAGGTGGGTAGGTAGTCGGGAAGGTAGGCGGGTAGGTTGGGCAGTCGCGATTTTCAGTTGCGGATGATGCGCAGGATTACGGAGCTTGGTCCACCTTGCTGTGATCCGCTATTGCTGTCAGGCGCTGTGTGAGCCTATCTGATGAAAATAGACAGGAGGCCGCGCAACGCAGCCCCTCGTCTGGGTTATGCCCGAGGTTCAGGCGTTACCATAATCGGACGCCTTCTCCACGATATGGATGGGTTCCTCGGGTTCCTCCCCAGCGTGCTCAATCAGCGCTTTCTTGCTGCGCTTTTCGATCAGCAGATAGAGTGCCAAGCCAACCCCTAGGCCCCAGGCTGCGCCATAGACCGCCAGCGCAACCCCCATGGTGCCCGCAACACCCATCGAAGTGGCGTTATCGACCTGCTCGACGGCGACGCTGATGCACAGGTAGCCGGTGATCAGCAGGGTGATAGAGAGTGCAATCGGTAATACCGGCTTGAACAGCGTCACTAGCGGCAGCATAAACAGCGCGATAAAGGCGACTATCCAAAAGACCCCTGCGCCACTGTAGATGGTATCCATCGCGCCGCGGCCGTAACGATAACGCTCGGCAATGGTTGCCATGGCGCCGGTAAACAGCGGTCCAGCCAGGCCCGGATAGGGCGCGAACAGGCTGTGCATCAGGTTGCGGATACCGGTGATGATGTGCACCTGGTCGACATCGACTTCGATCTTCTCGTCGGGACGCAGGTGATCGACCCGGTCCAGCAGACTCTGGCCGACGATGATGTCACCAAAGGCGATGATGTAGGCGATGATTGCGGTGGGAATTGCCATCCACAGAATTTCAATACCGGGGAAGCCGATGCTGAACGGCAGGTAGTTCCACATCTCGGCGAAGGCGGGGGTTGAGAGACCAAACTGGATGTCCGGCATCTGGTATTCGCCGACGATCCAGCCTATGCCCATGGCAACAAGAGTACCGGGAACCATGCCATAACTAGAGATGATCTTGGCCCAGCGATGCTTTTCGATTAGATCGCGGAAGGAGAGGGAAAATAGCACGTAGCCGGTCACCGCAAAGCCGAGCATCAGTGAGATCGGGGTGTTAGCCAGACGGCCACCCTCAGAGATCTCTCCGGTGATGGCGGCGATGCCAGCACCCAGCAGGATGCCTGCTTTCATGGAGCTGGGAAACAGGTTAATCAGCTTGGTGCCCAGGCGGGTAATGCCCAGGAAGAAGAAGATAAAGGTGACCACCAGTTGCAGCCCCACCAATGCCTTGATGGCCTCAGGACCGGGTTCAAACTGACCGATAAACAGCAGCACCACCGGGATGGCCGGGGTGATCCAACCGGGTACAAAGGGTGACCCTAAGAGGTTGGGCAACATAAAGCCGATGCCGCAGACCACTACATAGGCGAGTGCGACGTCGTAGGGCAGGCCGAGGTACTTCTCCAACAGCGGGATCATCGCCATCGCGACCACGAACATGATCAGCGCCTGGATGGTTTCAGCCATCTCCCAGCGGTAATGAATAAAGGGAAGTCGAATCTTGAAGGGGCCTGCAGCCCAATACGGGTGCACCTCCCCATACTTACGCTCAGCGCGTGCCATAAATAATTCCTTAAAATAATAGTGGGTTAGTCGTTTCGTCGCTATTATTTTTATTGGCGCGTACTTCTTCTGGAGTGTGCCGTCAAGACCTTGTGTGTTCGGTACTTGATGCGGCCGCTACAAGGTATGCGGATAACCATCAATTGTCGACAATATATCATGCAACTTTAGTGTGGATAAGGGACCAAAGTATAGCTCCCCGTCTGAGCCGCAATGGGATAGCCAGCACGTTATGGGGCTGAGATCTGTCGGTTAGCGTGGTTTTTCCCACCATTGGTATTTGGTTCTGTAATACGAGCGC
>TARA_R110002167_G_scaffold67115_8_pt1 | contig 11461 bp, 16 predicted proteins | sample TARA_R110002167 | Tara Oceans TARA_R110002167 (sample SAMEA4398238) | marine metagenome | biome: Polar Biome; feature: [MES] marine water layer (ENVO:01000295) within the mesopelagic zone...; material: water (ENVO:00002006), including particulate matter (ENVO:01000060) such as...... | reverse complement strand
TGAACTCTTGGCATTAAGTGATCAGAATGCTGTACAAAATATATTTCTGTTTGAGCATATGATTGTTGCATTGCATTAACTACACCAGTTGCAGTTTGTGCAGATACAGCTCCACCTAAACGTTGTGGATTAATACCAATAGAATCAAAACATTGTTCTTTAAAATGATTAGCTAATTGAATTCTACTCATTAATCTACTAGTTTGCTCCATGTTAAGAGTTTGATAGTGATTAAAGTTTGTAGCATTTTCTGTATTAGTAATGGAAGTATCTAGCGGCAGCATTTGAAAATCTTTCATTGCTACATATGCTTTAGCATAGTTATTTTTTCCCCAATCTTCCCCCATAGAGTGGCGAGGTAAAGCATTCTGATCAAACATAATAACTGTACCTAATTCATCAATAAGAATATCAGCTATCTGGTTATTAACCATGTTGTATCCTACTTGATATGCCTTCATTAAATCTACTAAAGATGTAGACCTAGTATTTCTATCAGAAAATACTCTCCCCTCAACTGGAAGTTTACATCCATATAATGAGTTATCTCCTTTAAATTGAAAAGGTAATCTTCCAGGCTTTTCTCTATTGATACCTAGATAAATAGGATTTACATTATCATCCATAGTACTCTGCCACATTGCAGGTACATTTGGTCCTATTTTTACACCACCCCATGTTTCGTTAATCCAAATCCACTCTACGTGTTCACCTTGCAGCAATGTGTCTTTAGATTTATTCTTAAAAATTGATGTATCATAAACTGGTTTTTCAGTTATTTTAAATGATTCATCAATTATTTCTTGTGTTACTTCCCCATCAAACTCAATCTTAGTTAAATGCCCTACTTTTCTTTGAGTTTTCCAATATATTGTGGAAATCCGCATTAAGTTTCCGTCACCCCATTGTTCTAAATCTTCACTCTGAGAAAGGATTTGCGTTAATATATCTCCTCCACGAGCTGGATCAGCCATATAATTACTTGCGTATTGTCTGTATGCTAGACCTGGCATTTCAGTATTCCATGCGTGTGATCTAGTTGCATCATAATAAGAACCATCATTTTGGTACCCATTAACTTGATACTGTGCAGAACGAGCAGGATATATTCTTTGTAAAGATGATAGTTGTTTTTCATCCATTAAATAACCATACTTATCTACTACATCTGAAACAGTCATAAGATCAACTTTACCTACATAGTTTGAATCAGCTATATATCTTTGATCTGGAGATTTTTGATAAAATGTTAAAACAGGATTCCATAGTTCTACTTCGTAGTCATCTTCTAACATACGGAAATGCCAAAATTCTCTATCAGCAATAAGCATATCTCTAAAGCCTCTTTCTTCAAGCTCTTGCATTTTAAATCTTTCCTCATCTACATTTAATTGATGAGTAGCCCATTCCTCTATACTGCTTCTGTATGATTTACTAAAATAATCTTCTATTTCAGGTAGGGATTTCATATTTTCAGGAGATAGCTGTTGTTGCGCTTCTTCTGATGCTGGATCCATTCCAGCTTCAAGCATTTTTAGAATTAAATTTCTTTCTGCATCAGCCAATAAAGATTCTTCAATCTTAAGTTTTTTTTGCTCAAGCATTTCATTATATGACTTATCATCTACTGCTCTAAACTGAACTTTATTATATCGTTTAGTAAACTCCCCGCTAAGTACATTAATAACATTAGGAACAATGGGATAAAATTTAAGCTCTAACGCAGAATCATTTTCTTTTGTTAGAACATCCATCATTTCTTTATAATCATTGTCTTCTTCAACAATGTAATCTGACTTATCAATAATACCTTTAGCTAACTTATAATTTTTTAAAAGTCTTCTGGCGTTTGTTCTTAAAAATTCAACACCTTGTAATTCTAACCAATCTAAATTCCATGCTGCCCAATCATCAGTTTTTTCTGAAGAAGGTATAAACTGTACTGGTTGAGTTAAACTAGAATAGGTAGGGCCATCTTTAGCCTTCTGTCCATTTTTTAACTGCATTGCATTTAATACTCTCATTCCGTATTCTATTTAGTTAAGTCTATTTATAATTTCTAAAACCCGATCTTCTAGGTCTACTACCATTGGGTAAAGCTGACCGTCCAATATTTTTAAACGGACTATACTTTAATTTACCCATTTTTTCTGAATTTACCAAAGATTTCTGCTCTGATTCGCGTCTTTTTGAATATCCTCTGTTTGATTGCTGTATTTTAACAAAAGCTACTAATGCACCAAATGCCACTAACCTATCCACGTTTAAACCTGGGTAGTATGCCAACATCTCTTTTACTAGCATAGGATCCGGAACTCTTTCAACACCAAAAGTTTGATTTGTAACAACACCATTTATATCTGTTTCTTCATCTATCACCTCTCTTAAAAATTCTATTGCATAAGAAATTAAATGACTTTTAAATAATGTTCCAGTATTTTTCCATCCATATTCTTGGTATACAGTTTTATTAGAACCTAGATCTTTTAAAAATAGTATTTGCTGCTTGGGAACTAAATATCTTTGTTTTTTTCTTGCAATCATATGCTGAATAAATAAAGAAATATTATTCTCCACTATTGTCCATGCATTATACCATTCAATTATTAACTCTAATCTTTCATGTGTCTTATTAATATCGTCAAATCTACCACACCATGCAGCCACTATCTTATCTTTCTCTAAGAATTGCTCTACATCCCCTGCTTCAGTAGTTCTGGTTACTTCTGTAGCGTTTTTATAAACAAAAATACTACATAACGAATCTGATGTAGTAGTTTTTCCTTCTGATACCGGATCAATGGATGCATAGTATGCTCCAAACTGCGGGCTTTTAATTGGTCTTTCCCAAACTACTATTGTACCTGTTTTATCTATTTGTTTTTTATCAACTGGGAATTTGGAGATGGGTAATTTATTAGTTCTTTTAGCAGATATTCCTTTTTCATCTCTATCTAATTCTATAAGCTCATAGGGATATTCTTTTTCTTCTATTCTTTTTTGTTGTCTAGATAATATAGCTTGTGGAAATATTGATGCTTTTCTATATGCAAATGCCTCTGCTATATTCATTGGCTTTTGAGAAATTCTTAATTGAAATTGTTCTCCATTTAATTCATTCTTCCAACGTGATCTTTCTTCAATAATTGCTTCTATAGCTTTTTCTACTAAAGAGTTGCCAAAATCATCAATAAAAGGAGGCATAGAATGTTGCTCAGGAATAAAAAGTCCCGCCATTCCTATTGTCCCATCAGCATCCATTAGGTTTGTCTCTACAGAATAGATGTCATTTGCTCTAGGATTTAAAATCATTTCCTTTAATGGGTTACATTGCTGTAAATCTCCCACTGATCCTGCTGCTATAAACATACCCGTGGTCATCATACCAGATGACATAGCAGGACGTAGATACTCATATGTATCTGACATCTTAGGAGCAATACCCGCCTCCTCATGGAAGAAGTATGTACAAGGACCACCTACACCCGTGGTAGCATTTTTTTCAAATGAGCCACCTTGTATTTTAGATTTTAATCCTCTTGCTGTTTTTCTATTTCCTATCTTTACTTCAATCTGTTGTTGCCATAGCAAAACTTTTTCTGGATTACTAGGTCTATACCATGCAGTATGTTCATTTAAGAAAGTTTTATACTCATCTAAAAACTTCCATGATCCTTTATCATTAATAAAGTCTTTTAAAGATGCTCCAATCTTGCATATACTACCTTCTTCAAACCAATATGTATTTATAATCTTACCCATATGGAAATAAGAAGAAGCTATCTGACGTTTTTTAAGTATTGCTGAATGTTTATTATTTAATTCAGCTAATAGCTCATATAAAGCCATATGATATTGCGCATCTCGTACTTTTGCAAAGCCATACTTTTTTTCTTCTTTATCAAAAATTGGTAAGAAGTTTAACCACATATAATAATCTCTAGTTAAAAAGAAACTTTTATTTTTATCTTTATATATTACACCCTCTCTACATTTATTCTTTTGATCTTCCCAGTAGTTGGTGAAATCTTTAGACCTAAAAGGTTTGTTGCAATAAAAACCTTGCTCATTAAATAATTTTGCTTCTGTATTAAACTCATACGACAAAGCATTAAGCCCATAAAGACCTGGTTCACTAAATATACTTAATATATACTCAACGAATGCAGGCTTGTCTACAAACTCAGTTACTTCCCATTCACCATTATTATATGTAGGGATGATTTTATACATCCATTGTAGTAACTATAATTGCAAAAACATCTCCTTCTTGAATAAGCAGGTGCTCTTCTCCGTTATGATTCATTGATGTAGGTAAACAGTGTTCAGTATATTGCACAACATCACCCAATTTAATTTCCTCAACCGATTGACCTAATCCAACCACTTCACCTTTATACTCTTTTTTTTGAGCTATTTCGGGCAAATACAGACCGGATGCAGTTTTTGTTTCAGCTTTCTTTGGTCTTATTAGTATTTTTTTTCCCACTGGTATTACTTGTTGTCCCATTTTCTTTAGTTTTTGGTTTAATATCTTTAAAAATTTGTTCATCCCAATAGCAAAAATGCCATGATTCTTTTTTACTATGCATTATAATTGATCATATGCTAAGCCGGCTCCTCCACGAACAGAACTTTCTTGCTCCTGTTTCATATCGGTGAATGCCCCCTTATATGATTGTCTAATCTGTTCAAACTTAGCAGCAGCATTTATCATAGAGTTCATGTTGCCATCTCTACCATGTTCAATGGGAGTTACTTCCATATACTTTGCTAATCTATCCAACATGGCTTTAATCCCTACATAAGCTCTATACGTAGGTGTTTCATACATTTGTTTGCACATATCTAATGCATATCTAATCTTTCCGTCTTCAGGTGATTCTTCTAAAACCACCTCTTCAATAATAATATCCTCTTTCTCATGTTCGGGTAGGTTAAAGAAAGGATTTAGATCAGGATTGGGACAGCTCATGTAAAATATATATTGATATACCTGCATGTACGTATCCGGATACTCATCCATTATAACTTTTAAAAATGGTAAAGCATAACAATGTTCTGAAGGTATAACTTTACTATTTTGTATATCAAATAATCTTACTATCATATTGTTGTGTTTTTATAAGGCATCAATATAACCTTTTACAGTAGCATAGCTATCGGTAACAAATATTGGGGATAAAGATCCTGTTACATATACTTGACGTACATCCATAATACTACCATCATTGTGATACATTGGCCCAACAGCATTTAATGCAAGAGTGTTTATTGCTATAAGAGATTCCGAACCTTCCACCATGTACATCGTAGGTGGGCTTGTTGGAGGAGCTGTTTGTGTTAAATAAACTTGTGTTAATTGAATTGATGCCATTATTGTTTGTCTTTTAACCACATTATAAGAGAAGATACTTCGTCTTTTAAATATGGTAGTTCATATATCTTTACTTCTTCTAAAACCGGTTCACCATTTTCTACTTTTGTAATTGGATAACCATTACTATCTTCTCCTACTTTAACAAATTTAACATGTTGAATAGTTAGCTTGCCTATTTTTAATTTAGGGTTGTGCTTCTTTATAATATACGCATAAATACTAAGTTGTAAGTTATAATGGTTAATATTACAATCATCTAAATTATTAACTGGTTTATATAGTTTGTTAGTTATACCTTCCCAATTAGTATAGCCTTTTTCTTTAATTTCTTTATTTGTTTTGTAATCATGGATATTAATATGCCCATTTACAACTTCTACTAAATCTGCTTGACCGCATAACTTTGCTGATTTAAGATATACTAAATGCTCAGGATACACCCCTTCTTCAAGTTTTTGTTTTGGAGATAGTTTAAATCCTTCTTTTGTAATTATAGGTTTTATAATGGGCACCTCTGTTCCGTTACGCTCTATAGTTTTAAAGTCAAGCATATCTAACTCTCTTTGATTATGATACCAATTACCTAACTTAATAGCTCTTTTAGTTTCATTATCCCATGCAGATAATATTTCTTTTTCAGTCATATTATACCACTTTGACCTTTTGTTTTTTGATGACTTTTTAGCCTGCCCTTCTCTATCAAATTTAGGTTTGAACATTCCTATAAAAGCCGTTACACTAGTCCAGTCTATTTTGTCTTTGTCATTACTTTCGTAGACGTGACCTTCTTCTTTAAATACTATTGCCATATCAGTTAGATAGTGTAGTAAACCAGTAACCATTTTGCTGATTACTAATTATACTACAAGTTATACCATTATATATATAATTAATCTGTTGACTTGTCATCTTCAATTTGTTTGTTAATTAATTCTGCTGTTTCTTCCGGTGCCAAAGCAGGCCAGTATCCTTTAGGACATTCTGATGATATAGATCTTAATTTTATAGTTAAGCTACACCCACAATCAGAACAGCATGGTTGAGTACCAGGTACTGTGCAGTCAGCACCTTTATCATCAAACATGCTGCACTTACTGCAAATTTGATACCTATCCGTTACTATAGCTTCTACATGCTGTTTTTTAAATACATTATTTTTTATGCCCTCAGCAATTTTATCTAAGTTCTTAAACGCATCTAAGTATTTTTTCCAAGGTTTAGTCATTTCTTTGTTTTTTAAATTCTTTCTTTTTTAATGCATCTGCTTCCATTTGATTAAATGCCTGAGTCATTTGTTTTATATTTTCAATAATACTTTCACTCTTAGCATAACCATTGTATGTTGTTTTAGCAATGTTTCCCAGCATACTTTTATTTTTTTTTATTGCTGATTCTAATCTACCTTTTCTTAACTCAAAAGTACCTAACCCATCTACATTAATTCTAGGAAAATCTAACTGAGATAATTTCTTTCTTAATTTTGCGTAATAAAAAGATATGAAGTCATCCACTACTTGTGTATGTACTCCCACTTCTTCAGCTATACCTTCTTTAAATTCTTTATGCTTCTTGGGGTTCACTGCCTAAAATTTTATAGTCTAATAATACTAATCCGTCTTTCTGGACATTTATAGTCTTATTTAATACTATGGTTTTTTTATTACTTCCTTTTTTAATAATTAAATTTTTCTTCTCTGCTTTAGAAATAGCATTTCTTGCAGACTGTGCGCTCTTAAATATGTTAAGTTCGGTTAACAGAATACAAAATTTAGAGATTTCCATTTTAGGATTTTTAGCTAATGCTGCTAAAAATTCTAGATCAGAATTACTTATTATTATTTTTTTAAAGAAACAAAAAGTTAATATTTGATATTTAATAGTATCATTAATATTTATTTTGAGTTTTAAATCTACTTTATTTACTATAGCCATTGTTATAAACTTAATATCATATCAACAAGATCTGGATCTGGATAACAATCTGATTTATCTGATCTTACATTGGTATGTGTTAATAATCCTTTTATTTTTCCTGCGCAAGCATCTATCTGAACATCAAAGCCTTTTGTAGGGCCGTATTTTTGTATAAATTGCTTTAAGCCAAGTCGTACATCTATTTCATCTCTTTCTCCTACATACCTAATCCACTTTTCTGTTTCTTTAATTTGCTTTTCAGAGTATCTGTGAAAATTTAAACGTCCTCTAAACTCTTCTTTTAGTTGAATTACTTCTTCTTGAATAACTGTAGTTCCAACATATGTTTTATTATGAACATCTAAATAACCCATAGCGCATATTTCTAATCCCACTGAATGTCTATTCATCCAACCAGAACGAGTTCTGCCTAAATGCCATCCTTGACCACCTTCTGGAAATGCTTGAACCATAACCCCATCATACTCATCGTCACCTGTTTTATGGTTTCTTCCACCTAAGACAAATTCAGTGGCAATTCTACCTCTAGTGTCTCGGCCCCAATGATCTATAGTTCTATATGGGTTATTATTTCCAGCAGTATGATGTAGAAAAATGTACTCGTTACTAATAGGGCCCTTTATATATTCATCAACAGGAAGATGATGTCTATGAATCATCTGGTCAAAGTTAGTTACATAATATTGACTAGTTAAATCAGTATCTTCGTCAATAGCATCAGTTACAACATTAGTTTTATTAAATAATAAAACCCACATTTCACTATCCACTACACCAGTGACTGCCAGATGATTAGATAATTGATATCTTATAACAGCTTTTTCTGTCAAGGGACCAAATATACCATCTTTTTTTAATAGCAACTTACCTTGTAGATGTTTAACATTAAGACCCCTATCTCCTTTTTTAATTAACATGATTTATTAAATTAAAGTTAATCAATATTTTTAGCTGCATTTTCCATTGCTTCTTTAAATGCCACTGCTTCTTCAGAGCCGGGATCTATACCATTTTCTTTCTGATCAGCATATTGCTGAGACATAAATAACTGAGCTTGCATTCTTTCTGCTCTTGCTTTTTCAATAGTAGCTAATAGCATTTCATATTCAGCTTGAATTTCAAGGTGTTGAATATTGTCTTTATAGAATGCAGTTATCTCATCTCTTCTTGCATTAAGTTCTTCTTTTGTAAGAGTTGGGTCCTTCTCGTCCAAACTCGGATTGGTTTTTTGATCAATAGTCATTATAATTTATTTTAGTTAAACAATATACAAATATATATAAATAGTTTAACTAAAAAAAGTTTATTTACTTATTTTATTAAAATATATTTATTCTATGACGAACAAATACGTTACGACTTATTTTAATAAAGTACCGTTATCGTTCCATTAAACTCAAAAATACCAGTATTGACAGCACTATGCGCTGTTATAGTATATACGTATACTCCTGCTGCAACATTAGCATCCCATTCTTCTGTTGCTAGTGTACTGATCCAAACTAACCCGCCCCATCTATTATATATACGAACATCCCATTGATCCCAGCAAGCTTCATCTGCAATAACTCTCCATACATCATTCCAGCCATCTCCGTTAGGTGTAACAGCATTAGGGGCAAAAATAGAACTCTCATCACATAAAAAAACCTGCTCACATTCTTCTCCTGTTGCACAATCAATATATATAGACTCAGCTACAAACTCCGTTATAGTATCTGTATTGTAAATGTATAGGTACTCATATACAACTGTTTCAACATACATGGTGTCTGTTAAATAGATGTATTGAAAATCAATAATGGTATCTGTTTCTACTAATACAATAGTATCATATACGTATTCCAATACTTGTACAGTATCTGGAGGTAATTGGACATACTCCACTAATGTGTCCACTTCGATTATATATAAAGTGTCCGTTGTTATCCATTCGACATCTACATACACGGTATCGCATGCAGGGAGTGCACAGTTTATAGCTATGTTATTAGATAAGTTAATGTCAGGATAGTTCTGAGTTTGAGCCGCAATATTTGGGTTTACGGCCCATCCCCCAAGATCTGTTGTAGCTGTTTGAGACAAGTTAATTTGCCATAGTACCAATTCGGTACACAAAGTATCATTCGATAGTATCTCAGCCCAACAGTCACTACTGTTTGACGAATTATAAACATTAGTACTCCACGTATCGCCACTTTCTAGTACTTGATTTCCAAATAAAGCAAACGCCTTAAACGTCCATCCAGGATGATAACTTGCGGTAGTGCATCCCCAGTTGTAGTCTAACCCTTCTACATGTAATCCTAGAACTATATGACTAACAGTTTCATTGTTGCTAATGACAGGACTAGCACTATTGTCACAAGTAGTGGCTGCAGAAGTAAATTCATTACAACCACAGTTTTCACTATTAATAGCTTCAATAACAATATCACCAGTAATAGCATCCCAGCTACTTATGCTTACATCACATTGAGCTGATAAAATAGGAGCCCATAAAGCTAATATGTATATTAATTGTCGCATATGCCATAATTAGAAAGAAACACAAGAAGATCTGCAGCTCCCACTATACCGTCTTCATCAAAATCTCCTATACAAGAAGGTAAGATACAAGAGGCATACGCAGGATGCTCTGTAAGCAACGGGTATACAAACCCGTCCCCATTTAAAATAAACGCAGTACCTATTTCCGCACATAGGATAACAGTGTACCCACCTGTAGGTAAACCAAAGTAATTAGCTCCTCCATCACAGTCTTGATATTGGAAGTTTGTCCACTTTTGTGCATTAACAGAACTAAACACATGTTGACTACATTGTGCAAAGCATGATAAAGTAAATAGTAATGTAACTATACTTAATAGATATTTCATACGTTCTATTATTTACGTCTATCTTTTATAATAAGGTTTATCAATGTATCGACCCATCCGAATATTTTGTTATCCGTGTATGTTGGTGTTAAGTTAACTATAACTTTAGCTAATGCTAATACGGCTATAAGTAATGCAGCCCAGTTTGTTAATAGAAATTCTTGCATGTTATTTTATTTTAAATGTTAAACTTGTAAATCTTTTTTTATTAATATATATGTAAAGGAATTACCCTTCTGTAATCTATTCGGTTAATATGCTATCAGGAAACTTATCATGCATTATACTACGTAATTTAATACAACGCTCATATTCTTCTATCTCTACATAATAATTTATCATATTTTCTAATTCGTACAGCCTCGGTCCTTCTTCTGGATCAAATGCTAATACAGCAGTGAGATTATCATTAAACTTATTATCTAGCATATCATCAAAAGTAATTTCCTTAGTTAGGATCTTATATGAATTACTAAAAGCATCAGCTAAGATTTCTTTATCAATCTCCCTTTGCCTAATTTCCTGGATAGGGTCAATGCTATCCTCATAATCGTCTTCAAAATCATCAAAGTTATGCATGTCTATTGTTTATTGATGGGTGAGCCTTCATTATAATATACGAAATATACAAACAACATACCTCACCGTAAATAAAAAAAAAATTTTTCCTAATAAAAAAATTAGTGCGTATTGCATAGTTGAGATGTACTATTGATTTGATCCCCAGCAAATTTTTGAGGCAGGGGGACCCCCCAGTAAGTAATCCTCACTATATTTAATTCATATACATATTATGAGTGTATTTTTTAGAAAAGTGAACATCAACAGTTCACGTAACACTGCAACGGTGATTGTGTCATCATCACCTCTCTCCAACAAGGAGACATCAATTGCTGGAATGGCTGTGGCAACACGATCACAGTCTAACATAGTCTTCGGTGTCCTGAGTCTTATAGACCCTGAGACAGGTGAAACTATGCGAGCCAATCATCCAACTATATCCGCTATTCAAAAGACGTGCAACGTTGGCGATGAGCTGGAAGGATTTCAGATGACGGAGAACGTTGTCAAAGATATGATAACAGGTGAACCAACCACACTTGTGTGGGTGGAGGCTGTATAAGTCTTGATGGGGAGGGCAACGAGCTCTCCCCTTATTATTATTATTATTTAAATATTATTAACATGAAGATAGAATTTCTACTCGTGAACAACATAGGTGAACAATGTTCACAGATGACAGCCTTCACTGTGCCATCACACATGC
>TARA_R110002167_G_scaffold109303_9_pt1 | contig 11468 bp, 9 predicted proteins | sample TARA_R110002167 | Tara Oceans TARA_R110002167 (sample SAMEA4398238) | marine metagenome | biome: Polar Biome; feature: [MES] marine water layer (ENVO:01000295) within the mesopelagic zone...; material: water (ENVO:00002006), including particulate matter (ENVO:01000060) such as...... | reverse complement strand
CATTAGCTGCAAGACTTTGGCAAATCCAGTGTATTCTTCAGCCGGCAATAAAGGTCGTTCTGCCCACGCTTGTTCGATGCTCACGGATTGCCAGTCTGTTAGTTTTGACTGTTGTTTTAACGCAGTATAAAAGCTGTCGGCCAATAAAAAATAACCTCGAACATTGGGATGTAAATGTTCCAGCATCAAATTATTGCCAATCAAGTCCATGGGTGAAAATTGACTAAGATGTTGCTCTGCTTCCACTAAAATCACATTGTCATACTTGGCTGCCGAGCGTCGAATAATGGTATTGATTGCACTGGGTGCTCTAAAACGTAAGCGGTCTAAATCTCTTGCTAAGGTGAGTTGGTTTTTGGCGGCTGGTGCTTGATTAAGTTGAGCATACAGTCGACCTAATTCAAAATGAGTTAAAGCATTGTCAGAATTGTCGACATTGGTTGCTAATTGATTAGCTAAATTGATGGCTTGTTGTTGATCTGCAGCGGCCAGGGTGGACTTGATTTTTTGTAGAGCAAGGTCGATTTCAGGCGCAATGGGCTCGCTAGAAAAGGGTTTTTGATCGAGTAGGTTGCTGGCAATCGTGGCCAAATAAACTGGTATATTGGCTTGTTGGTACTTATTCAGGATCAATTGCAGATTGTCAGAAAATTGTTCAAGTCCTGCCTTGTATAAATCAGAATTGAGCGGAATATCTTTGTGCTTAGCCACTTTGGCCATAAAAGTGCGCGAGTTAGTTTGCTCTGTGCCCAAGGTTGTTGAGTGACGCTGCAAGCTGGCATAGCTATTTTGTAATAATTGAAATAGGCGCAACGAGCGTAATTTTAAAAATAGCAAGGTACTGGCATAAGAGTTGGCAGCCGTATAGTTTGAGCCTACACCCAGTATGCCCAAATATTCATTGTGACCTAAGTACAGCAACACTGCGTCTGGTTGCTGTGCAATAATTTCATCAGTTAAATCTAAAACAGTGAATGAATTAACGGCGGCAAGTGCAGTATTAACCACTTCAACACTATGTTCAGGTAAGGTCGCTTTTAAACGTTTGTCCAGCATACCGGCAAGTGAGGCACCTAAACCATAAGGAAAACCCGCTGCGGTTGAGCCGCCTTGCACAAAAAGTCGAAAGCCATTTTGAGGTTTGTCGGCCAATAAAAAGTTCGCTTCCATGGTAACACTGGGTATATCTGCATTGGCTGCAAAATAACGTTTAACAATATCAGGGCGTGGTAGCAGATAATTTGGGTTGGCTGGATTTTTAATAAATAAAGGGTAGTCGTTACCGTAGTCCGACATTCTTAAAATACCTTCTAATCCACCCAAAAAAACCAAGGGCAAGCTGATGGCAATGGCCCAATACCACGCTGTCACTTTTTTAGGGTGTTTTTTGATTGTCATAGGGCTTTTTTCTGCATGCTTAATTGATTGAGATAATACCGCGCTTCTTTATGATCTGGCGATAAAGTTAACACCTCTTGCAAGCAAGCGATCGCCTTATCTAATCGCTTGGTTTGATACAGCATTTGCGCCAAAGTAAGCAAATAATTGACGTTTTGCGGCTCAAGTTCATGAGCTTTGCGGGCATAATAATAAGCTAGAGTAAAATCCTGTGAATCGCGATACAGCTTTGCTGCCACATTAGCGATCTGGGCTTTTTGCGGCAGGGCATCAAATAAAATACCCGCTATTTTTGCCGCTTGCGGCAGATTATTTTGCTGCTGATATTCAGTTAATAAGGCTTGTTGGATTTCAAGCCAAGGCGCGCCTTTGAGCCAATTGAATCCCATCTGGCGTTCAAAGCTGTCGATGGGGCCAAACTCCACTTTCTGCGGGTTTGCACTAAAGGGATAATCTGCCAGTAAGTTTTTAATTTTAAAGTCTGCATTAATGATATCGACTTCTGACAACGGCATATCTAACCAGGCTTGTTGTTCACTCACCGGATGCGAAACCGGTCCAAGCACATTACTTTTGATAATCTGCTCAACAAAGGTTTGTGCTAATACAAAATAACCTAATTTATTGGGGTGCAAGTGTTCATACATCAGGGTGTGATCAATTAAGCCACCGTTGTATTGCCTCAGACTTGCTTGGCTTTCAACTACGCTGGCATTATAACGTTGAGCCTGCTGGCGAATAACTTGATTAAAAACACTTGGGGCCCTAAAACGCAGTAAGTCTTTGTCGCTAGCCTGAATATAATGCTGCAAGGCAAGAGGGATATCAGCTTGAGCTTGATAGAGTGAAGCGAGTTTATATTCAGGCTCTGCCGCGTTGGGATTCTCGTCGATCATTTTTTCGAGTTGCTGTTTCGCTAAGCCACTATCCGTAAGCAGGTTATTATTAATGGTTGAAAAATCGATAGGGGGGCAGAAGCAAACGGAGGTTGCTGAGCTTCATTTGCCGCTAAGGTACCAATTAATACCGGCACTTTAGCCTGTTGAAACTGGGCTAAAATGAGCCCTAAATTTTGTTCAAATTGCTCAAGCCCCGCGATAAACAGGGGGCTGTCGAGTGGAATATTTTTTTCTTTTGCTACTTGAGCCATTAGAGTATGGCTCGTATCTTTAGGATTTAGTTGGGCTTGGTTTGCATTAAATAAAGCATAATAAGCCCATTCTACCAACTGAAATAAACGCCAATCTTTGATTTTTAAAAAGAGTAGATTTGCGGCTCGACTGCCTTTACCAGCATACGCTGAGCCAACACCCATGACACCTAAATATTCATTATGACCGGCATAGATCAAAACTAGGTCAGGTGAAATGTCGATTATCTCTGGCGTAATATCCAATAGGGTATAAGTATTAACACTGGCCATAGCGGTTGAAATTACTTCGATATTTTTATCAGGGTAAAGCCGTTTAAAACGCGTTTGTAACTGGCCCGTGATAGAACCAAAACGACCAAAGGGAAATCCGGCTGCGGTAGAGCCGCCTAGCAGCACAATACGAAAACTATCTTGTGCCTTGATCTGCTTAAATAGCAAGGTGTCTGGACTCACATTAGGTGCTAATTCGGGGCGGTGAAAATAACGTTTAATCAGCTCAGGATTAGGTTGGAGATACCCCTCAGCTCCCATGGCCGGAATAAACAAAGGGTAGCTATGGCCAAAACCCGCTAAACGTAAGCCGCACTCAACACTGGTTAAAATAACAATAGGTAAAAGCAACATAATGACATAGAAGTATTTGCGCACAGGGCGCAGGGGCTTGTCATTGCTGCTGTGTTTAACCTGGGCTTGCATTTTTTTTCTTGCAGTCATCGATACGTCGTCTATTTAAGGCCAACTAGGATATTATCATCAAAATTCACTTAGGTTTACTGACTTAAACAGTCTTATGATGTGCATTCGTATTCATAAAAAAAACCGTGAATTTAATTATAAATAACATATTATTTACAACTTTGACTTAAACGCTTTAACGAGAGTAAATGACTAAAATTTTAGGTATTTCAGCCTACTATCATGATAGCGCGGCAACTTTAGTGGTTGACGGCAATATTGTTGCTGCAGTGCAAGAAGAGCGTTTTAGTCGGATAAAACATGATCCTGCCTTTCCGGCTCAGGCCATCAAGTATTGTTTAAGTCATGCTTCTTGCCAATTAGACGAGCTTGATGCCATTGTCTTTTATGACAAACCCATGCTTAAGTTTGAGCGTTTACTCGAAACGTATCTGGCCACTGCGCCCCGCGGTTTTTTGTCATTTTTACGTGCTATGCCTATTTGGCTAAAAGAAAAACTTTATTTAAAAGCTGTATTACGGCAAGAATGCCGTCAGTTAATTCATCAACAACGGGCAATAATAAATAATACTAGTATTGCTGTTGAGAAAAAAAAGCAAAAAAAACCACCAGTGCCGACTTTGCTATTTTGTGAACATCATCAATCTCATGCTGCTTCCGCTTATTATCCAAGCCCCTTTGATGAGGCCGTTGTCTTGTGCCTAGATGGGGTAGGCGAGTGGGCGACTTCTTCAGCTTGGCATGGCAAAGGTGCAAATCTAAGTCCTCTGTGGGAGCTGCAGTTTCCTCATTCACTGGGCTTACTTTATTCAGCCTTTACCTATTACTGTGGTTTTAAAGTGAATTCTGGCGAATATAAGCTCATGGGATTGGCGCCTTATGGTGAACCAAAATACGTTGAGCTTATCTATCAACATCTGATAGAGGTGAAAGATGATGGAAGTTTTCAACTGAACATGGACTATTTTGATTATCCTGCTGGCGAAACAATGACCAATGGCAAGTTTGCTGCTTTATTTGGAGGGCCGGCAAAAGATAATAATGCCCAGGTTTCGCAAAAAGAAATGGACTTAGCACGCTCTATTCAAATGGTTACAGAAGACATTGTGCTAAAAATAGCCAGCCATGCCCAACGTGAAACTGGCTGTAAAAATCTGTGTTTAGCTGGTGGAGTGGCGTTAAATTGTGTGGCCAATGGCCGTATTCTGCGCGCGGCTATATTTGACAATATTTGGATCCAACCGGCTGCAGGCGATGCGGGTGGCTCATTAGGCGCGGCTATGTTGGCCTGGCATCAATATTTTGAACAAGCTCGCTTTACATCGAATGCGGGTCAAGATGCCATGCATGGGGCATATCTGGGGCCACGCTTTTGCAATCAAGCTGTGATGCATTGTATACAGCAACAGGGGCTTGAATATAGCAAATATGATTGGTCTACTCTGTATGCCAACATTGCTAAGTTAATGAGCGAGGATAAAGTGATTGGCTGGTTTCAAGGGCGTATGGAATTTGGTCCACGAGCCTTAGGTAATCGCTCAATCATTGGTGATCCACGTAGCCCTAAAATGCAATCAATCATGAATTTAAAAATTAAACAAAGAGAGTCATTTAGACCCTTTGCCCCCGCGGTGTTGGCTGAGGATGTGAGTGAGTATTTTGTACTTAATGTGCCAAGCCCTTATATGCTTTTAGTCGCTGATGTGCAGGCTGACTTATTGATTGATAATACTGATAAAGAGACTTTGTTTGGACTTGAAAAGCTCAAGCAACTGCGCTCGCATTTACCCGCTATTACCCACATTGATAATTCAGCCCGCGTGCAAACCGTGCATGCCCAAAGTAATCCTGAGTTTTATGCTTTGATTCAAGCCTTTAAACAACTCACTGCTTGTGGGGTTGTGATCAATACCTCATTTAATGTGCGGGGCGAACCGCCTGTTTGCTCGCCACAGGATGCTATTCGTTGTTTTCTGGCCACCGATATGGACTACTTAGTGATGAATAATATTGTGCTCGACAAAAGCCTTATGCCGCTTGAGCGGATCCAGGCAGCCAAAACTCTTAGCTTTGAATTAGATTGACATTATGCTGAAACTGACAATAGAGAAAACCGACATCGCCGGTCTAAGAGCCATCGTATTTCACTTGATCTGGGCATTTCCGCTGGTGTTTATGGGCTTGCTTCCTTGGTTGTTTACGCGCAGTCCACACTGGGGCCTAAGTTATTGGTGGCCTGCACTGTTGAGCAGTATTTTACTGAGTTTGTATGTTGTCTATCCCAAAGGTTTGTATTATCCCTGCCGACTATGGCTAGCTATTAGTGGTGTACTTGGATGGTTTAATACGCGAGTGATCTTGGCGCTTGCGTATTATGGCTTGATCATGCCCATTGGTTTTTTGATGCGCAGTTTGGGTAAATTACAGTATCAGTCAGGCAAAAATAAGCATAAACAACATTCATTTTGGATTAAACGCCAAGATAATAACGCTAAACAGAATATGAAGGATCCGTTTTAATGTGGGAGTTTATTCAAGACTTATGGGCTTTTTTGCGGGTTAGAAAAAAAATATGGTTATTACCCATCGTTGTGGTACTCGCCTTACTGGGAGGATTAGTAGTGGCCACACAGCAATCTTCGTTAGCCACTTTTATTTATACTTTGTTTTAGTCTTTGGCCAATTTAAGGTAAACTTTATGCCATAGTTAGTCTTAACACGACTTTCAGCTTAGTTGTAGACAATGTTTGTATTTTCCTTGTTTTGTTTACGCTAAACTAATTAAGTAAATCAGCTTAAAGGTTCAATAAAGTGTCTAGCGAAAATGAGTTAACATCCCAACATCATTGCAGTAAGTGTAAGAATAAAGATAACTTAGGTTTTGATTTTACAATGGCCTTTCAACCGATTATTGATTGGCAGACTAAAACTATTTTCGGCTACGAAGCCTTATGTCGCGGGCCAAATAACGAATCTGCTTATTCGGTGATTTCACAGGTAAATGATGACAATCGTTATTTATTTGATCAGCAATGTCGAGTGAAAGCCATTGCTCTGGCAGCAAAGTTAAAACTCACTTCAAAGTTGAGTATCAATTTTTTGCCCAATGCCATATACAATCCAGAACGTTGCATCAAAACCACCTTGGAAGCGGCAAAACAATATAACTTTCCAACTGAAAACATTATGTTTGAGTTTACTGAAGTTGAAAAAATTGAAGATGCTGGACATGTCAAAAAAGTCGTTGAATATTATCGAGCGTTAGGATTTCAGACGGCGATTGATGATTTTGGTGCAGGTTTCTCCGGCTTAGGATTGTTGGCCAATTTTCAAACCGATATCGTAAAATTAGATATGGGTTTAATCCGTGGCATTGCCACCGATAAAGCAAGGCAGAGTATAGTCAAAAATTGCCTTAAAATGTTTCATGATATGGGTATTACACCTTTAGTTGAGGGGATAGAAACTCTTGATGAAATGCACTGGTTAACCAATGCAGGTTGTTCACTCATGCAAGGTTATCTATTTGCAAAACCTGGCTTTGAATCATTACCTGAGGTTGATTTTAGCCAGTTTTAGAGTCTTCTCAACATCGGAGAAGACACTTTTGGCTTCCTGCGCTGTAAAACACAGAACAGCCTTTAGTAAGACCGATTCAATATTGTGCATAACATGGCTTATGCACAATTCGTTTTATTTAGTTGCTTTCACACCGCCAGTAAGTGCAATGCGCATGGCTGCTTCAGCACTGATATTTAGTGCACTAACCTGACTACGCTTAACGTACAAGGTATAACCACCAATTTGGTAGCTAAGCGGAATATAAACCCCAATTTTATCCTCGTCATTAAATAACTGTTGCCCGGTTTTTTCGCCGGTAATAAAACCGATCAAATGCATATTGGGTTGAATTTCAATAGAAACCACTGTTTTACTGGTGTCTTTATCTTTGATCGAAAAAACCGTCATGATGTCATTAATCGCCCCATAGATAGATTTAATTAAGGGGATTTTTTCAATTTGGCGATTAAAAAATGCCACTAAGCCATTAATAAAATATAAGTTCATTAATAAACCCGCCACTAAAATTATGCCGCAAGCAAGCAGTATCCCCAAGCCAGGAAAATATAGGTGATTGGGAACAAAGGGCTGTAATAAGCTTTCTGTGCCTTCCATAAACCAATAGACAAAATACAAGGTCAAGGTTAAAGGCAATACAGCAACGAGTCCTTTAACGGAAAGGGTGACTAATTTATTCATATTTTACTCAAGAAAAACGGGCTTAAAAAATATCATTGGGCTTTAGGTGGTGTCTCAGGCTTAAGGTTTTGTGCATATTTAACCCTAATTTTATTGGCGCCTAAATAAGTGTCATTTAGATGTTTAATGGCGGCTTTAGCTTCTCCTGGTTTGGGTATGTCAACAAAGCCAAATCCTTTGGATAAACCATTACTTTTCTCTCGAATTATAGTGCAAGATTGCACCTTACCATGGGCTGAAAAAGCCGCTAATAATTCTTCTTCCGTGGTTTCGCGATCTAAGTTTCTGACGAGTATTTTCATTTTTTTCTCTTTATTTTAAAAGCTGGGTAGCATATTGCGTATAGTTTAACAGGTTACGTAAAAGTGTCAGAGCTGAAATTTAACTATATGTATGACTTGAATACGTATGTAGTACGCTGTCAGAATCACTCAGCTAAAGGTATCATTTGTAATTATTTTGTTAATAGCACAAGCGTTGGATAATTGTATCTGCAACGACTTGTACTTTGTTAGGATAGATTAACTATGCGCCCAACCATATTGCGACAAGGTGTTCATGCCTGCTATTTAAGTTTGATTGCCTTGACCTTAGGAGCAACCTTGGCCTGTACCCCTGCAAATCAACAAACCCCAAATGGTAGCACTATACCGTCAAGGGATATAGACACCATGTTGCCCACCAAACCAGAGGGTAAACCTGTTGTTTATCAGGTGTTTACTCGACTGTTTGGCAACAAAAATCAAACCAATACGCCCTGGGGTACGATAGAAGAAAATGGCGTCGGCAAATTTAGTGATTTTACCGATACGGCTTTACAAGGCATTAAACAACTGGGCGTGACCCATATTTGGTACACAGGGGTGCCGCATCATGATGTCATCACCGATTACAGCGCCTATGGCATTAGTAATGACGATCCTGATGTGGTCAAAGGACGCGCTGGCTCGCCCTATGCGGTTAAAGACTATTACAATGTTAATCCAGATTTGGCGGATGATCCCGCGCAACGCTTGGCTGAATTCGAAGCCTTAATAAAACGCACTCACGATAATGGCATGCAGGTTATTATCGATATTGTTCCCAATCACGTGGCGCGTAATTATCAATCTTTGAGTAAAATTACTGGGGTCTCAGACTTTGGGCAAAATGATGATACGAGCGTTGAATATAGCCGTGATAATAATTTTTATTACGTGGTGGGCGAAGATTTTAAGGTGCCAGTATCCCTTGATGGTTATCAACCTTTAGGTGGCGCATCGCACCCTTTGAGTGACGGCTTATTTAAGGAATCTCCGGCTAAATGGACGGGTAACGGTTCACGCTTAGCCCAACCTCATGCTAACGATTGGTATGAAACCGTAAAAGTTAACTATGGAGTTAGGCCTGATGGGTCTTATGATTTTCCTCGTCTTCCAGAGCAATATTTAAAACTCGGCATTAGTGAACATCAGGCATTTTGGGCTGACAAGCAAGTACCAGATTCTTGGCATAAGTTTCGAGCTATTACCCAATTTTGGTTAGAAAAAGGTGTTGATGGTTTCCGGTATGATATGGCAGAAATGGTGCCAGTGGAATTTTGGAGTTATTTAAATTCATCAATAAAAAGCATCAATCCGCAGGCATTTTTACTGGCTGAGGTATACAACCCAGATTTATACCGTGATTATATTCAAATGGGTAAAATGGATTATCTTTACGATAAAGTTGATTTTTACGATACCTTAAAAGCCATTATGCAAGGCAAAGAATCGACGCAGAAACTCCATTATATTCAACAAGGCATTGCTGATATTGAGTCGCATATGCTGCATTTTTTAGAAAACCACGATGAACAACGAATCCCCAGTAACGATTTTGCTGGCTTAGTCGGGGGTGCGCAAATGGGCAAACCCGCTTTAGTGGTTTCAGCATTGATGAGTCGCTCACCTACTTTGATCTATTTTGGTCAAGAAGTAGGTGAAGATGGCAGTGAAGATATGGGCTTTGGCAAACCCAGTCGCACCACGATCTTTGATTACGCTGGGGTACCGGCTCATCAACGTTGGATGAATAATGGCAAATTTGATGGTGCTCAGCTCAGTGCAGAAGAACAAGCCTTACGTGACTACTATGTCAAAGTGTTGCGCATTTCTGCTTTTCATCCGGCTATGTTGGGTGAGTATCAAGGGATCCCTATTTTGGCGAATCATCTATATTCAGTTGAAACCGATGCTGCAGGCCGAGTAACACGTTTAGGTAATGACAGTGCGGCTAAAGTTGCAGCATTTGTGCGTTACACTGCAACTAACAGTTTACTGGTGATGAGCCATTTCTCACCAAGTGAAAGTGTCAATCTTAATTTGCCACTCGGGCGCGAACTCGTGCAAAAGATGATGCTAGGCAGCGGAAATCATAAAGTCACAGATATGTTGACGGGCAAACAATATTCTCTTGACGTGGAGGAGCAACAAGCGGTATTTAGAGCGACATTAGACCCCATGCAATCTTTGGTGATCCAATTAAAATGAAATTTAAGTGCGCTTTTTTAAGTGTTTTGCTGTTGTTGTGTGCCTGCACTGAAGGCTCCAAAGCCAATATTCAGCCCTCAACAGCTGCCGCTAATGTTGAGGTTTTGCCCTTTAAGTTTGTACTGGATGGCTTGGATAGGCAACGCACTGTACGTCTCTATTTACCGCCAGATTACGCGTTTTCTAGCGATGCCTATCCGGTACTTTATATGCAGGATGGTCAAAATCTATTTGATCAAACCACCGCTTATGCGGGAGAGTGGGGCGTTGACGAGACGCTCAATGAACTCGCTCAGCAACAGGCCTTAAAGTTTATTGTGGTTGGTATTGATAATGGCGGCGATAAACGCATGAATGAATACTCGCCGTGGGAAAATAAACGTTTTGGACCTGCAGAAGGCGAACTATACCTGAACTTTATTGTAGAAGTAGTTAAACCCTACATAGACAATAATTATCGCACTAAGCCAGAACCTCAAGATACGGCTATCATCGGCAGTTCCATGGGTGGTTTAATTGCCCATTATGCCCTTCACGCTTATCCGCAAGTTTTCGCTAAGGCGATGATCTTTTCACCCGCCTATTGGTACTCATCTGAAGTATTTGAATTCAGTAAAAGCCATAAAGCTGCGCTTAACGCCAAAATTTATGTGATGTTTGGCGACAAGGAAGGGGATGGTATGATTGTTGATACAGGTCGCATGGAACGTCAATTGAAAGAGCAGGGACACCCCCGTGAAAATATGCAGTTTAAACGGGTAGTGGGAGGCGAGCATAACGAAGCGCTGTGGCGCCAAGAATTTTCACCTGCAATTCAGTGGTTATTTGCTCCTTAGCCCCATGGTTTAAGAACTATGCCATAGACACTGACAATACATCTTTAATTAGTTAACTACTCAGGTAACCGCCGGTAATGGCGGTAGCAAGGACATCAATATGAAATCCAGCCCTCCAGGCTTAGTGACAACCTTTGGCAAAATGAATTGGTTTAGGCCTTACTCTGATATAACAACTCGATTCAAGCTAGAGTCGCAAGGCCGCTCCATAAGGTCATTGCTACTGTTGTTATGTGTTTTTGGCCTAAGCTCGGCCAGTATCGCCGCTAACTATCAGAATCATTCTATTGACGGCAATACACTCATTATTGACAGTGACGAAGGTCAAGTGGTGATGCGTGCTTATGGGGATTCTGCGTTTGAAGTGTTATATCAAACAGCACAAGGCAAACAATTACCTTCATTTGCCATCAGCGAAAAAGCGCAGACTACCGCCTTAGAGGTGGCCAACAATATTGATTTTTTATCGGTCAATGCGGGCAATATTAATGCAGTAATATCAAAGTCGCCCCTACAAATATCTTATTATCAGGCAGGTAAACTGCTGATAGCTGAGGAAGTGGGTTTGTTTCAGCATGCCACTACTCGCGGTTTCCGTTTTAAGTTACAAGCCAA
>TARA_R110002167_G_scaffold159997_2_pt1 | contig 11483 bp, 14 predicted proteins | sample TARA_R110002167 | Tara Oceans TARA_R110002167 (sample SAMEA4398238) | marine metagenome | biome: Polar Biome; feature: [MES] marine water layer (ENVO:01000295) within the mesopelagic zone...; material: water (ENVO:00002006), including particulate matter (ENVO:01000060) such... | reverse complement strand
TCCACCAGATTCTGGAGTAGGAGTTGTAGCTATTCCACCTCCTAGCAAACCTTTCATTGTATTACCAATTTGTGTAGCTAAATCTCCAGCTTTATCTACTGTATTCTGTATATCGTCTTCAGTAATATATTCGACTGGGTTTTTTCCTAATAAATTATCAAATCCCGTTTTAAAATTTTCGGCTGTTGTTTCTGCTAATTCCTGGGTTGCTTTTGCCAGGTCTTCATTATTGGCTGGATTAAATGTTTCCGCGAGTGCGTCTTTTGCGTCTGTTAGTCCTTTTTTTAATGTGTCAACATCTAATGTAAAAACGCCTTTTATAATGTCTCCTATTCCTCCAAATAAAGATGTAAAATTTGAAGCAAAACCTTTTATAAGTGCTATTCCAGCCATTACAAAAAATTTAATTTGTGCAAACGCTTGTTTGAAAACAAACGCTATCGATTCTACAATATATCTAAATCCTATTGATTCGTTGTATAAATCTATAAAATAATTAATTAAATCAGCTAGAACTTTTTTAAACGGCTCCCAGTTATTATAAATTATAATTCCTCCAGCAACTAACGCTGCAATTGTTAAATAAACTGGAGAAGCCAAAGCCGCGAATCCAGCAATTAACGCTCCAACGATTGTAATTATTGGTCCAATAGCAGCAGCAACTAATCCAAATCCAACTATTATTTTTTTAGTACCGTCATCTAAACTAGTAAACTTATTGACCAATGATGCGATAACACTCATGATCTTAGAGAACACAGGTACAAGTATTTCTCCTATTTGAATTGCTAAACCTTCTAGTTGACTTAATAACTTTCTTAAAGATCCTCCTAATCCTGAGTCCATTATTCTAGCCATAGCAGAAGCTTCGCCTTTAGAATCTTTAAAATCTTCGGTTAGATCTTGTATTGCAACTCCGTTGTTTGCTAATATAGTTGCAACTGTAGCACCTCTTTTACCAAACATTTCCATTGCGTCAGCTAAAGGATTTGTTGAGTTATTTATTTCGTCCATGGCTTCACCCATAGTCTTACCGTCCTTAGCAAGATCTAAAAATATATTTCTTAAAGCAGTACCTGCTGTAGAAGCTTCAACTCCATTATTTACTAAAACTCCTAATATCGCTGTTGTTTCTTCAAGACTTGCTCCAGCTCCTTTTGCTACAGGAGCAACCGATCCCATAGCAGTTTCAAACTTAGTCATGTCTAAAGCGGATGAACTAAACGAGTCAGCCATTACATCAGTAATTCTAGTCATGTCAGAAGCCTCTAATCCGAAAGCTTGCATTGTTTTAGCTGCAACCATAGCGGACTGAGAAAGATCAGAATCTGTTGCTTGAGCTAAATTTAATATTGACTCAGTTGAGTTGTTTATTTCTTCAGGAGTTAAACCTAACTTTGAAAGTTCTAACTGAAGTCCAGCTACTTGAGAAGCAGTAAACATCGTTGTTGATCCTAACGCTTTAGCATCTGCTTCAAGCATTTTAAATTGTTCTCCTGTTGCTCCAGATATAGCTTTTACTTTTAACATTGATTGCTCAAAGTCCATAAAAGTTTTACCTGCAATAACGCCAATTCCAACTAAAGGAGCAGTTAGATTAGTAGTCAAACTTTTACCTGTTGACTTCATCGAGTTACCGAACTTAGTCAAATTCTTTCTAGCCTTTTTTAGACCCTTTTGGAAGTCAGAATCATTAAGCCCAAGGAATATATTTATGCTCTTTTTGTTCGCCATTTCGCTATTTTTTGTAAACCACTGAGCGTTGTTTTAATGCGTTCTAAGCAAATAACTATGCTCTGTGGTGTGTCTATATTCAAATTCTCCGATCTTTCAATAGGTCATTTTCCCTTGATTGGGGGTTTTCCCTATTTTTCTTTTTTATTAGCTCCCTCTTTTTCATTGCAAACTGAGCTTCTAACCTTCTATTTTTCAAAGATTCTACTGCCTTTCTTTTAGCATCAATAGGCAAAGGAATAATGTCCGATGGCTTCATACTTTTACCTTTTTTCAAGTGAGGTTGAAGTATGAAAGATCCTAATGTCCTAGCTAAATCCCAGTGATGAATTTGCTCGTCTTCCAACTTTTTCAAATAGCCCATTTGCATAAGCCTAAATTCTCTCATTGTTAATTCCCAAAACTGTTCAGGCATTAACGCTAATCTTCCATAAGCAATTTGCTCAAGGTCTTCAAAGTCTATTTTTTCTTGAGACGCTTTGCCGCCTCTTTCGAGTTTCCCTCTGTCTTTGTGTTAAAACTTTCAGCGAAAATCTCCATAGCTTTTTCTAATAAACTAAAGTCGTCGTCAAGAGCATCTGCAACATCATCTATTGTAAAATTAATTTCTTTCTTTGCTTTTCTAGCTCCGTCTTTTAATCCACATAAGATTAAGCAACAAGCTTCATCTAGACTAATATTAGAACCAAGCTTAGATATTTCATTTAAAGAAACGTTTTGCTCTTTACAGTATAACCTTAGTGCATTCATGCCAAAACGAATTGGCAAAGTTTTATCCCCGATTTGTATTACTTCAAACATTTTTATTTTATTTAGTTGTTGTTGTTATTAAAAGAAAGGTAAGGGCTTATTGCTTTCAAGCTCATCCCGTACCAATCCACATTAATTATACGTTAGTAGCAAGTGTTACTGCTCCTGTACATTCAAAACTTATTGAGTAAGTTGATGAATCTTCTACTCCAGAAGAAACAGCCAAACTAGTCATGTAAGCTTTTACTTGATAAACTTGGTCGCCAGTTTCTGTAGTACCAAATTCTAAATTTACTTGAGTTCTTCCAGTCCATAAAGCAAAGAGCCCTTCGAATCCAAACGTTGCATCTAAAGCAGTCATTGCTTCAGCGTCAATAGTTACACTTCTAAGTCCTTCTAATACCTCTTGATAACCAGCAGAGTCTTTAGTTGTAGCCTCTCTAGTCTCCATTGAGAAGCTAATATTTGCAGTAGTTGAATACGTAATTGGGACGAAAGTTGTTCCTCCTGCTACGTCAACAGATACTACTAAGTCTGTTCCATTTATAATTCCAGTTGTTGCCATTTTAAATTTATTTATTAATTAATTAATCTTCTTTTTTAGTTTCCTTTTTAGTCACTGGTTTAACAAAATCATGAGGTTGTAAGATTTCAATCGCATCTTTTAACCATAACTTTTTCGCTAAGCTTTCTTTAAGTTGCATTTGACTTCCAGCTTTTGTAAGCTTTACATCTTTATGTAACTTATAATCTTTTATAAATTTTACTATCATAATTTTATTGTTTTGAAATTCTTATATCAAATTCTAACGTTGCAAAATATGCTCCAGTAGGACCAAGATCATCTTCGAATCCTGTATCAATATCTCTAAAAGTACAAGACTGAACATAAAAACCACTAACAACTGGAGCTGCACTTTTATATCCATCTAATAGATCTCTTATATCACCAGCATAAATCTCTAATCTATCCCATCTAACTTTAGGATCTAAAAAAATATTTACTAATAATGTAGTAGTATCTAATGTGCTTACTCCAGACTTTGTAGGAGTTGGATCTTGATTTCTAAATCCATAAGTTATCCAAAAACCATCGCTGTTAGTTTGTATTTGAGCTGCGTTAGAATTTACCTCAGGATAAACTAATCCAGTAAAGCTATTTGTACCACTTGCTGTTAATGTTTTATAAACAAATTCACCTGATATTTGATTCCTACCTAAACTCATTTAATTCTCGTTCCAAATAGTTTCATACTTCTTTTGTTTAAAGTATTTAAAATCTCTTTTTCAACTAAAGCCATCGCTTGCGGAGCAGATGCATTTGTTGCTTTTGGTAATAAACCAAGTCCGTTTACTTTATTGTTAGACTTCCCAGGTTTAAATCCATATTCTAAAAAGTAAAAGTAAAAACCAGACTTCTTTTTAATGTACGCTTCCGCAGCTGATTTCTTTTCACTCTTAGTCATACCTTTCTTTGCAGTTATTCGCTTAGGGACTCTTACGATAGGCCCTACAAATACTGAAGGTCTTCCTTGTTTAGTTAATCTTTTAGAAGGAAATATTTTTATACTTCTTTTAAGTTTACCAGTATTATTTTTACTTCTATTAGCTTTGCTCTGTATTAAATTTTTTAAGTTTGCTTGTATTGGTTTAGCTGCTCTTTTTAAAGAAGTCAATAAAGCTCGATTCATTTTACTATTAGTCGGATATAATTTATCTAAACCAGACTTAATGTCAAGAAAACCTTTTTTATCAATATCTATTTTAACAGAATCAGCCATTATTCTTCTCTTGATTGTATTCTAGTACATCTAATCTTTAATCCTTCAGCTCTACCTATTTCCTCTATCCCTGTTATTTCATAAAAAAACTGTGTACCAGATGAATTTTTGTATTGATATATGCTAATTTGACTATCCATTTTAAAAGCAGTATTGAATCTTACAATTATTTCAATTTCATTAACTCCATGAACCATATCACCTTCTAATTTAGTTTCACTTTTCCTCAAAGATCTTCTAAAGTAAAATGTAGAATCTTGAGTTGGTGAAATTGTTTGTTGACCATCATTCCTTATAATATATGAAGTAGTGTACAAAATTCCAACTTGATCAAGATTTCCAATGTTTAACATTATATCGTAGCTAATTTGTATTGGTTAATTATATGCTGAGCTCCTAATGGTATCTTATTGACTATTGTCCCTGTAATAACATCTTGTCTCATTTCATAGTATCTTCCTATGATTAAAAATATAGCTTGTCTTAAACCATGTGGAATGTCATTTTGATCATTTATTCCAGCCTTAAATTTAACTTCTACACTGTCAGGTTTGTCATAAGTATCTGGCCAATCGTTATCTGTTGTATTGTACAATCTAATACTAGCCATTGGGAAATTCAAATTACTTACATAGTAGTCTGTATCTACTACTAAAGTTGTTAGAACATTTTCAGTATTGTAATACTTAACTGATTCGACTTCGTGACCATTAAGTCCTAGGTCTATTACAGGTAAAAAACCATCAGCAATATATGTCATTTGTTGATCGGCAGTTATAGCAATGCTAGTTTCTTTTTCTACAATACTTACAGCTATTGAAATTAAAGCTTCAATGTATGTATCATCACCAGTATAAGACGAGTCTATTCTTAATTGAGATTTCGCTTGAGCTAAAGTAATAAACGACAAAGGATTCCCTTGATTCCTTGTTCTTAGTCTACCGTAAGGTAAATAATTATTGTAAATAGCTACGCCAAAATCATTTATAATATAACTCATCTTTTTCTTTTAAAAGAATGCGAGAGGGAGCCTCAGCCCCACTCTCTTATTCTAATTTAATAACTATGCAGTTAACGAAGTAAACTTAGTAAATCTAGCGCCTTGAGCTACTTTGAAGTCAATCAAAGTGTTACATACCAATCTGATTTGGTTGTTTATAGCTACAGTGTAAGGATCAACTAAAATATCAACTCCACCAAACATTCCTACTTTCACATTTGACCAATCGCCAAATAAACCGTTTGCAGATACACCAGCACTTTTTCCTACGTGAGTATTGTAGTAAGTTGGGTAACCGTTAACGATTTGCTGATTAAAGTTCATGTTAGATCCCATTGCAGGATTCACAGAAACAACTTGAGCAGATCTCTTTAGTTGAGCTAAAAAGTCAGGCGATAATACGTAAGCAAGATTTCCAGTTAATGATTCTGCATTAGCTTGTTCTTGTTCAGCCAAAGTTAAATCAGCAAACATTGAAACAGCATCAGCAAAAGAAGCAGTCTCAGTAAAAGTGTTTACGCCAGAAGTTGCAGCTACAGAAGTAGGAGCATTTGTTACAGTTGTAGCAGAGAACATTGCTTGAGCGATTGAATCAGCAACAGCTTTTCCTAAATCACCCATAATAGCAGTTTCAACGCCAGATCCGTTTTGGTGTAGTAACTCTTTAGAAACGTTAACATAACCTGCAATTCTTGAAGGAGTTAATGTAACGCTAGTAAAAGCAGCACCACCATCAGCAGCACCAGTATTTTCAGCAGCCATCCAAGCAACAGATTGCTTATTGATGATTGGAATACGAGCATCAGCAGTTAGATTCATGAAGTCAGCACCTAATTGAGTGTAAACAGCATCCTCACGAATAGCAGATACAAAAGCCTCAACAGAAAGTCCAGCTATATTAGAAGTAACATCAGCTCTTTTTTCAAACATAGATGCAGGAATACCAGCACCATTAATTGAATTTCCATTAGCTCTTGCTTCACTTACAGCTTGTTCTTGCATTTCTTTTTCAGCACCATCAAGATTGTTGTTTACAATACCATCAATGTGCTTTAGAAAAGAGTAAGATCTTTTTACTTTTTCTTCTTCAGAAACAACGTTTCTTACTTCTTTCTTTTTCATTTCTTCCATTTTTAAAGCTCTTTCAGCTTTGTTTTTTAATTCCTCCGCTAAAAGGTTTTTTTCGTCGAAAGATACAGCTTCATCTTCAGTTAACTCACGCTCTTCAAGCTCAGCAACCGAAACTAAAGACTCCATACTTTCAAGAACGCTTGCACGCTCTTCAGTGTAAAATTTAGATGATTTCATCAAAATATAGTTTAGTTAAAAATTCAATTTATTTAGTTTTAATTTTAAAGCAGCTAACGAACGTTTGTGTAAATCTTTTTCCTCACGTTTATTATCTTCTTTTTCCTTTCTTAAACTTTCGTCTAAGCAAGACTTTTTCCATGTTTCCATAGAGCGTAAACCTACAGTAGCATCCTCGTATGCGGGATAAGTTACTGCACTTACATCGTATAGCCTAGATACCTTTTCTATTGTTCTAATAGTTCCTTGGTCTGTTCTTTCCCAAGAATCATCTTCAACAGTAAAAGCAAATGAGCTTTGAGTAACATCACCTCTTTCTAAAGAAACTCTTAAGTCTCTTCCTACTTGAGTATCTGGCAATCTTACTTCATATCTTAATCCTTTTTCATCAGTCCTTAATTTTAAGGTTCCTGATATTGTTCTACCCATAATATAATTAGCATCATGGTTAAACAAGAATCTTACATCGTCTTCTAATCTTCCTTCAAAAGCTCTAGGAGAAATAAGTTCTCTAAAACCTCCAAGGTTATTACTTAATGAATTAAACACAGAACCATATCCTACTACAATACTTTGACCATCTTCTTCTCTAACTTCTAAGTTATCTAAAGTAAAAGTTCTAGTCTCTTTTTTAGGCAAGTCATTTCTATAATCTTCCGAGATCATATCTTCTTCCATAGGAGTTTCTTCTAAAGGAGTTTCAACTTCATTTTCATCATACTCTTTTTCGTATGTGATAATGATTTCATCCTCAGTTTCTTCTATTTTTTTAATGTGTCTTTGTTCTGATTCCATAGTTCTTTCTTCTTCATTTTTAATTTCTTTAACTTTTCTTTTTGACCAACTAAATCCAGCGTCTCCTCCCCATAATGCCCAAGCAATTCTACCATTACTTGGATAACCTTCTTCACCTGGTCTAAAACCCTCAGCTTTCTTATCAACTTCATGTCTACTAAAAAACGAGAACATTCTTTTGATAGTGCTAACTGATAAATTCTTTTTATTCTTTATGTCTCTAGCTCTAGCTATTCCAACTTCTGTTCCTCCTCTACCAAACTCAGATCGCCATTCTAATCCTTTAGTGGCTTCTGAGACCATTCCTTGAGTTGGTGTGCCATTTATATCAGCCAAAGCTCTACTGTCCATCTACGTCGCTTTGTGCGTCAATTGGAGCATAATTTAAAGCATAGTAATGTTTGTCACCATCAGAACCAATATCGTTCATGTTCTCCATTCTTCTAATATCATTAATAGAAAGAACACCTATGCTACTCATATCTTTATAAAATTTTGCTCTTGCTTCAGAATCACCTCTTAGCATTCCGTTTGCGTTAAACATTATTTTGTAAGTATCTTGTTCATTCTCTCTAAATAACTTTCTCTCCAATTCTTCTTCTAAGTTAATTAGATAAGGTCTAAGAGTATGCGTTAAGAAGTCAATGCCTTGTTGCTCTATATTAGTAAACGTAGCTCTATCTAAATCACCAATCATATGAGGTGGTACTCTAAAGATTCTAGCTATTTCTGTTACTTGAAACTTTCTAGTATTTAAAAAATCAGCATCTTCAGGATTCATAGAAACTGGCTTAAAACTCATTCCCTCTTCGAGTATGGCAGTTTTATGAGCATTCATTGGCCCATTACCATAAGAACTATTCCATGAAAATTTTAGTCGATCAGCAGCTTCTTTAGAAAGTTTACCAGGATGCGAAAGTATTCCAGAAGGACTTGATGCATTTCCGTAATAAGCTCCACCATATTTATTAGCGGCAATACTTAAACCAAATGAATCTCTATGTGTTTCTATTACGCTTCGTCCTTTTATACCATCGTAACTTAATCCTTGAAAGTGTAGCATGTCATCATGCTTTATTATTTTACTTTCTACAGTTGGTCCAAAACCATCACCGCCTTCTTTTATTTCGTAAAATATTTCACCACCTTGAAGCTTAACATCAACATTCTCACTTGGAATATACTCTAAGCTCACAGGACGCGCGCTGGTATCACGGATGATATTGAAGTAACTGTTACCATTCAAGACTAAATTAGTCATCAGAATTTGCCTCCAAGTGAAGCTGGTCATGTAGTTGTTAGGTCTTTGTGCTAATAATTTATAGACAGGATGATCTTTGTCGACTGTCTTATCTCCATTGACGTCTTTAATTATATCAATAGGTAAAGATGCAACTGATTCAGATAACACTCTAACGCATGCAAAAACAGCGCTATATGTTAAACTAGTATCTTGGTTAACGGCAACTCCAGTATTTGACAATCCAGTTAAAACATTTTGTAGGAATGTCTGACCATTGTCTCTGGTTTCTTTCTTGAAAAAATTGAAAATACTTGCCATGTAATATATATATATATGCAAATATAATAGTTACCACTAAATCCTTAAAATTAAACATAAAAAAAGGATGCGAAGAAATTACTACAAAACTCCGCATCCATATTGGTTTTTATTTTAGGTCGTAACCAAAGGCAACCACGCCTTGTAAACTTAGTCTTTAAAAAAGTTATAAGATAACCAAATAAAAACTAAAACTAATATCCACTCGAACATTACAAAAATAATAAAATAATAGGACTAAATACTAATATCACTCCTAAAATTAATTCTAATGCTGTTTCTTCTTTTTCCATCGTAGTAATTTTTTTTAGTTATTAATTTACATTCTATATAAAATATCGTTTCCTAAAAGATATAATTCATTTTTAAACTCTTCTCTAGTCAGTTCGTTATTTATATATAAATCACAAATTTGTTTTATTGCTATGTTTAAATGCTCGTTTGCATATTCTTTAGTAACGTCTGTAAGATTAAAAACAACTTTATAACCTACTTTGTAATTCATTTCAATATCTAGTAAAACGTCTATTGCTTGCTCTCTAGTGTTAATTTCCATCGTAGTAATTTTTAAATTAATGTTATTAAAATAATTCTATTAAAGATACGTAGTTTTTTGCCTGTCTTAATGTTTTGAATGATTCTAAAATACTGTCATTTCTTTGTACTATCCAATCACCATCACATTTACTTGTCCCATTATTTTTATACGTTCTCTCTCTATATAATTTATAAGTATTTTTTTCTGTATTAGCAGTGTAAATATTTGCAAAATTTTCAATCGAAAATGTTTTATTAAATTTTGTAGTCATCGTAGTAATTTTTTAGTTATTAATTTCATTGTAAATATACAACTATTTTCTTAACTGTTACAAACTTTAAACAATATTTTTACTTTTTTTTAGTTTACATGATTGGGAAGCATGTTAAATTTTATGAAATTATATAAAAATAATGCCAGAATCCTCATAAGTTGATGGTCCAGAATCGTCTCCAGGGTTCATATATCTACCTAAAGCCATTACAAGTGCGATCATTCCATCAATTTTTTCTTTAGACTTTCCTTTATCCATTTTGATATTTGCAGCAGGATCTAATTTCATTTGAAGATTAGAACACATCCACCTTAATACTTCATTTCCACCGTGGTTAATTGACTGAGTTAAGACTAACCTTTCTAATTCTTTTGTTGGTGCACTCATACTTACAAATCCTTGACCAAAAGGAGCTAACGGCAATCCTTCGTTTACAAGATCAATTACAAGCTGCGAACTATTCCATCTGTCATAAGCTATCGATCTAATGTTAAACTTCTCAGCTAACTCTTCAATCTTTGCTTTTATAAAATTATAATCCGTAACATCTCCTTCAGTTAAATCTAATAAACCTAATTTATTCCAACCAAGATAATCAACTCCATCTCTTCTAGATCTTACGTAAGCTCCGTCTTTAGGACTAAAGAAGTATGGTATCACATCAAACTTATCTCCATCTGGAAATATTAAAACAAATGCACTAATATCTTTAACGCTTGCCAAGTCAAGTCCTGCATAACATTCTCTTCCATAAAAGTCTGATTCCTCTAATTGACTAATGTTGCAATCCATCCATTGCTTGTCGCTAAGCCATTTAGTCTCATTTGTAGTCCATTGATTCAGATGCAAACGACGAAAAGTATTCTCATAAGAAACAATCTTTGTTGCTTTCTCAGCTTCCTTTTTTAGGTATTCTTTTTTGACAATTGTACCATAACCAGGATTTGCTTTCTTCCAAGTTTCTTCTTTAGTAAAATCATCTTCAGGATCTGCAGCGTAAATACAAGTCAAAAAGCCTTCATCTTTTATTATTCCTTTTTGTACTTTTCTTGCATACTCATGTACTTCCCAACATATAGAATTCTTATTATATCCTGCTGTTGTAATTGCTATCGTCAATGGTTGCTTACGCGCTCCTGTACTTGTTGTTAACGTATCCCAAAGATCTCTATTAGGTTGAACGTGTAACTCGTCAAAGATAATTCCTGATGCATTAAATCCATGCTTAGTTGAAGCGTCGGCTGATATTGCTTTATAGAAAGATCCTTGTTTGTCAAACGTAATTGAGTTCTTAAATATCTTACAATTACTTGATACCATTTTATCGTTTAAACACATTTGTCTTGCTAAGTCAAAAACGATTCCAGCTTGAGCTCTATCTCCTGCTGCAGAATAAACCTCAGCACCTTTTTCTCCATCTGCAAAAAGTAAATAAAGAGCAATAGCTGCACAAAGATTTGACTTACCATTCTTCCTTGGTATTTCTATGTAAGCCGTATTGTATCTTCTTAGATCATTCTTCTTATGTTTCCAACCAAACAATGGTCCAATGATCTCATCCTTTTGCCACTGTTCTAATATAAAAGGTTTGCCAGCCAACTCTCCTTTAACATGAGTGATATGCATCTCTATAAAAGCGATCGCTCTATTAGCGGTCTTTTCACAATAGTAATACTTTTCTTCTAACTTGGCCATATCACTATTAGTTTAAAGTTTCTCATTTTAATTAGTTAAAAAAATTG
>TARA_R110002167_G_scaffold6193_5_pt1 | contig 11505 bp, 11 predicted proteins | sample TARA_R110002167 | Tara Oceans TARA_R110002167 (sample SAMEA4398238) | marine metagenome | biome: Polar Biome; feature: [MES] marine water layer (ENVO:01000295) within the mesopelagic zone...; material: water (ENVO:00002006), including particulate matter (ENVO:01000060) such as...... | reverse complement strand
GGAAGTAGGCCTCGATGCTGAAAATTCCGCTAGTGGATCGGAACAGGCTTAGGGTGGGTGATTCTGATAGTAGTGGTACGGCGTGCTCAAGGAGGCTCTGGCCGAGCGTGAGTTCAAATACCCGTGGGGCACCATCGGCGAGTATCTCTATTTTCCAAGGCAGTTTTGGATTGCTATCCGTTTTCCGTCCACCAGGAGCCAAAATAGCGAGCGCTACTAGGGCCAGGACAATAGCAGCTATGATAAGGGGTACTTTGCGATCCATGGACATTGCTCTGACGGTGAGTAAGAAAAAATCAATCTAACGCGGATTTATACGGGTGATCATCGTAGTCGTTAGCCGTAATCAATAGCCGAGAAAAATAATTGAGCTGGTGAGCCGCGAAGGCTGACGGCCTAAGATTGTAACAACCCCCACAGAATATGAAACTGCTGAGTACGACTGTCGTCTCAGTACCCTCTACAGATTGTTAATGGAGCAGCCAATGCAGTTTGAAATCAGTGCCGAAGAGATGGCCAAAGCGAAGGTTCCGCATGAGCTTTTTTTGACCAACCTGGTGGGTAACCACATACTTTGGTTTGTCGCTTCCTTGGGTATTTTTGGTTCTTTTTGGCAGCCCATGGCCATGGTGCCGGTTATCTCATTGCTTATCCTGGGCTATACCCTGCTGCGTGCACGTCGAGAACGTAATGGTAGCAGCTGGTACGTGATGTGCCACTGGCAGATCGTAGCGCGACGCTCTCTGGTATTTATGGGGGTCATCATGTTACTGATAGTGATCGCATCATTGGGCTGGATCGGCTACAGCTATCTAGGGATGAAAAAAGTGGCGGTCCTGGCGTTGATTGGTGGTGCTGGCCTGTTACCGACGCTGGTGTCTGTGTTAATACTTATTGTAATGGAGTCAGACGCAATGTATCAGGCTTCGCAGGGGAAGTTGAGCGATGCGGTCTACCAGCGTTTTCCTAACCCAGATGCGCGCATTTTGGAGGATGCTGCCCTCGATCTAGATGATAACAAGCAGGCCTATAACTCCACAGACTAGTTTTAGATAAGTCCGGATAGGGCGCGGTAAAGCGTCCAGAGGCCAAATCCGATAATTATCGATCCCGATAGCTGTTTGATCCCTTTTGTTTGAAGCAAATGAGCAGCGGCACCGGTTAATACACCCATCAATAGTAAGTTGGGTAGCGTGCCCAGGGCGAAGGCCAGCATCAGCAGGCCTCCTTGGGCAACCCCACCAGCTGCTGTCGCATTAATCAGCATGCTATAGACCAGGCCACAGGGTAGCCAGCCCCAGACAGTGCCGAGCAGTAATGCATGCTTCCAGCTAGCTACGGGAAGTAGATCTCTGCCCAGAGGCTCGATCCGTTTCCATAGATGGCGGCCAAGTCGTTCTACACGGTGTAATAGCAACCACCAGCCGCTCAGATATAGCCCAAGCAGCAACATAAATATCCCTGCCGCGGCCAGTAATGCTCGTTGCGCAGTTTGAAAGGGTAGCCACTGAACCAGGAGTAACCCTAGTCCGCCCATCAGCGCCCCGGCAAGGGTGTAGCTGAAGATGCGCCCTGCATTATAGGCAAGCTGGTAGGAGAATAATCGAAGTGGTTGGTTGCGCTCGCTGGCATCCAGGCCCAGGTTCAGGGTACCGATGATGCTCCCGCACATGCCCAGGCAGTGCACACCCCCGAGTAAGCCGACCAGGAAAGCGCTTAAGTAAGGCAGGGTATCAATCAGCACAGTGGGGCTATCCGAAAGAAGCCTCCCGCTAAAGGTAGAGGCTTATAAAACAGTTGATGAAGCACTGTTTGTTTAAATGCTCAGGGGTAGGCCGGAAGATTCGCGTAGCAAGGGCATATCGAGCACTCGAATGTGCTTACCGCGTACTGCGATAGCGCCTGACTGATGCAGTTTAGTGAATAGTCGGCTCAGGGTTTCTTTGCGCAGCCCGAGGAAATTGGCAATATCATCACGAGACATGGGCAGTTGGAATTGCTCACTGGAGAATCCACGTTCGTCGAGGCGCATTGAAAGATTAAGCAGGAATGCAGACAGGCGCTGTTCTGCGTTTTTGCGCGCCATCAGCATGGCGAATTGGCGATGCAGATCGAAGTTTTCCTTGTTGAGCATCTGTTGCAGGCTCTGCTGTAGCGCAGGAACTTGGGCAACCAAATTGGTAACGCTGTCCATCGGCAGTTCGCAAACATAACTGTCTTCCAGGGCAATGGCGCTGCACGGGTAACGCTGCGGGTAGATTGCGGTCTGTCCTAATGCTTCGCCTGCAAGTGCAAAGCCGACGACAAGTTCTTGTGATTTAGGATCCATGTTAACGAGTTTTAATGCGCCTGAAGTGACTGCAAAAATTGCCCTGAAAGGCTCGCCTTCCTTGAATAGGTACTCACCGCTCTTAATGGGTTGGCGGCGTGCAACAAATTCATCGGCGATGCTGAGTTCACGGCCACCTATATCAATAGGCTTGCAGAGGGGAAAGAGGCCGCAGTCATCGCAGCCGATATGTTGAATGCTGCTCTTGCTGGTAGTTGCTGTGATCTTGTCAGACATGCGTGATCCTGTTGAAAGTGTTCGCCGTCCAGTAGCGCATCATTAAAAAACATCATCATATAATATCAGATTTTCTCAGATCAAAACTGCGTTTTATCAAGCAATGTTTAATAAAGGGTTCTGCTTATTATGTGCCTAAAGCCTCGTTTGTAGCTATAGCAATAGATCCTGTGGATCAGGTTTGATCCTCGCTCTAGCTGTCAGTCGTAGTTGCTAGTATTTAATTGCTTGTCGTAGCTCTAATCGCCGCGCGCTTGGTGTTCTCAGGGGTATATAATGCCGGCCTATGAATCATCTTATACTCTATTGTCGGCCCGGTTTTGAACCGGAGTGTGCGGCTGAAATTAGCGACCTGGCTATCCAGGCTGGTGTTCCCGGTTACTCTAAGACGAACCGGGGTGACGGCTATGTCGTGTATGTCTGTCATGCCGCTGACGGGGCTTCTAAGTTGTTGCGGTTGCTAGTCTTTTCTCAACTTATTTTTGTTCGCCAGTGGTTCGCAAGTACTGGGCTGATCGAAGACTTACCGGCTGCTGACCGTATAACTCCGTTGATGGAGCACTTGGCTGAATTTCCTCGGTGCGGAGAGTTGGTGATTGAGACGGCAGATACCAACGATGCGAAGTCTCTGGCAGGCTTCTGCCGTAAGTTCACCTCGCCCTGTGCGCAGAAATTGCGGAAGGCGGGTGTCCTTAGTCCTAAGCGCACCGATAAACTCCCTCGTTTGCACCTGTTTTTTCTGAGCTCTGACAGAGTTTATCTGGGCGTTAGCTACCCCGGTAATCATGCCCGTGATGAGATGGGGATTCCTCGTCTTAAATTTCCGGCCGCTGCGCCAAGCCGTTCAACATTAAAGCTTGATGAGGCTTTTCTACATTTTTTAAATGAGGGTCAGCGTGAGCGCTTGCTCGCGCCCGGTATGCGCTCTGTGGATTTGGGTGCAGCGCCGGGTGGCTGGACTTGGCAACTAGTGAAGCGGCATCTTCAGGTAATCGCTGTAGATAACGGTCCTATGGCGGAGTCGCTTATGGATAGCGGATTGGTTACCCATGTGCGCGAGGATGGCTTTCGCTACCAACCACAGCGCTCGGTGCAGTGGATGGTGTGCGATATGGCGGATCAGCCCTCTAGGGTCGCAAAGCATATGGCGTTTTGGTTGCAGCAGGGTTGGAGTGAGCGAATCATCTTTAATTTGAAACTACCGATGAAAAAACGCTATCAGGCGGTCTGTGAGTGTCAGGACATCATCCGTGAGCTGTTGACGGGTTCAGCGATAGATTATCGGCTGGATTTTAAGCAGCTCTACCATGACCGTGAAGAGATTACCGGTTACCTGCGTCGAGCCTAGGTCGTTTGAACTCGGGCGCTCAGATCTGATAATTTCGACAATGCTACTGGATGTGCTCCATGATGGTTATTTTCTCCTCATTAACCAGCATGGGGCGCAAGCCGCTCATGATCTCTCTGCGTTCATCGCTATGGTACCAAGTGAGCCAGTGATCCAGGGTACGATAATTTGCAAATATGATTCGATGATTTGGGTCATTCGCATCCTGCAAAGATTCGCCACTGATAAACCCGCGTGTACCCATTGCTGTTTGCAGTGCACTGTTGGCTCGCTGTTGATAGTGGTCGGCTAGGTCATCGGCTATCTGACGTTCAATCATAACTTTAATCATTGTTGGTATCCTTTGTTCAGGTGTTCTAGTAACTGATTCTAGTAACTATATAGCTTAGCAGTCACCTAATAGCAGGGCGCTACGAGTGTTGCTTCTTTTGGTTGGCGTAAGAAAAAAACAGATATCCGCTTTTGCCTGCCGCCAGCATTTGCGACAATGAGACTAGTTTTACAAGGTGTAACCTATGTCTGACACAAATGTAGATCATTTTATGGATGCGGTCGGGCTGTATTGTCCAGAGCCGGTTATGATGCTTCATAATAAAGTGCGAGATATTGCGATCGGTGAGGTGCTTGAGGTGGTTGCTACTGACCCTTCGACTCAACGTGATATCCCCAGGTTTTGCGCCTTTCTTGGTCATGAATTGATTGGCGAGCGTGAGGATGCTGACCGCTTTTATTACCTGATCCGAAAAGGTGAAGGTTGAGCGGCTAAGACTCTTTGTAGTTTAATTCCTTTTTAGTTTACTTATTAACCCTAAACGATGCTTCTATGACTCAAACTTCCCCTGCTAAGCCCTCTAAGAATAAGAACCGTACTGCAAATCAAGCGGCAGTGACTCTTATCTCCGAGCTGTACCCTGATACCTTTAATCGTAATGCTGTAAAGCCATTGAAAATTGGTATCCAGGAAGACCTGTTGGCTGAGCTAAAGCTACCGCAAGGCAAAATCAAGCGAGCTCTGGCATCATACGTGCGAGCGCCACAGTATTATAAAAGCTTAGTTGCCGAGGCGGATCGGATTGATCTAAAAGGTGAGCCTGCAGGCAAAGTATCCAGTGAAGAGGCCGAACACGCGAAGGCGATGTTAAAGAAAATTCGTGAGCAGCGTCAGCAGCAGGTTAAGGAAGAGAAACAGCGAGTTCAGCAAGAAAAACAGCGGATTCAAAAGGAAAAAATAGAGGCTAAAGAGAGTCGTATCAATGACAAGCTTTCTCAGCTACTAAGCAAGCATAGCTGATACCCAGTCATAGGTTGTCGATAGCGCTTTTTACTATTGGTGGTTTGACTTGTTGAAGGGTCGAGTTGCCGGTGGTTTGAATGGCTGATAGTTTTAAGTCGTTTGAAAGACTGGTTTTGAACAAAGGAAATTAAATAAAAAAGGGCTGAATATCAACCCTTTTTTTTTGTTTTTAGATCTTAACTAATGCGGGTGGCGACATAGCGTCCTGGCGCAGCTTCGATCGGCTTGAATGTTGCTGAGCCAAGCTCAGTAGGGGCTGCTACCTGCTTTCCACTACGCTTGTTCAGCCATGCAGACCAGTGATTCCACCAGCTACCTTCGTGACGTTCAGCGGTATCCATCCATTGATCGGCGGTGTTTCCTAGTTCGCCGTCAGTCCAGAAATGGCGGCGGTTCTTGCTGGCTGGGTTAATGACCCCTGCAATATGACCGCTGGCGCCGAGAACAAATTCACAGTTCTTTAATAGCGATGTGCCTTTGAAGGTGCTTTTCCAGGGGGCGATATGATCATCGACGCAGGATAGGAAGTAGCAAGGTGTCTTGATCGTGGAGAGATCAATAGGCTCGCCGCAGATGGTCAGTGCGCCTGGCTTGGACAGGTTGTTCTCTAAATACATATTCTTCATGTAATAGATGTAGAAGTCTGCAGGCAGGTTGGTTGGGTCGCTGTTCCAGTACAGCAGGTCAAAGGGTACGGGGGACTGTCCCTTGAGGTAGTTGTTCACTACGTAAGACCAGATAAGGTCATTTGAGCGAAGCATGTTGAAGGCGGTAGAGAGGTTTTTACCGTTTAGAACGCCTTCGCTCTGTACTTTCTCGATCAGAGAGGACACCTGCTTCTCATCAACGAATACGCCGATGTCGCCCGGCTCTTCAAAGTCGGTCAGTGCGGTCAGGAAGGTAGCAGATGATACGGAGCTATCTTTTCGTGCGGTCATTACTGCGAGGCTGCTAGACAGGATCGTTCCGCCAATGCACCAAGCGACAGTGTTCACTTTTTTGCTACCTGAGATCTCTTTAACGACTTCCAGTGCCTTGATGACACCAGATTCTACATAGTCGTCCCAGCCCAGGTGACGCTGTTCTGGGGTTGCGTTAACCCAAGAGATCATAAAAGTGTTCTGGCCCTGATCGACAACATGTTTTACAAACGAGTTGTCTGGCTGCAGGTCCATGATATAGAACTTGTTGATGGTCGGCGGGATGATCAACGTTGGCCGCTCTGCAATCTTTTCATGAGCGGGCTTGTATTGGATCAGTTGTAAAATCTCATTTTCAAAAACCACTTCGCCCGAAGTGGTTGCAATGTTTTCACCCAGAACAAACGCCGACTCATCAGTCATGCTGATGCTGCCCTTGTCGAGGTCTCCTAATAGGTTTTGCAGACCATCGATCAGGCTTTGGCCCTTGGTTTCGATCGCCTGCTGAATGACTTCAGGGTTGGTGGCGGCGAAGTTAGATGGGGACATCGCATCGATATACTGCTGGGTATAAAATTCGAGTTTTTTCTGGTTCTTACCCTCTAAATTAGCCTGAGAAACAGTCTTGTTTAACAGCTGAGAGGCAATCAGATAAGATTCTTTAATGTAATTGAAAACAGGGCTCTCGCTCCATTCGTTGGCCTTGAAGCGACGGTCCCCAGCAGTCGGCTGTGCAGCAAGTTGGCTGTGTCCGGAGAGGATGGTTGACCAGAACTGTAACGAGCTTTTCTGATATTCGCCAATCGCGTCCATCCAGCCCTGAGGGTCAGTCGGACGGCTCAGAAGCTCGGACCATGCACTATTTAGGTTGTCGAGATACTCTTCGCCGACCTTGCCGCCAAACATTTCAACCAGTTTATGGGTTTCAGCATTCATTGCGGTGAAGTAATTTTCTGTAGTGGAGGGGTTGCTACTATCCATACGTGATTCTCTTTTCCTGCAGGGCTTAAGTCGTGTCTCGCGATGGCTTGATACGGACACCTTGGGACCCGCAGTATAGACTACCCCTGCGCTGGCGTCCTCTCTCATAGTGCGTCGGCCGGAGTACTTTTCTAGGCACTTGGTCTACGTGGTCTAGATCAGTTTTTATAAAATGTTATATTTTTAAGGGGTTTACAATGGTGGGCTTGGTTTTATATGGCACTCAAGGGTGCCATCTTTGCGATATTGCTGAACAGCTGGTAGCCAGTACCCTCGATTTGAATGTTTTGTCGGTAGAGCTGGTTGATATCGCCTACGATGATCAACTGATTGAGCGTTATGCAGTTCGCATTCCAGTGATTATGGATATTGATTCAGGGGCTGAGCTGGGGTGGCCCTTTGATATCCAGCGGCTGACAGAATTTGTTGCTAAGGCGGCTATAAGTTAAAGAATGTCTTTGCGGTTTCGCTACTGGATCGCGCCAGATCCAGGCTGCTGATGTTCATCTGGGCGGCAGCAACCTCGCAGATATGGGGGAGGTAGCAGGGTTCGTTGCGTCTGGATTTTGGTTTAGGCTTTAAGCTACGTGGTAGTAAGTAAGGCGCGTCCGTTTCAAGCATTAGCCGATCCAGAGGAATCTCTTTTAATAAGGGTAGCAAGTGTGCACCGCGGCGTTCGTCACAAATCCAACCGGTTATGCCGATGTGTATATCCAGATCTAGCAATTGAAATAGTTGTTTCCTGTCTCCCGTGAAGCAGTGCAGTACTGCATGCGAGAGCTGATCACGATAGCTGCGCAGAATCTCATAAAAAGTTTGTTGAGCATCACGTTGATGCATCAGAACTGGGTAACCCAGCGTACAGGCCAGCTCTAGCTGTCGCTCAAAAGCGCTTATCTGTACCGGACGAGGAGAAAAATCTCGGTTGAAATCTAGACCCGTCTCGCCAACGGCTTTGACGCAGTCGTATTGGCAGAGGAGACGGAGTTGGTCAAGACCATCGACTGGAAAGTCACGACTATAATGAGGATGTACGCCCGCGGTGGAAAATAGCCGATGAGGGTGTTGTCGGCATAGCTGAATGGCTTTTTTGCTCTCCTCCAGGGTTGATCCGGTGATGATCAGCCGATCAACCCCGGCATCTTCTGCGCGTTGAAGTACCTGGTCGTAGTCGTGGCTGAAGGCACTGTCGGTAAGATTGATTGCGATATCGATCAGAGTAGGTTTGCTTAAGGTCATTTTTTTGTTAATTACACCGCGCAGCCTGCGACGCCGGTATTCCCTGTGGGTGAAAATTCGTTATGCTAGCATTTTAGGTCTGCGTAGTGTCGGCGCAGCCAATTCAATTTTAAGGTGTTTCGAAATGGCTGGAATTTTAGACTCTGTTGATCAGCGTACCCAATTGGTTGGGCAAAACCGGTTCGAGTTGTTGTTGTTTCGGCTTGGGCGGCACCAATTATTTGCGATCAATGTGTTTAAAGTGAAGGAGGTTCTCAAGCTACCCCGCTTGAATGTCCTGCCCAATTCTCATCCGGTCGTCAAAGGCGTTGCCAATATGCGTGGCCAAACCGTACCTGTAATCGACCTGAGCGCGGCTATTGGCATGGCACCAACCCCGGTAACCGAAAACTCTCACATGGTTGTCTCTGAATATAATGGTTCGGTACAGGGGTTCTTGGTCAGTGATGTGGAGCGAATTTTGAATCTAGACTGGGCTGATGTGCTACCTCCTCCTGCGACGGCAGGAAGGGCGCACTATTTGACCGCCATTACGCGCATGGATAATCGTCTGGTCGAGATTATCGATGTGGAGAAAGTATTGGCCGAAGTCAGCCCCTATACCACAGAGGTTTCTCCCGGCCTGATCGATGATCAGGTGCGAGAGCTGGCGCAAAAATATGAAATTCTAATTGTTGATGACTCTCAAACCGCTCGAGATCAGGTAAGAAAGACGCTCGCCAATCTGGGAATAACGCCTTATGAAGCGATCAATGGTACCGATGCCCTGCAGCAGCTAGAGGCATTTTATAGCCAGCCTGGTGTGCTGTCTGAACGTTTCTTGATGGTGATTACCGATGCAGAGATGCCCGAGATGGATGGCTACCGATTGACCTCGGAGATCCGCAAAAACGAGCGGTTCAAAGATCTCTATATTGTGCTGCACAGCTCGCTATCCGGTTCGTTTAACCTGGCTATGGCGCAGAAGGTCGGCTGCAATGATTTCTTGCCCAAGTTCGAATCGGATCGTTTGGCAAACTTGGTAAAAAACCGGATCAAAGAGGTTAACGGTCTCGATTAGACCGCCCATTGTTAGATCTAGCGCAGCTAGATCGAGAGCAACATCTATAGCACTAGATCTATAATCCTTAGGACCTGAATCTAATATGTCCAGAACAAGGATACCGTGGATCGATAGCCTTACGACTTGGGTATCTCTCCTCGCAACTCATGCGCTCTGAGCAGTTGTTTGGGTAGCCCTAGCATATCGCTATAGATAACCGAAAAACTTAGGATGTTTTGGACGTAATTTCGCGTCTCATCAAACGGAATGGTCTCAATCCAGATATCGATGGGGAGATCCTGACGTTGCTCTAACCAGCTGTTGACCCGTCCAGGGCCTGCATTATAGGCAGCGCTGGCGAGGACTCGGTGCCCAGCGTAGCGTCGGCTGAGGCTGGCAAGATAGTAGCTGCCGAGCTTAAGGTTTAATTCGGGTTCCGTGAGTTGGTGCGAACCCTTGTAGCGCACTTTGGCGCGCTTGGCGGTTTCCTTGGCAGTGCGGGGCATCAGCTGCATCAGCCCCATTGCCCCAGCGGGTGAGCGGGCGTCGGGAGTGAATGCGCTTTCTTGACGGGCAATCGCCAAAATCCAGGAGGTGTCGATCTGGTTGCCCTGCGCAGATTCGGCTATTTCAACCCCGTAAGCCAAAGGGAAGCGCAGCATTAGATCGTTCCATTTACGGCCGCTGATCGCAGAACGAATCGCCTGTTCATACCAGCCCCAGCGTCGGGCGAGTTGGGCTGCCTGGTGGTGCTGTGCCTGGCTTAGGTTGCGGGTGGCTTGACGCCACTCTCGACGGGCATCTGTGCGCTGCTGGTGATAAAACAGTTCGCGGGCGCGGATTAAACCACTGTTATCTCCAAGTTGATCAAGAAAGTCTTTGTCAGGCAGTGCGGTCTGATTGTTGAGGCTGTAACCGTTACCCAGCTTATCGGCCGATAAAAATCCATAGAAACTACGTTCATTGGCCAGCTGGGCATAGAGGCTGGCGGCACGCTCGTTTGCCTCGGCGTCGGGCTTGGCTTCCAGCGCTCTGGCCTTCCAGTAGCGCCAGCGCCCCTTCAACTGTTTTTTAACAGGGAGTTTATCGATCAGCGTCTCAATAGTTGGCCAATCTTGACGCAGGATCAAGTTACGAAGCTGCCATTCAAGTAACGCCGTATCACTCTGATCGGGGTTGATTTGGGTGATAAGTGGTTCCAGAGATTCAGGGTAACTGCGGAGTAGCCGTAGACCAAAGCGGCGCTGCAGCTGCTGTTGCTGTGGAATGTCTAACCCGAGTGTCTTGCTAAACCGCTGCAGCTGTTCAAGCGCTAGGGCGGGATTGCGCCGTCCTAAGCGATAGAGGCTGTTTTGAACCAGTTGCTGGTAGCCGGCAGCGGCCGGATCCAGCTTTATTTTTGCAAGCTGCTGAGGCTTTTGGTGCAGCTTTAATGCTTGTTTAGCCGTGCTCTTCCATTCGGGACGTTGTAAATGCTTACTGGTGTATTTCGCTAACCCTGGGTTGTTGCTTTTGAGTGCCAGCCAAAACCGATCCCAGGCATGGCGTTCAGTGAAGTGATCACTTTCAAGCCAGGCTGTGAATAGTTTGTCACAGCTATCGGGCTGTGAGCGGCCCTGTACCCAGAGCGGTGCAACCTGGCTAAATGCTTTCTGGGTCTGCCCTGTCTGATGCAGTGCCCAGAGTTGCAGGCATTGTAAACTTGTGTTGGCAAGCTTGGGCTGATAGTTGTCGAGTAGAGTTTGCCAGTTTTTACCTTTGCCTAGTTGGTTGAGCCAGGCTTTATGAAGCCTATTGGGTAGAGGTGTGTCGGCGAAATCCGCGCTGAACTGCTGGAGGTTGATGGCGTCAAAGCTGTTGAGCGTCAACCGGTGGCGCTGGTAAATCAGATAAGGATAGAGCGGGTAGTTGCTGAGTTGGTCGATGAGTGGCGAAGCCTGCTTAATGTCGTGCTGTTGTAACGCTTTGAAGGCTTGCTGGTACAGCTCTCGTTGTTGCTGCTTTTCCTCTTTGTGTTGGTTGATCTCAGAGCTAGCCAGGGCGTAGGTAGCCTGAGACAGTAGTAGCGACAGCAACAAGGGTAGTAATAACGCTATCAGAATGTGGCCCGTATGC
>TARA_R110002167_G_scaffold66848_5_pt1 | contig 11513 bp, 4 predicted proteins | sample TARA_R110002167 | Tara Oceans TARA_R110002167 (sample SAMEA4398238) | marine metagenome | biome: Polar Biome; feature: [MES] marine water layer (ENVO:01000295) within the mesopelagic zone...; material: water (ENVO:00002006), including particulate matter (ENVO:01000060) such as...... | reverse complement strand
GGTAGCAGCCTGATCAGACGCTTGGCGATACAGATGTTGCAGGAGATCCACAGCGCCCATGCGGCCTAATGGCCGCAGCGCACCTTTCTTCCAAGTGGCGCGGATCTACAGCCAAGATGAATAAGAACCTGAATCAGTGACGTAAAAACCTCAGGCAAGGACACTAAAATAGGTAGCTCGAGCGTTATCTTCCTGTTTTGTAGGCGACGGCACGTCCTCCCTGTAAAATTGTTGTAAAACCCTAAACATCAGTAACCATCAGCCATTCTGCGTTGTCATACCTTGAGAAACGGTGCCAAACGGCCTCGTGGTAACTTTCCGAAAAAGACCAACAACTATGCTGTGAATTAGAACTCTAATTATAACAACAGCAAAAACAGGACTTAATCCATGTAACAGTTCGCCCTGGGCAGGATCTGCAACGCGGCTGACAAACGAACGGAAGGTGCGTGACATGAGTATATTTACCAATTTCAAAACCCGTTACGAGGCCTCCCAGCAGGAGGAGATGTCACTGCAGCAGTATCTCGATCTCTGCAAACAGGACCCTTCCGCATATGCCAGCGCCTCAGAGCGGATGCTTAAGGCGATCGGCGAACCCGAGCTGGTCGATACCGGTCGCGATCAGCGTCTCAGCCGGATTTTTTCTAACAAACTGATTAAACGCTACCCCGCGTTTAGCCAGGAGTTTTATGGCATGGAGGAGGCGATCGAGCAGATCGTTTCCTACTTCAAGCATGCCGCTCAGGGGCTGGAGGAGAAGAAGCAGATTCTCTACCTGCTCGGCCCGGTCGGCGGCGGTAAGTCTTCGCTGGCCGAACGTCTTAAAGAGCTGATGCAGAGTATTCCCTTTTACGCCATCAAGGGCTCGCCGATTAACGAGACGCCGCTGGGACTGTTCAATCCCGCTGAAGACGGCGCAATTCTCGAAGAGGAGTACGGCATTCCGCGCCGCTACCTGAAAGGGGTGATGTCACCCTGGGTGGTTAAACGGTTGCAGGAGTACGGCGGCGACCCCACCAAGTTTACCGTGGTCAAATTATTCCCCTCGATCCCCAACCAGATCGCCATCTCCAAGACCGAACCCGGTGATGAGAACAATCAGGATATCTCCGCCCTGGTCGGCAAGGTCGATATCCGGATGTTGGAAGAGTTTGCTCAGCACGATCCCGATGCCTATAGCTTTTCCGGTGGTCTGTGCAAGGCGAATCAGGGGATCATGGAGTTTGTGGAGATGTTCAAGGCGCCGATCAAGGTGCTCCACCCGCTGCTGACCGCCACCCAGGAGGGCAATTACAACAGCACCGAAGGGATGGGATCGATTCCGTTCGAGGGGATCATTCTGGCCCACTCCAACGAATCAGAGTGGCAGACGTTTAAGAACAGCAAGACCAATGAAGCCTTTATCGACCGGGTCTATATCGTCAAAGTCCCCTACTGCACCCGAGTCTCTGAAGAGATACATATCTACGAAAAGCTGTTGGAAAACAGCTCGTTAAACAAGGCACCCTGTGCCCCAGACACGCTCAAGATGCTGGCCCAGTTTACGGTACTTTCTCGGATCATCGTGCCTGAGAACTCCAACGTATTCTCCAAGATGCGGGTCTACGACGGCGAGAACCTCAAGGACACCGACCCCAAGGCCAAGTCGATTCAGGAGTATCACGATAACGCAGGCGTCAACGAAGGGATGAATGGTCTATCGACCCGATTCGCGTTTAAGATTCTCTCCAAGGTGTTCAACTTCGATTCAGCCGAGGTCGCGGCCAACCCCGTGCATCTGCTCTATGTGCTGGAAAAGGAGGTCGCCCAGCAGCAGTTCCCACAGGAGATCCAGGATCGCTACATCGGTTATATCAAGGAGTTTCTGGCACCTAAATATATCGAATCACTGGGCAAAGAGATCCAAACGGCTTATCTGGAATCCTATTCAGAGTATGGCCAGAACATCTTCGATCGCTACGTCACCTATGCCGATTTCTGGATTCAGGACCAAGAGTACCGAGACCCCGAAACCGGTGACATTCTCAACCGCGAGGCGATCAACGAGGAACTGGAGAAGATCGAGAAACCCGCAGGGATCAGTAATCCTAAAGATTTCCGCCATGAGATCGTCAACTTCGTGCTCCGGGCGCGCGCCAGCAACAAAGGCAAGAACCCCAGCTGGCTCAGCTACGAGAAGATGCGTGCGGTGATCGAGAAGAAGATGTTCAGCAACACCGAAGACCTGCTGCCGGTGATCTCCTTCAACGCCAAAGCGTCCTCGGAGGATCACAACAAGCACGCCGAATTCGTCAAGCGGATGATCGAGCGCGGCTATACCGAGAAACAGGTACGCCTGCTCTCGGAATGGTATATCCGCGTACGTAAATCGCAGTAGCCGCCAGCGCAGCTAAGGAGTGATATGAGCTATATCATCGACCGCCGCCTGAACGGCAAAAATAAAAGTTCGGTAAACCGGCAACGGTTCCTGCGCCGCTACCAGAAGCATATCCGCAAAGCGGTGACGGATTCGGTCAAACAGCGCTCGATCACCGACCTTGATAGCGGCTCAGAGATCAACATCCCCAAAGGGGATATCTCGGAACCCAGCTTCCACCACGGCAGTGGCGGCATCAACACCAGGGTCTTTCCCGGTAACAAAAAGTTTGTACCCGGCGACCGGATTGAGCGCCCTCAAGGAGGGGGTGGCAGTGGCTCCGGGGGCGGCGCCAGCGATTCAGGCGAGGGGGAGGACGAATTCAGCTTCCATATCAGTCGCGACGAGTTTCTCGAGTATCTTTTTGAAGATCTTGAGCTGCCCAATATGGTCAAGAAACAGCTCCATGATGGCGGTGATTACAAGCTGACCCAAGCCGGCTTCACCAATCAGGGCAATCCTGAGCGGCTCAACATAGTGCGCTCGCTACGCAGCGCCCATGCCCGCCGCATTGCATTGTCAGGCAGCAGCCGACGACAGATCCGAGCCCTGGTTAAAGAGCAGGAAGCCCTGTTGTGCGAACCCAGCTCCGATGCTCGCGATATTCGCCTTGCGGAGATAGAGCAGGAGCTGACCCTGCTGAGGGCCAGGGTCAGCAAACTGCCCTTTCTCGATACCTTCGATCTGAAATTTAACAATCTGATCCGTACCCCGATACCCAGCTCTAAGGCGGTGATGTTTTGCGTCATGGATGTCTCAGGTTCGATGACCCAGTCGGTCAAGGATGTCGCCAAACGCTTTTTCCTACTGCTGTATCTGTTTCTAAAGCGCTCCTACACCCAGATCGATGTAGTCTTTATTCGCCACCACACCCAGGCGAAAGAGGTGGATGAAGAGGAGTTTTTCTATTCCCGAGAAACCGGCGGCACCATCGTTTCTAGCGCCATTAGTATGACCGCCGAGGTGATCGCCGAACGCTACCCGACCTCGCAGTGGAATATTTACGTGGCCCAAGCCTCTGACGGCGACAACTGGGACGGCGATTCAGAGACCTGCCGTGATCTGCTGCTGCGCAAAATTATGCCGCTGGTGCAGTATTTTGCTTACGTCGAGATCACGACCGGCGAGCACCAAAACCTATGGATGCAGTATGAAAAAGTACGCGCCGCGCATCCTGACTATTTTGCGATGGAGAAAATCGAGGATTCGGCGGATATTTACCCGGTATTTCGCCAGCTGTTTGCCCGCAGAGAGCTGACTTAATGATGCGGCGGCCAGGTTGCCTCCAACTCTGCACCATTGCCCTCTTAGTCATGGGTTGCAGCTCAGCTATCCGGGGAACAGACGGCGCTACAGCAGCAAAGGAGTTAATCACCTGTCCCGAACCCAGAGCAAAGGCCGGACAGTCTGTGGCCTGCCCCATGAATTACCTGCCGGTTTGCGCGATCCACACCGACCAGCGTCGCAGTACCCAGTCAAACAGCTGCAGCGCCTGTGCCAATCTGGATGTCATCGGCTATAGCGAGGGTCAATGTCCCTGAATCACTGAACAGTTCAGCCTTAACACCTAGAATTCACGAGGCCGATATGAAACCTAAAACGCCTATCTCTACAGGGTCTGAATGGACCTTTGAACTGCTGGAAAAATACGATTTTGAGATCGCTAAATCGGCAAAAAAGTTTGGCCTGGATACCTACCCAAACCAGATCGAGGTAATCTCTTCAGAACAGATGATGGATGCTTACGCGTCGGTAGGCATGCCGCTCAATTACAATCACTGGTCATTCGGCAAACAGTTCCTATCAACGCAGCAGAACTACCAGCGCGGACATATGGGACTGGCCTACGAAATAGTCATCAATTCATCCCCCTCGATCGCTTACCTGATGGAAGAGAACACCATCACCATGCAGGCACTGGTTATCGCCCACGCCTGCTACGGGCACAACTCCTTCTTCAAAGGCAACTACCTGTTCCGCACCTGGACCAATGCTACCGCCATTATCGACTACCTACTGTTCGCCAAGCGCTACATCGCCGAATGCGAGGAGCGTCAGGGTATTGAAGAGGTTGAGAAGCTGCTCGACTCCTGCCATGCCTTGATGAATTACGGGGTTAACCGCTACAAACGGCCCAGCCCCATCTCTGCCGAAGAGGAGAAAAAACGTCAGCAAACGCGCTCTGATATTCTCCAACAACAGGTTAACAAACTCTGGGATACGATTCCTAAGCAGGCTGAAACCGACAATGCGGCCCTTAAGCGGAGCCGATTCCCTGAGGATCCGGAAGAAAACATCCTCTATTTTTTAGAAAAAAACGCCCCACTGCTGGAGTCCTGGCAGCGCGAAATTATTCGCATCGTGCGCAAGATAGCCCAATACTTTTACCCACAAAAGCAGACCCAGGTAATGAACGAGGGCTGGGCCTGTTTCTGGCACTACACCCTACTCCATGACCTCTACGATCAGGGTCTGGTCACAGACGGATTTATGATGGAGTTTCTCCACTCACACTCGAGCGTGGTGTACCAACCCCCTTTCGATAGTCCTCATTTTAACGGCATCAACCCCTACACCCTGGGCTACAACATGATGCAGGATATCCGCCGCATCTGTGAATTCCCAACCGATGAAGACAAAGAGTGGTTTCCAGAGATTGCAGGTTCAGACTGGCAGCACACGCTTGATGATGCGATGCGCAACTATAAGGATGAGAGTTTTATCCAGCAGTTTCTCTCTCCGAAACTGATGCGTGAACTGCATCTGTTCAGCATCATCGATAATGAGAGTGATAAGCACCTGCAGGTAGCGGCTATTCATAACCAACAAGGCTACCGAAAAGTTCGTCGGGATCTGGCCGAACAATACAACTTGGGGAGCCGAGAACCGAATATTCAGGTCTGGGATGTCAACGTCCGTGGCGACCGTTCGCTGACGCTGCGCCACTTTCAGCACAACCAGCGCCCCCTTGGCGACAGCACAACCGAGATGCTCAAGCACCTGCATCGACTCTGGAAGTTTGATATCCACCTGGAAACGATCCGCGATGACGAGGTAATTAAGACCGAGCACTGCCCACAACCTCTCGGTGAGACCGACGCGGCCTGAACCTGCTCAGTAATAGGTGGACTCGGACTCCACAACCTCAGCCATCGAGCGTATTATCGGCGGTTTTTTATCTGCAAATGGATTTCCCCATTGAACCCGCCCGATGCCTGACACCCCTTCACTCGATCATCGCTTTGCTGAACTCGACCGGCTGCTGACCGAACTCCGCGGATACTGGCAACTACGCAGTTTTGAGCAGCCGGCTCTGCCTTGGGCGGATACTCGGCTGCACGCTTGGCTGGTCGGGTTGTCCGATGCCGAGCGCCAGCGTTTACTTGACGATGACAGCCTGCGCGCCGAAGCATTGCAGCCATATATTCCTCAGGCCGCTGAACTCCAGCTACTCTGTAAGCTCGATCAGGTGACAGCCCAGCCAAGAGAAGCACCACCTAACCGCTTCAGCAATCATATTCCTGGGCGTAAGTGGTCGCAGATTCGCGCGTTCGACCAGGCGCTGGTCAAATCGGAGCACCCCTTTGTCGAATGGTGTGCAGGTAAAGGTCACCTGGGGCGTTTACTGGCCTTTCAACATCAGCAGCCTGTGCTCAGTTTGGAGCTACAACCGCAGCTTTGCGAGCAGGGTCAGCAACTGGCTAATAAGGACGAGCTGCCTTGCCGCCATCAACAGATCGATGTGATGTCCGATGCGGCGGTTGAGCTGTTACAGCCCAAGCAACATGCCGTGGCCCTGCATGCCTGCGGAAAACTACACATGCAGCTGCTGCAGGCAGGCAGCCAACGTGGGGTCGAACAGTTCAGCCTTTCGCCCTGCTGTTATCATCTAATCGATCAGGACCAGTACCGCGCACTGAGTCAAGCAGCCACTAACAGCAAGTTACGACTTAGCCGTTACGATCTTAAACTTGCGGCCCAGGAAACGGTTACCGCCGGGGCTCGCGAACGCAGACTGGGCCAACGGGAGTTGGGTTGGCGATTGGGATTCGATCTACTCCAGCGTCAGCTACGAGGCATAGATGGCTATCTTAACTGCCCGACCGTTCCCCAGGCCGTACTTTCCGGATCCTTTGCTGCGTATTGCCGCTGGATGGCCGAGCGAAAACAGCTCTCACTTGGCAACGACATCGATTATTCCGATTTCGAACGACGCGGGCAGCAACGGATTATTCTGATTGAGCAGATCGAGATGGTGCGATTGCTATTTCGTCGCCCCTTAGAGCTATGGCTGGCACTTGACCGCGCTCTGTTTCTGCAGCAACAGGGTTACCAAGTGCAATTGCAGCAGTTTTGTGATCGCCAGCAGACCCCAAGAAACCTGCTGATTCAGGCACAGAAAAGATCGGTACAGAGCGGGCAAACAGCTGGCGGAGACAGTCAATAAACTGAGCAGCTGCAGTTAGTTTCTGGACGCTGACAACCACCTTAAAAAACGCCGATAGCAATAATTGATAAATAACAATTTTGTGACTAAGTTTAAACCTAACAGATATCAAATCAGGGTTGCTCAGAAGTCGCTGAGGTAAATTGTAGGAGCGTGCCGTGTAAAGAGCTTTATATATTACGATTTTCAAGGGGTAACCTAAAAATGAAAATCAACATAAGCCTCAAGTGCACCTTTCTGGTCGCCTTTCTCGCCATCTCTCTAGGATCGAACCTCACCCAGGCCCAGCCAAGCGTTACCGGAAATACCCCAGGCCACTTCAGTGTGAGTCCTTCTGGAGCTGCCACCTACAGTGTGCCCATCGCGGTTCCCCCGGGAACCAACGGAATGCAGCCCAAACTTTCACTGGTCTACAACAGCCAGGGTGGCAACGGCCTGGTGGGCCAGGGCTGGTCACTGAGCGGTCTCTCCACCATTACGCGTTGTCCCGCCACCCGTGCGATTGATGGACGAGCAGGCAGCGTCTCCTACGATGCAAACGATCGTTTCTGCCTGAATGGCGCGCGACTTATCAATACCAACCCGGCGCAACCGTACTTCCAGCCGGGGGCCAGTTACCGCACCGAAATAGAAAGCTGGAAGCTGGCGACCGCGAGTATTCAACTCTGTGGCAGCGGCCCTTGCTATTTCACCGTTACCACCCGTCAGGGCATGGAGCTGAGCTACGGCACGGTCCAGCCGGATTCACAGGTTCGCGCCTTCGGTCGGGAAGAGATTCGGGTTTGGACGGCCAACGAGGTGATGGACCGCAATGGCAACTTTTATACGATCAGCTACCTTATCGACGCAACGACCGGCCAGTACTACCCCCAAGTGATCGACTATACGGAAAACCTCAACGGCGGCTTGATCAACCCCCAACGCAGCGTCAAATTTGCCTACCAAGCCCGCACCGATCTGATCTCCCACTATGTGGGAGGGGCACTAACCAAAACCGACCAACGGCTCCTCTCGGTCCAGACCAATCTTGACGATACGCCGGTTAAAACATACAAATTGGCCTACGCAGCACCAAGTTCCGCAGTGAGTCCGAGTCGCCTGACCAGCATCACCGAATGTGCCGGCAATGGTGACGCAGACTGTTTACCAGCCATCAGCTTCGACTGGCAATTTTCATCCCCAGCCAGCCCGGTCCTTCCCGGCAGTAACACCCCGTTGGCTACGGATTGGTGTAGCTCCCCTGCGATCAGCAGCTGGTCCGATTTCAACGGCGACGGCATGCCCGACCTGCTTTGCAACAACAGCGCGTCCGGTAACCACAAGGTGCTGCTGTCGACCGGGGCAGGACTTGTCAGCCCGGTTGCGTCTGATCCGACGGGGCTCGTCATATCGGACTGGACTTGCGACGGCGGCGAGATCAGCTGGTCGGATTTCAACGGTGACGGCAAGTCAGATCTGCATTGTGACGAACCTGAAAATGCCGAGTACTGGGTACTGCTATCAACGGGAACCGGACTGATAAGCCCCGTGGTGAGTGGACGTCCCGATTCACGTTTGAAGGCCCCCGCTAGTTGGTGCAAGCCAAACGCAGCAGGGCAAGGTCTTGGTCAAACCAGCTGGTCAGATTTTGACGGCGACGGGCTGCCCGATCTGCATTGTGATATCAAGACTTTCGGGAAATACTATGTGCTGCGATCAACCGGGATCGGACTGGTAAGCTCTGTGAGTGGGCTTGACGATGGATTTTTGAACGCCCCCAGTGGCTGGTGTAAGACCAACCCTGAATCGCCAGTTACCTCTGGTCAAGTCAGTTGGTCGGACTTCAACGGCGATGGCAGGGTTGACCTACATTGCGATGACACCTCCAACGGCATGTACTGGGTACTGCTGTCCACGGGGACCGGACTGGTAAGCCCTGTGAGTAGACCTGCTGATGGACTTTTGAACGCCCCCGGGGGCTGGTGTCACTTCGTCCCTGGATGGCCAGACCTCTCTGGTCAAATCAGTTGGTCGGACTTCAACGGCGACGGTATGGCCGACCTGCATTGCAACAACCCGTCAATCGGAACTCACCAAGTGCTGCTATCGACTGGCACGGGGCTCGTAAGTCCTAATTCTGATCCGTTGGGGCTCCTGATATCAGGCTGGTGCAGCTCCCCCGCAACAAATAGCTGGTCAGATTTCAACGGTGACGGCCTGGCTGACCTGCATTGCAACAACGCCTCAACTGGGACGCACCAGGTGCTGCTATCGACCGGCACGGGGCTCATATCCCCGAATGCTTCGACCACCGGGTTGGTTAACTCAGGACAGTGCAGTACGATTGGCGAGCAGGAGAGTGCGATTGCTGAGCTGGAGAGCGTGGTCGGCTCTCTCGGCATCCTGGCTGGCGTCACCCAATTGTCAGACTTCAATGGCGACGGCATGGCCGATCTTCATTGTAACCTGCCCATCAGCGGCCAATACTGGGCCCTGTTATCCACCGGCACCGACCTGGTCGGCGTGGCTAACGGCTTACCCGGACACAACTCGATCACCAGCATTACCAACAGCCTCGGTGGGACGATCGAATTAACCTATAAACCGCTGACCGATTCATCCGTTTACAGCAAAGCAACAGATAGCCCAAGCTATCCGGTTAAAAACGACCAGGACGCTCTATACGTCGTCGCGCAGTATTTGAAGAGCGACGGCAGGGGAAATAGCTATCCCTACAGCTATCGTTATGCCGGGGCGAAGACGTCGCTCGATGGGCGCGGTTCGCTGGGTTTCGCCTCTGTCACGGTGGCCGACCAGACGCTCGGTACGCAACTGGTTACCCGCTACAATCAACCCTTCCCCTTGACCGGAACCGTCGCCTCGGCCACGCGTAACTGCAGTCCTGGAAACAGTAATCTCTGTGGTGGTTCCGTCGATGCCGTTATCCTTAGGCACAGCGACTACTCGTATACAACGACCTCCAACAACCAGGTGACTCAGGTGTTTCGATCGGCTCAACGTACCGACCGTTACGACTTCGGCAGCTATAAATACAGCCTGGGTGAAAGCTACAGTCACGATGAATATGGCAACCAGACCGGCATAGCGAATCTGGGCTACATGGATCTGACCGGTGACGACCTGCAGCCGGGTGACAATATCTACACCTGCCGCCAGTATTTTCCGCCAGCTCCGGCAGAGAACTCGAGATCGGTCAACCTTCAATACCAGAAAATCTCGAAAACCTTGGCCAGTTGCGCCGCGCTCACTACCTGGAATGATTTGGAGGATCTGCGGAGACAGAGCCGCAGCTACGATACCGCAGGCAACCTGATCCAGCGCCAGCGTTGGGACAACACCCAGGGCACGAAGGGCGGCTGGCTCACATCGACTTATAGCTATGACAGCTTCGGCAACCGCACCGGCACCATCGGACCGGCCGGGAACGCAACAAAAACGCCTGACGCCTATCGCTACGGCACCAGCTACGACACGACCTACCATACGTTTCCCAGCACCAAAACCAGCCCGGGCGCTCAGGGCGTTGGCTTGCTGACGACCCAGTTGGAGTACGATCCTGGGTCCGGCGTGCTGACCCAGAAAACAGATCCGAATGGTCACGTCACCCAGAGCCTGCTTGACGGTTTCGGCCGCGTCGTCGCGCACCTCGGCGAAGATCCACAAGATCCACAGGGTCCCCTGGTCACCCTGAGCAAACGACTCTGGGGTCAGGATGTGATCGGAAACTATATCGAGACCCTAAGCCTGACAGACTGGCAATCCCAGGACTGCTGGGCGAACGGGAGCTGCCCATGGCAAAAGCACTACTTTGACGGGCTAAAGCGAAACTTTCAGGTGGTGTCGCAAAGTCCGGACCCGAGTGACAACATCACCCTGCAACAGCGTGAGTATGGGGCGCTTACCCAGGTGGCGAAAAGCTCCCAGCCGTACTTTGAGGGCGATACGCCGGCATGGACCACTACTAGCTACGATATTTATGGACGCAAGCTGCTCCAAACACGGCCCTTCGGGACGGTTAGCTCAGCTGCTACGGTTTCGGCGAGCTGGGACTATTGGGGTGGAAATACCGTCGCTCGAACAGAAGCGGCCGGAACCCAGGATCAGAGCCTTAAAACAACGAGCTTCCTCTATTTTAACGGTCAACGCCGCACCACGATGATGGTCATGGGTAGCGCTGATAGTGGTACCACGTACCAATACGACCCACTCGGGCAGTTGGTCAAAGTCACGGACCCGGGTGGTGTGACCACCACAATCAGCTACGACTCACTCGGGCGCAAGACCAGCGTCGCCGAAGACAATATTGGCCAAATCCGCTACGTCTATAACGCCCAGGGCCGCCTCGATCATCAAGTCGATGCCAAGGGCCAAGAGATCAATTACAGCTACGATAACCGCGGGCGTAAGGTCGCCAAAACGACGCCCGATCAATCCGTCGTTTATCAATACGATCTCCCCTCCAGCGCTGATTTCCTCAATACCAAGGGCAAACTCTCCAGCGTCACGATCAAGGACGGCAGCGCCGCTGAAGCCACCGTATACGCCTACGGTTACGGCAACCTTGGCCGTATGACCCGCCGCAGCGTCACCCTGGCGGGTCAGACCTACACCGAAAAGACCAGCCATACGCCGCTGGGCCGGCAACAG
>TARA_R110002167_G_scaffold88523_5_pt1 | contig 11529 bp, 6 predicted proteins | sample TARA_R110002167 | Tara Oceans TARA_R110002167 (sample SAMEA4398238) | marine metagenome | biome: Polar Biome; feature: [MES] marine water layer (ENVO:01000295) within the mesopelagic zone...; material: water (ENVO:00002006), including particulate matter (ENVO:01000060) such as...... | reverse complement strand
CCTGAGCCCCGCGCTAAGCATAAAATCATCAAATACTTCAGTGCTAGCCTGCAGGTAAAAAGCATAATTAGTCGACTCTATCGTTGCTTTTAAATCACGCATATCATTAGTATACGCATTGGAGTATTCAACGGTGCGAGGCATTTTATTTTCAAAATCGGCGATAGAATTAAAAAACCATCGACCGGCCGCATTTCTGGCATACAAGTCTGAATTTTTAACTTCTTCTATCTCAACACCAAATTTAAAATCTAAGTCATCCCACAGGTACAAACCGTGAAAAGCCAAGTTAGTGGTTTGATTGGATTTAACATTTCCGTGACGGTTTCTGTCCTGACCAGCAACAATATTGCCGCTGGCGGTATTAATGTTAATTTCCCCCCAGTTAGATGCGGTGTTAGCCGCTTGCTCGTGATCTTTATAAGCAAGACTAAACTCAGTTGAAAAACTATCGCTCCAATCAGAAAATAAATGGCTAGTGAATATACTGGTTTCAGCATCTTGTGAATATTGATTCGAGGCAAAATTAACCCGACTGATTGAATTAGTATAATTAAGTGCCGCACTATTTTTTTGATTGTTATAGGTAAAGTCCGCGCGATGTGAATTGTTAATATTCCAGTCCAACTTTAATAATAATTTTTTGTCACTGTCTGATGGTGGAACTCTGCCAATAGAATCGTTGAGTTTATAGACTGTACTTAAAGCGTCCAATACCTGCTGTGTTTCGTTGATTGTTACTCTGTGACCTGCAAGGGTATCCAAATCATAATTAAAAATAATTTCATCCGACCATTCTTCGTAAGAGGCAAAATAAAACAATTTATCCTTTATAATTGCTCCTCCCAATGTCGCTCCGTACGTTACTTCGTCATTACTGAACTCATATTTGCTCGCTTGACCCTCATTATTAAGGTTCAATCTATTATCTATCGCCTTGCCGTTGATTGGCGTTGACTCGTAAAAGATATCTCCTGAAAAATTGTTGCTACCTGATTTTGTTACAACATTAATCGTTCCACCGGTAAATTTACTCGCTCGAGCGTTAAACGGTGCGTAATCAATTGAGATTTGGCTAATGGCATTGAGTGAAACTGGTGGACGTTGCGCCGGATAGCCATTAGCGTTCAAACCAAAGGTGTCACTGACCGCGACTCCATCAAGGTTAAAGGAATTATATTTAGGATTGCTACCGGCAATACTTAATTCGTTACCTGTAGGATCGACTACAGCAAGAGGATTAATACGGACGAGATCTTTGATATCGCGATTGACCAAAGCCGCCTGATCAATGTCCTCTTCTGAGAATATGCTATAGGTGCCTTGACGTTGGTATAACTCAGCGTTGCCTAGTACTGTTATACCTTCAACTTCAGAATTTATTGCCAAGTTGATAGACAGTGTATAGTTATCATCCAAGCGCAAAAAAATATCGCTAAATTTTTTGGTTTTATAATTCTGAGATGAAACCGTTATGGTATATGGACCACCCACTCGCAAACCACGAGCACGATATTCCCCTGCCTGATTGGTATTGAGTATTTTACTTGTGCCAGAGGGAATATGGGTAATTTCGATGATAGCGCCGGCAAGTACTTTGCCCGATTCAGATAGAACCGAACCCGTAATGGACGTCGAGGTATCGACTGCAAGAACCGGATTGGTAAATAAAACGGCAACAAAAAGGATCGTTAATAATCTGTATGGAGAATTGTACATCATCGTTTACTACTCATATATTGACTACTGTGGCGGTGCTACTCCTTTTTAATACTATTCCTTAACTCAATCTTCACCGTCATATCGTGGCTTAACTAATATCGATTAACTGATTGATTTAGTTTGATAAATATAGACCCCCAATGCAGTTTTTGTTAAGTCTCTGCATTTACGTTTTAGTTGGGAGTATATGCCGGGCAGCATTATGCCCAAGCAGAGCAACACTTTCAATTGATAAGCATTTTATTTACCTTGTTAAGCGTGATGAACAAATGGAACAAATGGAACAAATTGAACAAATCTTACTTTTGTTAATTCTTGGTAGTGAAGGAACAAAAAACGCATTACAACATATCTACAAACCTGCCTTTGCAGTTATGTTTTTTCTATTAAAACAGTAGAATTCACTCAGTTAAATAGATGTACTATATTTGTCGTTCTTTTCAACACACTACTGTTAAAACTGGCTATCTAGTTTTGCAGTATTAAATCCAACTATGGAGATAATCCCGATGAGCAAATCCTATCCTGATATTACCCAAAGAATTTCCGATAATATGAAAACTTTGCGAGCGGACATTCCAGACACCATGCAAGGTTTTTCAGCCATGGCAAAAGCCGCCACAGCTGATGGGGCATTAGACAAAAAAACGAAAGAACTAATTGCCTTAGCCATTGGCGTTTCCACTCGCTGTGATGGTTGCATTGGCTTTCACACTAAAGCCTTAGTTGCCCTTGGCGTCACTAAACAGGAAATAGAAGAGACGCTGGGAATGGCCATTTATATGGGCGGTGGTCCGTCATTAATGTATGCCGCTGATGCAATGCAAGCATTTGAACAATTTAGTAACTTAAATTCAAACGGATAATGTAACTGGGTAAACCGAAATAAATTCACTTCATCGGTTTACCTTTTTGCTTAATTCATTTGATGCAGCAATAATTTTTAGTACCTTGTGTTAGTCATACTTTCCACGAGCATCTCTAAAACCGTATTTTTGTCTCGCTAAGATAAGGTATAACCGCTTTGTCAAAAGCAGAGCTTCTCTTCAGGGCGGTTAGAGTAAGGCTTATCTGTAAAAAAAGCATAAATTAGAGAGATGGTAAAGTTAAGGCGAATCATCGAAACCTAAAGAATGACAAAGTGGTTTTGCGTCATTAGAACTATTACATAGATGTTCGGCAGGCCTATGTGCAAGTTTAATGAGTTGTAGATTAATATTCTTGCCCTTGGTGAGGCTAACGTTGATTATTTTTTATTGACACCTTTAAGTCAAATGTAGCTCGGCTTTTAAGTTTAAATGGTTTAATTTGTTGAAGTTGGACTAGATGAACCTGCATCAGCCCTCGATACTGGCCGATAAGCAAGGCGGTTTTTGTTGAGTGTAGTCCAAAACAGCTCCACTAACTCAGGATTTTCCTGATAAAATTGTCGAGAAAACGGTAAGAACCAATAGGAGGTCAAGATGATTTCCTCACTAATATCGACTCTGTCTATCTCTCCTAACTTCTCTAAAATGAGTTTGCCAATTTCGCTTTCTACAACATAGCCATCCAATTTCCCTTGGGCAACAAGTTTTAAACCTTCTTCAGCCGTGTAGTTGTGTGGCGTTAATAGTCTTTTGTTTGCTAAAATTTGATGCACAACATAACCAAATGGTGCGCCTAAACCCGTCGAAAACTGATTAGGGTAACTTGCCAAATTAAGCCCTTTGCTTTTGGGATAAAATATTGGGTAATTGACTTGCCAAAGGTAGCGAGAGGGGGCTGATAGAGCAACTTGCGGAAACGCAAATTGTGCACTTCGCTCGGGCGTTGCAATCATTGCAAACAGACCATGATAACTGCCATCCAATACCTGCTTTTTACATCGGCCCCATGAATCTCTCTCAAATACAATATCAATACCGAGTGACTTTCCTGTTTGGGAAATCAACTCGTTTAAATAGCCAGTTGTATTATCTGCTGGGTCGAGTGAATTGATATAAGGTGGGTAGTCCGCCAATTCGTAACAAAAATGAGTTTTTCAGAGGCAAAACTGAGACTGCAACTAAACAAGCTGATGAATATCAGTGTTCTAATAAACACTTACATGTGTAAATTCAATTGTGTTCATCATAAAAACCTTATCAATGAGCCACCCTTAATAGACTCAAATAGAATAGGCACCTTAAGTCTGAAAGCAAAGATTGACCATTTTATGGATTACCACTTTCCACAAAATATTCAATCTTAATTTGAGTCAATTTATACTTTAAACTGTTGAGCTACAGATTTAAGTTCATGACTATTTGCATTCATTTCATCTGAGTTTGTTGTCATTTTATCAAGTTGTTTTAAGCTGTCATGGCCAGATGAAACAATGCGATTAATGTTATTACTCAAGTCGGCAGCGACGGTACTTTGTTCCTCAACAGCGCTCGCAATTTGCAGAGCCATACCGTTTATTTGTTCAGTAGAAGCCAATATACTCTTGATTGATTCGCCAGAAGTTTGGGCGTGCTCGACCGCCGATTTACTTCTATCTTGACTATCTACCATTACTTTTACCGCTGATTTAGCCCCTGATTGTAATAACTCAATAGTCGCTTGAATTTGTGCAGTACTTTGTTGTGTTCTGCTAGCTAAGGCTCTAACTTCGTCTGCAACAACGGCGAAACCTCTTCCTTGTTCTCCCGCGCGCGCCGCTTCAATCGCTGCATTAAGTGCTAACAAATTTGTTTGCTCGGCTATGCCCCTAATCACATCCAATACTGAGACAATACCAGCCACATCATTTTCCAACGATGACACCACCTTAGTTGCTTCATTAAGATGATTTGATAGTTCGTCAATAGACGATATGGATGCTTGAATAATGTTAGAAACATGTTCAGCATCTTCACTCGCTTTGTCTGCTGCGCTTACTGTCAGTTGCACGCTACGGGCAATTTCTTTAGATGATGCTGACATTTGCGTAATGGCTGCTGCCACCTGATTAGTTTCATCTTGCTGAGTTAACAAATAGCCTTTGCTGTCCTCAACCGATTGCAGGACATCTTGAGAAATTGATGAACTTCGTTCGACAGAGAATTGCAGTGTTTTAATCAGACTCTGAATTTTTTCGACAAAGATATTAAATGAGGAAGCGACTGAACCTAGCTCATCTTCTTTGCGCACTTTTAAGCGCTTAGTGAGATCGCCTTGGCCACTTGAAATATCTAACAATGCGGAATTAATTTTGGATAAAGGCAGCATAACCAATCTAGCAAACATAAAGAAAAAGGAGGCAATTAGGCATAAAATGAGAATGACCCCCTCAATCATGGCATTAATTGCCATTCTGCTTAATTCTTCATTTATTTCTGATTCATCAATAAAAACCACGGCGTATCCTACGTCATTGGTTTCATCATCTTCTACAAAGGTTAATTTTACTTTTACTGAGTTATCGGTCTGACTGCCAGGAGATTGATTTACCAAGGTGCTCGATTTGTCAAATAACTGAATCATGGCGACATCGGTCGATTGTTGTTCAGATTTTAAAATAGCTTCAATCTGTAAATCTTGGAAATTCCAGATTGAAGCAGGCAGATTCAATTGCAATCGCGATTCTACTAAATCGATTTGGCTCTTTTGTTTTTCAGCAAATCGGGTGCTTTGCATAGAATAGTTAATGACGCTTGATATAACTATTAAGCTTGCGACGACTATGAAAATTGACATAATTAGTCGGAATGAAATTGAATCTGTTATTTTCATTTTATCTAGTCCCAATTACTTCCAATCGCTTAAACCATATTTAGTCAGTATTTTTTCTAATTGACCAGATGCTCGCAACGCTGCAGTTTGTTTATCGACCAGCTCTATCAATTCTTTACCATTGGCTGTTACTGGGGAGCAACTGATGTAAATTTCTGCAGAGGTGCTATCTTTACCGGCTAATTTTATTTTGTCGGCTAGATTCAGCTCTTTTACTTTGGCTAAACCAACAGCAACCGACTCGACAACAACATCGACTCTTTTGGCAAGTAATTTTTTAAAATTCGTTTCCAGGGAGTTACCGCCAGAAACTGCTTTAAATACATCTTTGCGCTCAGCGACTAAGACATCCAATTCTTCACCGTAGGCATAACCGTCAATCACGCCTACTTTTTGATCTAATAATGAGTTGAGCCCAGAAAATGACCACGCTGAATCTGTGTTAGTAAAATAGCCAGTCACATCCATTCCCCAGTTTTCACTCGGGAAAAGAAAATCAGGTGCATCGTCAACGTAAGCGCCAACAATGCAATCTGTCTCGCCCTTGCGAGTTGAATCAATGGCTCGTTCCCAGGGCATCAATTTGTAATCAACGGTGTAACCTCCCGCAGCGAACACTTCTCTGGCAATATCAATCATAAATCCTTCATTGCCACTATCTGGATCACCATTCATCGGAAACCAATGATCGGCGCGAATACTGACTGATTTAGCCAATACACTTGTGGATAAAACAAAACTTAATAATGTTGTAGCTAGCAGTACTTTTTTCATTTTTCCATCCATTTACACAGTTAAGTTCTTTCATATTATTATTTTTCTTAACAATTACCATCTTTAGATGCTTAAATTTCAAACAATTAAAAAGTTGAAAGCTTATTTGTGAAGCAGTTAAATAAAAGTTAAACAGTTATAAATTCTTATCTGTCTCATCCATTATATTTTTCTGAGTTAAGATTAAATGCTACGAATCATTAAATATTGCCTTACGCAAGACTATTAGAGTAATCATTCGCTATAAAATACATGAAACAAAATGAGGCAATCTGTTGGTTGAATCAATAAAAGAGCCTTATCAACGTAGCGATTCAGAAATGTTGTATAAGATTTTTAATTCAATGTTTTTTTATGAACCAGAGCTTGCATGTTCCCTCTTCAATATTTTAATGACCAACTAATTAGAAGGGGTTTTGACTGTATCCTTTGGCCGCAAAAATCGTGTGGGCTGTCATTGCAGATAAGGCCATGTCAACACCTTCGATCATGTCCTTATTTGCAATTTGATGATAGGCCGCAGATTGTCCACATAAAACCACCTTTACCTTATTTTGCATTAGGGCCATCAGTAGCTCACTGTTCGGGTTATCTTTACCGTATTTAGTCTGATAGGCCGTATTACTTAACATCTCATTGCTGGCAGCACCATGTATTACGATTGCCAAATTGATGTCGTTAGTTGGTATGCCGTTGGCTGCATGCATATTTAAAAAACGTGCGACACTGTCAAAACCTCTATTGAGCGCCCCATCATTACCTGCTGCACTCACGTCGAATACCACCTTAAGTACAGCAGCCTTTTCAAGTTTCATATCTTGCTGCACAGGCACATGTTTGCCATAAGCAAAAATAACAGGGCCGTCAGCAAAGTCGGCGGCGACACTATTAGCCCAAGCACTACTAACTAGCATTATTAGTGTGACTATTATTAACGTTTTCATATTATGTCCTTTGGTATTTGTTGTTGAAATTTGAAGCTTCAGCCCCTTGTTTATTTAGCTCAGTCGTTTGAATTAGCTAAGGTGTTAGAAAGCCTAAAGACTATAACAGTTGTTTAAAACTAAAATGGCTCAAGAAAATAGCAATTTACCCTACTACCACGGATTAAGGCGAAATTGGCGGAGGCTGTTAGTCGTAAACAGGAGGATTTTGTTAGCTTCGCAGCTAATAAGTTCATTTGCGCAGTTGCGCTTACAAAATTGGTAAATACTCGCAAACAATTTTGAGATTCATTGTTTAGCAAAGGTATTTTTGCTAATTTCACGACATAGAAAAACCAATAGTTATTAAGAATCACCCTACTATGAAGCTTGCTGCTTTAATTCAGTCACCCATCCATCAACAAATAGAATCTTTATATCATGCATTCTCAGCTTTACATGAGTCTGAAAAGATCAACTTAGTGATTTTGGCTGTGGTGTACAAACCCATTGGTATAACAAAGTTAGAAAATGTGATTGATATATTAAAAACCCGAGGCTTGTTACCCGATGCAAAAAAGGAATATTGGCTAAGTAAGCAAAGCCGGGATCTGCTAACTAAACAATCACTGTTGGTGTCAAACAGAGAGGGTTTACAGTTAAATCGATTACTGGCAAACCGGCTAAGTGCTGAAGTAGAGCAATTTCAGTTTCACAGCTTATTTGCGTCTACGACATTGAAGCCAACACAGTCATTGTTACTTGAAATAATAAACGCCGCTGAACAGGTTGTGCCAGTAGTCAACAGTCACAGCTGGCAAAACAAAGTAGTTGATAAACAAAGAGTGATTCGAGACCTGTATTTTTTAAAATCAAGCGACAAGCTTGCAAGAGCTTTTAACTTCAATAAAAATCCACAAGTGGTCGACCATGCGGAAAATCATATACTGCTTGAATTACTTTTTTTACCCTTTGACCTAACTAAGTTTTTGCAATTACCCAAGGTAATGCAATACCAAGCGTTTGCCACTTTGATTAGAATCTTTCAAAGGCAAGGGCAGAGCCTCAACTACCCCGTTAAGTTATTAGAGCAAGTGTGCTTAGCGCATGCAGATAGTAATGGTCCCGCTGATAATATCGATTGTCAGCATTTACTGGCTGAGCAGTACTTGTATCAACTGCGTTTTGACGATTTTGAGCGTTTACAGTTTGCCCAAGACAGCAGCAGCTATGGTTTGCAGTTACAAGGCGCTTATTGCTTTTTAACCGGCGACAATCAGCAAGCCATTGCCTATTTTGAACAAGCTATAATGGCTAAAAACAAACTCGCTAAACGCAAAAAACAATATTTAAATGAGGTCCTAGGCTACTTGTATAAATTGGCCTTATTGGTGCAAGCCAATCAACAGGATGTGAGTTATTTTGCTTCTGCCCTACTACAAGTGGAGTTTGAAGAGAGTGATAGTAAAGTTAACAGTAATTTTTACCATCTTGGACAAGGCCTCGTTAAACCGATTCATTGTTTGTCCAGTGGTGTAAAATATAATATCAATATTGAATATCACCGCGTGGATGCAGAGTTGGACTTCTTTTCCCATCAACTCAGTTATTTAAATTATGTATTGGCACAGCTATGGTGTAATAAGGCTAAAGACCCAGCACTGGCAAGATTAGCCTTAAAATACCAAGCTGGTTTTGCGCAACTTGACTACCCTATGTTTGCACAACTATGTGGGCAAATGGCAGCCTTCTTCAGTAATAAAGAGAACAACAAAAAGCCCGATTCAAGTTCAACAAACGCGGCTAAATTAATTGATGTCACCACCTTGATAACGACTAAATCCGAGTGGGACTTAGCCCTCGATAAACTCATTGCTCTCAATCCAAATACCGAAAAAAATCAGCAAGACACTAAAGAAACCCCAAGCAAACCTGTGCGTTTAATTTGGGAATATGACTCAGGTTATGGCCATAATATAACTGCCCGTGAGCAAAAGTTGAGTAAATCAGGCTGGAGTAAAGGACGACCCGTTGCACTTAAACGCCTAAAAGAAGAAACCGAGCTATTCGACTACTTAAGTGACAGCGACAAAAGGCTCTGCCGCGCCATTGATGTTTATCAAAATTGGGGCTATTACTCAAAAACTGAATATAGCTTGCAAGGCTTATCGGCGCTCGAAGCCGCAGTGGGTATTGACAATTTATACCACGGTGACGACTTGAGCCAAAATATAGAGATCATCAAGCGCGAGCCAGAATTATTGGTGAGTGAACAAGGTGAGCAACTGTGTTTGAGTATTGCTGATTTACCTTTTGATATAGAGGAATACGAAGGACGAGCGGCGTACGATTTTAAGTCGATTAATCATAGACAATATCAGCTCACGGTATTTTCAACTGAGCATATCAAAGTGGCCCAGATCATTGGCGAGTCGGGTTTGCTCATTCCCATCAGTGCCAAGCAAAAAGCTCTAGAGGGCATTGCGGCAATTGCCTCGTTTTTGAATATTCAATCAGATATCACCGAACTTGATACGGGCTTGGAAAACTATGAATGTGATGCCAATTTGGTGGTAAATATTCAGCCCACGCCAAATGGCCTAGCATTTACCTGCGTGGTGATGCCGTTTGGCGAACAAGGCCCCGCTTTTAAACCTGGGGTGGGGAGTGCCAGTTTAACTACCGATATTAATGGTCGGCGTTTGGCAACTCAGCGGGACTTAGTGCGCGAAGAAAGCTTACTCGATCAACTTGACCAAGTGTGCCCTACCTTTTTAACGATGCCAGATAACAGCTTAGTATTAGACGACTTTCAAACTGCGCTAGAAGCCCTAGAACAGTTAGAAATAGCCGTTGGTCAAGCAGCATTTGACTTGGTGCTACGCTGGCCAAAAGGCAAAAAAATAACCTTATCTAAAAAGTTAGAGAGTCAGCATCTACAACTCGCTTTTAGTCAAAAAAATGAGTGGTTTGATCTTAGTGGCGACTTGCAAATAGACAATCAACAAGTGCTTGAACTGCGTAAACTGCTGGAACTAGTCAAAACCAGTAATGGTCGTTTTATCGAACTCGGTGCTGAGCAAATACTGGCCTTATCTGCAGACTTACGGCATAAACTAGAGCTTATTAACCAAATCACTGACGAGGGTAAGTTTCACCCCTTAGCCAGCTTGCAAATGGAAGAAGCGACCAGCGGTATGCGTATGAAAACCATTCATGCTTGGGATGCGCAAACCAAAAAAATGCATCAGGCTAATGCCATTAAACCGCTCATTCCATCGACTTTTCAAGCGCAGTTACGCACCTATCAATTAGAGGGGTTTGACTGGGCATCGCGTCTTGCTCATTGGGGGGCAGGGGCGTGTTTAGCCGACGATATGGGCTTGGGTAAAACGCTGCAAGCCCTAGCTATTTTGCTGTCACGGGCCAGCCAAGGGCCAAGTTTAGTGATTGCACCTACTTCGGTGTGTTTTAACTGGCAACAAGAAGCCCTCAAGTTTGCCCCTACGCTGAATATGAAACTATTTGCCGACTCCGCGACGACTTTAAAACGCGAAGGTTTGTTAAACGAACTAGGTCCCTTTGATTGCGTGATCATTAGTTACGGACTGCTGCAACGAGAAAGTGACATACTTAAACAAGTAAAGTGGCATACCATCGTTGCCGACGAAGCCCAAGCCCTGAAAAACCCTTTAGCCAAACGCACCAAAGCCGCCTTCGCATTAAAAGGTGATTTTAAGATGATCACCACCGGCACGCCGATTGAAAATAATCTAAGTGAACTTTGGAGTTTATTCCGTTTTATTAACCCCGGACTACTTGGCAACATAAAACGTTTTGCTGAACGTTATGCTTTACCCATTGAAAATGCTAAAGAAGATCCACTTGCTGCACGCAAAGCCAGCCAAGGTCTAAAGGCCTTGATCCAACCTTTTATTTTACGGCGCATGAAAAACCAAGTACTAAAAGAATTACCCTCCCGTACCGACATTAATATTCGCGTAGAAATGAGTGCCCAAGAGCGCGATTTTTACGAAGCTCTGCGACTCACTGCCATAGACAATATTAGCCAAAACGACCAACAAGCTAATGTGGGTGAGCAACGCATAAGAATGCTGGCCGAATTAGTTAAACTACGTCAAGCCTGCTGTAACCCAAAATTAGTTATGGCCGAAACCAACATACCCAGCGCTAAACTCGCCGCTCTGGATGAGTTACTCGACGAGCTGAAACTGAATAATCACAAAGCCCTAATTTTTAGTCAGTTTGTGGGCCACCTGCAATTAATCAAACAGCACATCGAAGCCAAAGGCTTTAGCTATCAATATCTCGACGGCTCAACCCCACAAAAACAGCGGCAAGAAAGGGTTAA
>TARA_R110002167_G_scaffold33570_5_pt1 | contig 11547 bp, 16 predicted proteins | sample TARA_R110002167 | Tara Oceans TARA_R110002167 (sample SAMEA4398238) | marine metagenome | biome: Polar Biome; feature: [MES] marine water layer (ENVO:01000295) within the mesopelagic zone...; material: water (ENVO:00002006), including particulate matter (ENVO:01000060) such as...... | reverse complement strand
ACAGAAACAGTAGTACACAATGAAATACATAACTCTAACATAGGTATAAGATTTATGGAAGATGCTATCAATGAAATGTATGAAGAAGAAGATGATTATCATACAGGATTTTAATAATCCACATAGGTTAGAGAGACTGTAATACTATTATAAATGTATCATCCAATTTGAAATTTAGCAGAGTTGGACATAGTTTGGCTGTAATTAATTAAAATACTTCTTGAACTAATCATAAAGATAGAAGTGTTTTAGTTTCCTAAGACTAATAGAAAGGCTGTATTCATAGTAGTATTTACGGGGGTAATGTACTACAACAGCGTAATCCTGAACATGATGATAAACTGTTTAAATCTAACAGAGTAAACTGTAGTAAATCATAGAGTATTAATATAAATTAAATAATTATGGGAATGGATATATCGGGATTAAATCCCACAATAATAGGTGATGAACCAGTCTTTCCAGACAATTGGAAAGAATTATCACAAAAAGCTAAAGATTGTTATAATGAACTTGAAAAAGAGTATCATATTGACAATCCAGGAGTATACTTTAGGGCAAATATATGGTCATGGAGACCAATATATTATGCAATATTAGAAGCTAACAATTCGTGTGATTTAGGAATAAGTGCAGACACTATAGATGGAATGGGATATAATAGTGGTCATGGATTAAAGACTCAAGAAGAATGTACTAAACTAGCTGATGCATTAGAAATAATGATGTTGTCTATGAGACATGATGGTGTTGAAGAATTTGGATTTAATTTAGGAATGTGGACTGCAAGAGATGGTAAAATGTTATCTTCTGAGGACTCAAAAAGATTAGATGAGTTGTATCCTGAAGGAGGATTACTAACAGATTTACCAGTTTTCTTAGCAACAGGAGATAAATCAATTCCAGTATGGCCTTCACATACTACTCAATTAGATCATATGGAAGAGTTTATTGTCTTCTTACGTAGTTGCGGAGGATTTGCAATATATTAATAAAACTAATAAAATGGAGATTTACAATAAAGTCAGATGGTATTTAATGTTGTGGTTAAAAGGAAAAAAATCAGCTACAACTTTCGCAATAAGAATGCAAATACATTATTTAAAAAAATATAAACACAAGAAAAAAGAATCTTGGATGTATTGGAATAATAAATGCATGTCACCTTGGACTAAATAATTAATTAAAAACCTTACAAAAATGTACAAAGTAATTTATGAATGTGATGTACTAGGAGATCACAGAGCAACAATCCTAGATTTATGTGAAAAAGAAGAAATACAATTTAATAGTGCATTTGATGCAATATTATTTATTGAGGACTGTACAAGTCCAATAACCAAGGTTGAAGAGATCATACCTTGGATAGCTAATAATAAAGAATATTTTACAGAAATGAAGCAAATAGCAAAGCCATTTAGTAGAGTAAAGACTAAGTTAGCAAATATACATTTAGTAACAAACACAAATGATTTCAAAACATTAATTTAAATTTAAAAAACAAGAATATTATGAAAAATAATCTTAATAGCGGCACAATAGAGGCCCTAACACCAGGAAGCACATTATTAATAAGTGCAAGACAAGTATCAGAAGGTACTAAAGTTCAATTAGAATTTGCAGAAAAGATAAATGCAGGTCCAGACAAACCAGTTAGTGCGTTAGCATTATTAAATGCAAGTGATTCTAGATTTAGTTCTGGTGCACGAAGAGCGTGGATGACTGTAGAACCAGGAGATGCTGGTAAATGGTTAGGTATTGACTTTTCAGAATCAAATGAAAAGTGGTATGATACTGAAAAAGGTATGATGATGGATTTGAACATGTTAAATCCAGGAGTTGATTTAAATGGAGTAGATTACTTCTTTAAAATGTATATTACAGAATCAACTGAAGGTACAACTTGGGAAATGGAAAATGTTGAACGAGCTGCTAAAAGAGCAGGTAAAGATGGTGATTACATCACTAATGGAGGTTCATATATTTTCTCAAGAGGTAAAATTGATCTATTTAAAAGAGGTCAAGCAGTTCAGCATACAATGCTTGAAGCAGATACTGTGGCAACACAAGTTACTGCTAATCAAGGCGTTACAGCTGAGAAGGTGGACACACTTGAGGATATAATTGGATAGTATAAATAATTTGTTTATAACACTTGTTTGTTATAATAAATTTGTTTATATTTGTATGGTATTACAGATTGGTAATACATCTACAGTCTAATTATAAACCAATCAAATGTGTGTGTAAGTAGGGTGGCATCTTTGGAATGAGTGCCACCTTATTTTTTTTATAAATGTTTAAGCTTAATGTTATGGGACATATGAAAGAACTGTCTCAAATGGTCGAGGATGGATCGTTTGAGCAAGAATTTATGCCTTTATACGAACAAGCAATGGAAGAAGGACATTCTTTTATTACTTTTTGTGGTAAGGCTTATCCAGTAGACTATGCAAATGCTATGGTCAGTATATACAGAAAAGTACAAACACAAAAATAATACATATGATTTATTATATTGGGAACAAAAGGTTAACGCCAGGAGGGTGTTGCGTAAGCGCGGACATAAATTTGGCTATTGAATATTTACAAGACAAGACAGTATTAGGTGTAGATACAGAAACACAAGGAATGGATTTTACTTGTAAAAAGATGATAATGTTTCAAATAGGTGATGGTAAACATCAGTTTATATTTGATACAAGAACTGAATCAATTGAACCTTTGCGAGATATATTAGAAAACAAAGATATCATAAAGATTTTACACAATGCTAAATTTGATTATAAATTTATTAAGAAATGGGCTAATATAGAGCTAGCTGGTATTTATGACACATTTTTAGTAGAAAGAATATTACATTGTGGTAAAAAAGGACAGAAATACGGGTTAAAAGATTTAGTTCTTAATTATTTACAAGAAGAACTAGATAAAGAACCTAGAAACAAGTTCGTCAATTTACAAGGAGCACCTTATACAGATACACAAATACAGTATGGTGCTAAAGATGTAGAGTATCTTATTAAACTAAGAGATTTACAATTACCACAAATAAAAGAAAAGAATTTAGAGCAGATTGTTATACTAGAGAATCTTGCTGTATTACCATTCTCAGAAATAGAGTACAATGGATTAAATATAGATCAAGAAGCGTGGCTAAAACTAGATGGGTTAAATGCTGAAAAAGCAAAAGAGTATTTTAACGATTTAGATAATGCAGTTATGCAAGATCCTAGACTACAACAGTTTGTATTAAAATATGTGCAAGGAGATTTATTCACTGAGCATACAGAGTTGAGAAAAGTTGGTGTGAATTGGGACTCACCTAAACAGGTGTTAAGAGTCTTTAATATGCTAATCCCTGAGTTAGAAAATGTTAATGGTAAAGAATTGTATAAGCATAGAAAATATGGCTTAGTTAGCAAGTACATAAGATACAAAGAGTATATGAAGCTCTGTACATCATATGGTAAACCATTTTTTAAATACTTTAAGGGTGATGGCAAAATTCACACCAATTTTCATCAAATATTGGATACAGGACGTGTTAGTTCTAGCCATCCTAATATGCAACAAATACCTGCAGATAATAAGTTTAGAAATTGTTTTATAGCACCTGAAGGATGGTCATTTGTAAGCTCTGACTACACTAGTCAAGAGTTAAATGTAATTGCTTTTGGTTCTAAAGATCCTGTGTGGATACAAGCACTAGAAGAAGGTAAAGATCTTCACAGTGTGTGTGCAGATTTAGTTTATGGTAAAGAATGGTGTGAAGCCGCTGAAGAAGACTGTGCTTATTTTGCAGGCGATGCTAAACAGAAATGTAATTGTCCTCTTCATAAAAAGCTGCGAACAAATGTAAAGAGTATTAACTTTGGATTAGCTTATGGTATGGGAGCATTTAAACTAGCAGATACATTACAGATTAGTAGAGAAGCAGCTTCAAATTTGATAGATGAGTATTTTAAAGCATTTCCTGCTATTAAAGGGTTTTTAGAAAAGCTTGGTAACTTTGGTAAACAATATGGTTACATTAAAACTTTTCCCCCATTTAATAGAAAGAGATGGTTTAGTACATGGTATCCACGAATTTGGAATAACCGCTCTTCTATGATGGAGATTGGTAATATTGAGCGAGCATCAAAGAACACACCAATACAAGGTGCAAGTGCAGACATGACTAAACTAGCATTAGTAATTATTCATAAACATATTAGAGAGAATAATTTACCTGTTAAACTGGTAATGACTGTACACGATCAAATTGATACTATTTGTAGCAACAGCTACACTAAAACATGGAAAAAACAAATGACTGTCTTAATGGAACAAGCAGCAAGAACTATAGTAACTAACGGCCTATTGAAAGCGGATACACACATATCTAAAACATGGGAAAAATAAATTAATTATGAGATATGAAGTTAATGAAGCTAGTCCTCGTCACAAGGAGACTATGCATATAATAGATGTTGTATCTAAAGCATTAGGTATACACATAAAGAAACTTACTGGTAGACAGAGACAAAGAGAACTTGTAGATGCTCGCAGAGTATGCTATGTTCTTCTTAAAAAGAAAATGGAACTGCCTGCAATAGTAATTGCGGGTTACTTTAATCAAGACCATTCGAATATATTATATCATTTAAAATGCCACGATGTTTTATATAAAACTTACGCTGATTACAGAACGAAGTTTGATAGAGCTGAGAAAAGATGGAAAGCTACTGATTATGTAGAAGATGATATGTATGATTGTATTAATAACATGTTAACTAGAATAGAAACTTTAGAAAGACGTATAAAAATTGCAGCATTATGAATGATTTTGATATAGAACCTTACCAAGAACAAGTAGATAATAAATTATGTAAGTTTTGTGAAGAAGAAACTAAATATGACTTTTGCTCAAGAGCGTGTGCAATGGCATATTGGATAGATTAAAATAAAATTATGGAAAAAACGATGAGTAAATGTATAGAAATAAAAGATAGAGAACAGAAAAAGGCACTTAATTTGTGGTCTAAAGCTGGATTTACAGGATCTGTAGTTGCAGGTACTGGATTTGGTAAGTCACGAGTTGGTGTTATAGCTGCAGGAGAGACCTTAAGAAGAAACTCAGCAGCTAGAGGAATTATTTTAGTTCCTACCATTCAATTACAAGAACAGTTTGAAGATGAATTTCGTAAATGGAAATATGATGATGTTTTAGATAGAATAGATATTGTTTGTTACCAGTCTGCTTATAAATTGCAAAATCAATTTTACAATATTGTAGTAGCAGATGAGATTCATTTAGGCTTAAGTAAAGAACATATTAAATTCTTTGAGAATAATACATATGATCGTTTACTTTGCATGACAGCGACTCAACCAGAAGAACTTGAATATAAAGCTAAACTGGTTAAATTAGCTCCTGTGGTCTATGAACTAACTTTGGATGAGTGTGTAGGACTAGGACTAGTTGCTCCATATAAATTATACTGTATATCTGTAGATCTTACAGAAGAAGAGAAAGCAGAGTATAAAAAAGCAAATAATATGTTTGTCCACTACAAATATAAGTTGGGACAATTTGATGCTTTTAATGAAGCAAAAAGAATATTAGCTAGCAGTAATGCTGGTGGCCACGAGAAGCAATGGGCTGTGTTATTTTACAGAGCTATCAGACAGCGTAAAGCTGTTGTTGATTTTGCTGCAAATAAGATAACAGCTATTAAGCAGATTGTGCTGGCCAACTTAAACAAGAGGATATTGACATTTTCAGGTGCTAATGATTTTACAGACCAAGTTTGTGATGCATTATCACCCTTTGCATTAGCATATCATTCTAAAAAGAGAAAGAAAGAGAAAGAAAACGCTCTTAGTTCTTTTAAAGAAGGTAAAGTTAATGTTTTATGTTCAACTAAGGCTCTTAATCAAGGTTTTGATGTTCCAGATGCAGATTACGGTATTATATGTGGGTTAACTAGTAAATCTTTAACCATGATTCAAAGAGTGGGTAGACTACTGCGTTTTCAAGAAGAAAAGATAGGTAAAATAGTAGTATTATATATAAAAGACACTCAAGAAGAGAAATGGTTAAAATCAGCAGTAAAAGGTTTAACTAACGTCAACTGGGTTGACAAATTAACACATATAAATTAGGATGAAAATAGAAATTAATTTATCTTTGCTACAGGATATAGGCTTAAGTCCTGACGATTATACATACTTATATATTATTTATAGAAAGGCGTTTTCTTATAAAATGCCTTTACGTGTGTCTCCTAGATTAGAGACAGATGGATGGATTGTGTATAAAAATGACATCTCTGAACATGTTATACAACAACAGTTTAGAGATTTATTTGTCAGTAATTTTGACTCTATGTTTGCACAGCTGTGTAATGCATATCCTTTTAAAGTGGAATCTCCTACACGTGGTGTAAGAGTTTTACATGCAAAAGATCCTAAGTCAGCAAGCAACAAAAAAGCACGGAACAAGTATAAAAAGATTGTAAGCAATAAGCCACATTTACATAAATATATTATGAAATGTCTTCAATTGCAATTAGAGCATGAGAAAGAAAACTTAGGCTATTTACAAAATTTTGAAACTTGGATTAATAATCATACTTGGGAAAAGTATGAAGATATGAACATAAACGACATTAAAGATGACAGAAGAAACACAAGAAAACTCTGAAGTATTAAGAGGCAGGGGATTTCAAACAATAAATAAAGCTGTTGATCAGTCTATAGTAATTGTTAAAAATGCTATGAATGGTGAGCGAGATGTCTATCCTACTAAATGGAATAGATTAAATAGAAACTTATTAGGTGGTTTACAAAAAGGTAAGATGTATGTTATTGCAGGCCGTCCTGGTATGGGTAAATCAGCATTTAGTAATCAATTAGTATTTGATGTTCTTGATAAAAATAAAGATAAAAATATAATTGTATTATACTGGAGCTTTGAGATGCCAGGTTATCAACAAATAATGCGTAGTGCTTCTAAAGAAGTTAACAAAGAAATACTAGAGCTTTTATCAGTTGAAGCAAGACTTCAAGACGAGGACTTCAAAAACTATGCCAATCGTGTAGATAGGTTTAGAAAATATCCTATTTATTTTAATAGTATACCTAGAACTATGGATTACATTAAACAAACTAATGAACAGGTATTTACTGAATCTCCAAAAGCAACTGTTATAAATATATTTGATCATTCACGATTAATTAAAGGGTCAAATGAACATTCAGAATTACAAAAATTAAATGAAATATCTAAAGGTTGCATGTGGATGCAGGCTAAAATGGATGTTATTAATATATTATTATCACAACTAAACAGAAATATAGAACAAGAGCATAGAGCTAAAGCGCAATATCAGCCTCTCTTGACAGATCTATTTGGCGGTGACAGCATTGGTCAAGATGCCCATGTTGTAATGATATTAAATAGGCCATTTGATATTTATGGTATAACTAAGACATATTGTGAAGAAGATCCACATGGACTATTAGCATGTCATATAGAAAAGAACCGTGATGGTTTATTAGGTATGATACCGTATGAAGCTGATATGTCTACTTTTACAATAAATGAACGCACAAAATAATGATACAAAAAGTTAGAAGAAAATCTTTTAAGATTAGACCGTCAGGTAGATCTACTGACTTTATATCTCCTAGTTTTGGCCATGGATGTTTGTATAATTGTTCTTATTGTTATATGAAGCGTAATAAACCAACAGGTTTATCTATTGCTACAAATACAGAAGAAATATTATCAGAGATAAATAGCCATGCTTGGTTTGCACAGATGGATACAAATAAGCCAAATCAAACACACAAAAACTATGTTACTTATGATATTAGCTGCAATGAAGACTTTGCACTACATGCTAAACATCATGAGTGGCGTAAAATATTTGAATTCTTTAGAGATCATGATTCAGCTATGGGCAGTTTTGCAACTAAATATGTAAACCCAGAGTTAACATCGTTTGACCCTAAAGGAAAGATTAGAATTAGATTTAGTCTTATGCCTCAGCACAAAGCTGATATACATGAGCCTAACACATCTAAGATCATAGATCGTATAAAAGCTATTGATGCTTTTATTGATGCTGGATACGATGTACATGTTAACTACTCTCCTATTATAGTATATGATGGGTGGCTAGATGACTATAAAGATTTGTTTAACATGCTAAATGATTACGTAGACTATAAAAACGAAGTATTAGCAGAGTGTATATTTTTAACACATAATAAAAATAGACATGAACATAATCTGGTACAAAATCCTAAAGCAGAAGACGATTTATGGAAATCTACATGGCAAGAACCTAAACAGTCTCAATATGGAGGTATTAACATTAGATATAGATCAGGTCTGAAAGGACAATTAATTAATCAGTTTCAAGAACTACACAATAAAATAGTCCCTTGGAACATAATCCGTTACATATTTTAACATGGAATTACCTAAAAAGAAAGTTGGTGCTTTACGTAAGTCACCTAAAAACATGGTCATTTATGGCCCGCCTAAAATAGGCAAGACAACAGCACTGAGTCAATTAGACGAGTGTTTAATTATTGACCTCGAAGAAGGTTCAGATATGGTAGAAGCTTTAAAAGTAAAAGCAACTAATTTGAATGAGCTTGCAGAGATTGGTAAGCAAATTATGCAAAATAAAAAACCATACAAGTATGTAGCTATAGATACAGTTACAAAACTTGAGGAATGGTGTGAATTGGAAGGCAAGAAGATTTATCAACTTACCCCTATGGGTAAAAACTTTGATAAGGATCAAAAAGGCATTTCAGTTTTATCTCTTCCTAATGGTGCAGGCTATTTATATCTTAGAATTGCATTCAAAAGATGGATGGATAGACTGAACAAATTAGCAGATCACGTGATATTAGTTGGTCATCTCAAAGACAAGATGTTAGATAAGAAAGGAAAAGAAGTTTCTTCTAAAGATCTTGATTTAACAGGGAAGATTAAACAAATAACATGCGCTAACGCTGATGCTATTGGTTATATTTATAGAGAAGGTGATAACACTATGATATCATTTAATTCTATGGATGACATAACTGCAGGATCGCGCTGTGATCATCTCAAGGGCCAAGAAATGGAACTTGATTGGAATAAAATATTTATTGATTAACTTAAAAACACATTTAAAATGGTAGAAACTAGAATTAACCCTAATGCAGGGACTACGGAGACAACAACTCCTGAAACTATAACAACTTCAATGATCTTAGAAGATCTAGAAAATGGTATAGATAGAACTGGTATTAAAACAAAGTACAATTTAGAAGCATGGGAGATAAAACAAATGTTTGATCACCCAGTATTAAAAGGTAAGAAAGCTAAAAGAGTAAAAAAGCTATCTTTTACTTTTGTTGATGATACAGTGCATACTAGTCCAGATGTTCTTCCTGGTCAAATTGACATAGAAGATGCTATTCAAGAAGAAGAGTCTAATACAAGCATGAAAGATGCAATGATAGATGAACTAAACGGTAGAATAGAAATGGATGTACAAGATCAAAGTCAAGAAATGACAGAGGACGAGTCTAAAGTAGATGACTGGGTAAATGAAACAAATTATTAATAACTTAAATTTATAAAAAATGGCTATAACAAGCAACAATTCAGATCAAGAAGTAATGAACAGTATTAAAAGCTATTCAGGACTTTCAAACTTTCATGTAGCAGCTGTAAATCCTACAATGCAGGAATTACATGCTATGGATATTAAAGTAAAACAAGAACCAAATTATTTCTTAGAATTAAATGGGGAAGATTACTTTAAAATTGTGTTTTGGGTTAAGAACAACGATCTAACTACTAGATTAGAAATCTTAATGCAAAATAAACAACGTACTAGTAAAACTGGTAAGTTTCAATGGTTAAATAATGTAGGACAGTCAACATGGTCAGAAGGCAAGCCGTCTTATGATTGGTGGCAAAAACCTGAAACATCAAGAAAAGCTTTTGGTGGTGAAGAAACCTTAGTTAACTTTATTAAAGCATGGGCTAATGTAGCGCCAGGTGGAGATGCATACTTTGAAACTATTAGTCAAATGGTTCAAGGTAATGTAGACGAGTTAAAAGGACTAGTAAATGTGTTAAAGGGAAACCAAGTTCGTTTATTAGTAGGTGTTAAAGATGGCAAATATCAACAAGTTTATACTAAAATATTTGGTAGAATCAAGCCGCAAAGAGATGATTTATTTGTTAAATCATTAAATGATGAGTATGGATCATTTAACGCAGAGTTTGCTACTGACCTTAAATGGGGTGAGTTCAAACCTGAGTTAGCTGTAGTAACTCCTGACTCTGACGAAGCTTTGCCTTTTTCATCCAATGATGAAGATAAAGACTGGGTTTAATTAACTGATTAAAGGGGGCTGACAGTAAAAAGTTTACGCCGTGGGGGCGAGTCCCCTTTAATTTTAACACACACAGATTATGATAACATCGAGACCAAGTAATGATATATTACACACAGACACAATATTAGAAAAAATCACAGAGTTTGACATATTTAGATACTACTGTTCTGTATTTATAGATCTTAATAAGAAATTTTGCAGTGAACTGAGAGAGGATAGAAAACCTTCAGCTTCTGTAGTTAATTACAATAACAATCTATTATACAAAGATTTTGGACATCCTGAGCATACATTTAATTGTTTTGGATATGTTCAGTTTAAATATGGAATAACATTTACTGACGCTTTAGTTAAAATTAGCAGTGATTTTAATTTACGTCTGGCAATTACAAATGGGGCTACACAATCTAAGACTCCTAAACTTTATGGTAAACAAATTGTTGACAAGAAAGTCACTATTATTAAAATAAAAGTTAGGGATTGGGACACAAACGATGCTAATTTTTGGAAACCCTTTAACATAAGTAAGAAAATTTTATGTACCTTTGTAGTTAAACCTATTTCATACTATTGGATAAATGAAAATAGATTCAAAGCTAAAACTCCTACTTATGCTTTTAGGTTTAACAATAAATTTAAAATTTACGCTCCTTATGAAACAGATATTAAATGGTTTAGTAACACTAATAAAGAAATTATTCAAGGGTATAATCAACTTCCTGAAAAAGGGAATATACTTTATATTACATCTTCCCTCAAGGATATTATGTCTTTGTACGCTATGCAATTGCACGCCGTCGCTTTTCAGTCAGAAATGCAAATGCCAAGCAAATTGCAAATGCAAGTGTTGCAAGAAAGGTTCAAAAAAATAGTCATATTTTATGACAATGATCCCCCTGGACAGACAATGGCTAAAGAAATATGTCGTGTGTATCAATTAGATAACCTATGTATTCCAAGTGATTGGAATGCTAAAGATATTTCTGATGCCATTGCTGTTTATGGATTTGACAAAGTTAAAAACCACTTTACAAATGAAATTTAAGAGAAAGAAAGGGCAAGCCAAAATAAGATCTAAACCTACTGAGGTAGATGGTATAAAATTTAGATCAAAGTTAGAGGCTTTTACTTATAGAAAACTAAAAG
>TARA_R110002167_G_scaffold366359_1_pt1 | contig 11566 bp, 10 predicted proteins | sample TARA_R110002167 | Tara Oceans TARA_R110002167 (sample SAMEA4398238) | marine metagenome | biome: Polar Biome; feature: [MES] marine water layer (ENVO:01000295) within the mesopelagic zone...; material: water (ENVO:00002006), including particulate matter (ENVO:01000060) such... | reverse complement strand
CCTTAAAAAGCTCATCCAATTTTTCATCAATCGCATCCATTAGCCCATGCGAAGAGTAAGCAGTAGATTAACCCCACGGTCGTGGGGAACACCCGTTCCTGATCTGGGTTCCCCCTGCGCTACGTTCCTGCACTTTCTAAGCTGCCTGTACGGCAGTGAAGGAAGACGCTTTGCTGATCGGCTTTGCTTCTATTTTCTAAGCTGCCTGTACGGCAGTGAAGGCCTACTGGCCGCGATAGATCGCCGCCTCGGTTTTCTAAGCTGCCTGTACGGCAGTGAAGGCAGATCTGGTGCGGAAACTAGGACTGCTGCATTTCTAAGCTGCCTGTACGGCAGTGAAGGTCAGTAGCAGGACAATGCAGTTTAGTTCTCTTTTCTAAGCTGCCTGTACGGCAGTGAAGATGCATCGGGCATAGCAAAGTCGTGGCTATCTTTTCTAAGCTGCCTGTACGGCAGTGAAGCAACGGCAAGTTCGAATTCGACGTTTAATAATTTTCTAAGCTGCCTGCACGGCAGTGAAGCATTGCGCGGGCTGTGATAACGAGATCCCCGAGTTTCTAAGCTGCCTGCACGGCAGTGAAGGTTTGGCGCGCATTCCCCGGGCGCGATTCATCTTTCTAAGCTGCCTGCACGGCAGTGAAGGCGGAAAATCGCAGATGCTCAATCAGCTGCCCTTTCTAAGCTGCCTGCACGGCAGTGAAGGCTACAACATGGCTGGTAGGTGTCGATGCTCTTTTCTAAGCTGCCTGCACGGCAGTGAAGTCATATCGGCAAGGTTAGCCGCGTATTTTTCTGTTTCTAAGCTGCCTGCACGGCAGTGAAGAACCACATTGATCCTCGCCTCTGGATCGGTTATTTCTAAGCTGCCTGCACGGCAGTGAAGTTGCTTTGATGTTGTATGCATTTATGGCTGTTTTTCTAAGCTGCCTGCACGGCAGTGAAGTTGGCAGAGCTCAGGTTTTTCTAAGCTGCCTGCACGGCAGTGAAGTGATCAACGGTGTGGCGGTACTACCGGTATCGTTTCTAAGCTGCCTGCACGGCAGTGAAGTTTTATCACTAGAGACATTGCGCGCCATTTTTTTTCTAAGCTGCCTGCACGGCAGTGAAGTCCCAGGGTTTGTCGGTCCCTCTACTAGATATTTTCTAAGCTGCCTGCACGGCAGTGAAGACTGCGATCCTTCTTTGGGTGCGACTTGTGGCTTTCTAAGCTGCCTGCACGGCAGTGAAGGTAAACGGGTTTAGCCTGGCGCGACTTGCGGATTTCTAAGCTGCCTGCACGGCAGTGAAGCATCTGAAACGGCAGCGGCTTGTCTTGTGACATTTCTAAGCTGCCTGCACGGCAGTGAAGCAGGTTCGTGACCGTGCAGTCAGGCAGATCCATTTCTAAGCTGCCTGCACGGCAGTGAAGTTCAACTCCAAGGCGAGGTACTGACCCTTAGTTTTCTAAGCTGCCTGCACGGCAGTGAAGTCGTGGGATGACGGCTGCGGAGAAGTTAAACATTTCTAAGCTGCCTGCACGGCAGTGAAGCACAGCAGCACGCTACCGCCTTTCAACTCCAATTTCTAAGCTGCCTGCACGGCAGTGAAGCATTATCGACCGCCAAACTACCCAGCAACTCATTTCTAAGCTGCCTGCACGGCAGTGAAGGAAGCGGCCGGCACCACGGCTACGGCGACAACTTTCTAAGCTGCCTGCACGGCAGTGAAGATTAAGCCAAGCAAATTAAACGCATTCGACCATTTCTAAGCTGCCTGCACGGCAGTGAAGAGTTGGACCAATAAAAACGGCATGGCGCAGCATTTCTAAGCTGCCTGCACGGCAGTGAAGAAACTGGGGGCGATTTTAGACCCGAGCATCACTTTCTAAGCTGCCTGCACGGCAGTGAAGAGCCAGCGCCAGCTCACCCAGCAGCGGCCGTATTTCTAAGCTGCCTGCACGGCAGTGAAGGTTACAGATAATCAACATGCTGTTTTCCTCGTTTTCTAAGCTGCCTGCACGGCAGTGAAGAACGGGGTGCCGCTGGTGATGGGGCGGGTTTTTTTCTAAGCTGCCTGCACGGCAGTGAAGGACTAGAGGTAGAAGATGACCTGCTCCTCACATTTCTAAGCTGCCTGCACGGCAGTGAAGCATCACATCCACCATATCGCCTTTTTCAATGTTTTCTAAGCTGCCTGCACGGCAGTGAAGCACCTCGCGCTGCAGTTGCGGCCCCAGTTGCATTTCTAAGCTGCCTGCACGGCAGTGAAGTTTATGAAAGACCCCGTCACCCCTGTCGCGGCTTTCTAAGCTGCCTGCACGGCAGTGAAGATCGCCGAATTCACCCACTATCTGTCCACGCATTTCTAAGCTGCCTGCACGGCAGTGAAGGCGCTGGCGTCGCGGCTGGGGATCCAGTCCCTTTTCTAAGCTGCCTGCACGGCAGTGAAGTCGGTAGGCTTGACGTAGGCCGGGGCGAACGATTTCTAAGCTGCCTGCACGGCAGTGAAGCGTTAAAGCATATATATAACGATCTGATTTTTAAAGAGCTATAGCTCATGGAGCCACGAAACCCTTTTTTTATTAAGAAAACAAGCCTCTTTAAAAACAAAGGCTTATATTTAATGGGGAAATTAGGGTTAAAACCATGGAATAGTCGCTTGGCTGCTTAATCCATATGCAGAGAACGCTCCTGATTGAGGTTCTTTTTGTAGTTTATTCTGGTAAATAAATAACCGAAAAGTTTGCCCAGAAGTAGCGCTTTTAAGCTGAATGAATGGGGCCTTTACTCGTTGCTCGTTGCTATCAGGTATACGTTCGATGGCTTCTGTTTCGGCGAGCCAACCCTTTGCTATCGAACGCCGGCGAAGCCGCTCAGCACTACTCTTGGCTTGCCGCCGCTGCACCACCCGGTACTGGCAGCCATCCGGTACCGGCAGTAAAGGGGAGGTTTCTGTATAGTCCCTTAATCCTTTGAGCCATGGCAGTGACATCAGCCTGGCTAGCGCCGCTTCTTTGCCGTGAATACGTAATAGCTCCCCAAGGTATTTACCTGCTTTTGGAAAGCTAATCCCCAGCTCGCCCTCCCCTGCTTCAACCAAGGCGCGATGCAGCTTGGCGAACAGCGCATTCATCAACACGCTGTTTGGAAATTCCGGATCGGGAAGCACGCGTATATCTATATAGTGATCCATGAGGGCTCCTTAGTCGGATTTTGCACCAAATACACCGCCACGGATCAGTGTGGCCATCACATAGTGCTGCTGCTCAACCGGTGGGACTTGCTCCTTGATGATCCAGCTGTCCAATAACGTGTAAAAATCGAGTTTTGCTGTTGGCTGGCGATAGGCTTTGCCTCGATTCGTTACCGAACCAAAAGGCTCTACCGCAATGGGACCCAGCTCATCGGCTCCGGGATACCAGGTATCGATGGTGCGTAACGCATTGCCCACCTTTTGCGAGTGCATCGCGGCAACGTCGTTCACATGGTAGAGATACTTACTTTTTTTGCTGTCACGGCCTCCGTCGAGCACCAGCTCTTGGGACGGGAAGACTTCCTGGCCTGCTCCCAATCGGGCAAAGGCTTCGACCTTTAGAAAGGCAAAAGCTTCGCCGGTCAACCCCTGTTCAATGACCGATGCCAGCTGCTTTAACTCTTCTGTCGGAGTGCTGAAGTAGCGAAGCGCGAATTTTTCACTGTTGAATATCCATTCCTGTGCCACGGCTTGATTATTAATATGCTGGACGCGAACCTCCACCGCTTCGGCACCGACACGGTTGCGCCACAAAAAGCGGCCATTAGCCAGGTTTTCGGCATAACGGGTCGCTAACGCACTAAAGGTTTGTTCTTTGGCATAGCCTTTAATAATGGCGCCGATAGCGTCCTGATAGTCCGGGTCGTTGCAGGCTGATGGTCGGTCAAGGTCACCTAGCACCCTTAATGTGAAGCTGAGCTTCAGGGTGTCTGCTTCGAAGGGCAGGGCGGCAACATCGACCCGCTGAAGATTCGCTTTTTGAACCTCCGCATCCAATTTTGCAGGGTCTGTCTGGATGGCATTTTTCTGCCGATTGGAGATGGTACCGCGCACATCTTTGCTTTGAATGCTAATCGCCGACCACTGTCGGCTCTGTTCGCGGTCATTCCAATTTCCTGCGTGCATAATGGCATCAGAATTTGCCAGTTTACGCTCGAATGCCAGTACTGATGCGGTCTTAATCGCTGTCTTTGTCATGCTCATATCCTTTTCAAGCGGGTGGGTTTATAAAGGGTGAATCAGAATCTTCTAGCGGGGGCTGCCAGTTGTTGGTACACAGGTACCAGCCCGCTTGCGGATCTGCGTCGTAGCGCCAAATAAGGTCATCGAGCAGGGTGAAACGGTGTGGACTTAGCCATTGGCCGATACTGTAGACCGATTCAACAAAACGAAAGGCTGTCTTGCCATCGCGGGTGCGGGCAACGCTGCCGGGTTGATGCAGTTCAGAAATCCCGCGATAACCAACGGTGATGGGTACAATCCAGCCGTTAGCCGGTTTTGGAATACGTTGCCAGGCAACAAAGGCCTCATTGGATGTCGCTTCTGCTGGCTGTTCGGCCTGGTATTTCAACGCAACGAAATCCAGCCAGGCGTCGATCGCTTCAGCTTGTGGCTGGCGTTGTTGAAGGTCTGCAACATGGTCGGTCAAAGTTTCGGCGCGGGAGACCAGCGCGAAGCCGGGCAGCAGACTGCGTAACAGCTTGCGGGTCAACCGGCCGGCTTCAGTCTCTTCGTCGGGTATCGCGTGTAGTTCGACTGAACCGAGTTCGCGAATGGTTCCACCGGCCAGGCGTTGCGTTTGCACCCATAGAGACAGTTGGGCTGCCAGCTCACGACGATGGTCATTGCCGCTGCGAATTCTCCCCTCGACGGGGATCACCAGGCTCACATCCATCATCATCCGTCCCTCTTCGACAAAGGACGCTGTCTTGGCTTCTTTAGTCAGCGGGTTGCGTGATAGTGCAAAGACCCAGTCACCCCACCCTTTGGGCTGGTAGGCCTGGACTTGACTGCTATGGCAGATTACTCCACAGCCTTCGAGGGTCAGGCCTAATTCGGGTTCTGCTTTTCTGGAGAGTGCATGCACAAATCCCAAAAAATTTGAAATGGCGGGAAAGCCCCAGGTCTGGCCGGCGATCGCATTGGCCCCTTCAACTTTGAGGTGCCGTAAAATCAGTACGTCGCTCATAGCTCCACCCCCTCCAAGTCATCCTTTAGCAAGTGGAGTTTTTGTCCCATAAGATGCTTCCATTCACGGTGCTCGACTGCGCCAAAGGCCAACTTATCATGCTCCAATTGTCGATTTAGCCAGATACTGAAATCCCTGGCGACCTGCTCGATCCAGTCTTTTTTATCACGCGCATGGGCGAAGGGTTCATCCTCAGCGGCTCGTCCTGGATCTAGCCAAAGCCGTTGATGAAGGGGCAGCTGGCAGTCATCCGAGGCGCTCCAGCCAGCGGGGTAGTCAAGAGTCTGGATTTCAGCGCCTAGCAGAATCAGTTCATCGATAAGCTGATCGATACGCTCGGCTCGCTGCTGACGAACAGCCAGGGTGCTGCTTTTTCCCACCTGGGACAGCAGGTATTCTTTAAGCTCCCAAATGAGCCGGCGCACACGATAGCTGTAGGGGCCGTCGATGATGTTTTTAATCTGTAAGGGTGGGCGTGTCTGAGATTGCCAGCGGGGAGGGCTACAGCTTATCAGTAAGGACTTTCCACCTCTCACACTATTCAATTGGCTGATATTTTGCGGTTTTGTTCCCCCGAAGTGCTGAACAGCAATGTTGGGGTAGTCAAGCACCGGGGACTCAAAGAAACGCAGCTTCTTTTTTGCATCACGGGCGTTTTTAGCACCCTCAGAATACCGGCTGCTAGCAATTCGTAGGTGTACCGATTGTGCAAGGGAAGAGGCGAACAGCGGCGCCAACAGATGATATTGACCATCACCTATCGGATAAAACAACTGTTTGCTCAGCGTATGGGAGCTGAACTCTTTGCTCTCCAGTGCCTGTTGAAATCCCTTTATCCATGATTGCAGTTGCTCAGAGGATTCTGCAAAGGGCTGCAGCGGACTGCTGTCACCTTCACGGATATGCTCGATCAGCGTTTTACCTCCATCTTCGAGCTGCAGAAGCTTACCCACATCTAGGGCCGCCGCATTTCCGACAATATCGATGGCAGCCGAACCGAGCGAAGCGGTAGAGATCAGGGTCTCGTTTGCCAGAACGAAGCTGCTGTTTTGACCACAGGGGGCGTAGAGACTAGATCCCTTTGCATCCGAGTGAGTGAATTTTTGTGCGTGAGTGACCAGTTGGATCTGCCCGGCACGGCGGGCAGCGTCCGTCAGCCAATTGACAGGCAGATAGCGGAGTTCTTCCTCTCGGCGCTGTTCTGGCAGCTGCAGATTCAATGCCGGCAGCTCTGTTTCGCTTTTGGCGTCCTTGCGTTTTTTCGCTGCGTTTTTGTCGAATTTTTCAAGCCGGTCCCTGGCTCGCCCTGCGATATAGTCAGCTATTTTGGCTGACAGCCCTAAGTACTCCATATCTCTACTTGTGCCTCCGTGTCGTTAGGTGTGCGTTCCGGCTACCTGCTTTTCTAATGATCCCGAAACAGCTGGATAGGTGAGGTCAAATAAGGGTAGGTTTAAAAATCAATTTTTACAACCTATGTAATGTTAAGATTTTAAATTATTGTGTTTTCGTTTTTGCTTGAAATCACATAAAATTTGGACACTGCTGAACAAGCAGCTCAGAAATATGTGAAGTTCAGATTCACTTAACTGCCGTACAGGCAGCCTGCACAGCACGTTATTCCAACGTGCTGTGCACTCCCAACACCGGGTGATAGCTCCATCGTCTACTCCCCGACGGTTGTCGTAGCCGTAAATTTCCAAAGCGCCGAGTGCAATAGCTCAACTCCATCCCCAAACTATCCGCTAGCTGTATGGCCAACTCTGCAAAGGGTTGGTGCCCCCAGGTAGAAACCCCGCTGGCCAGGGCCAGGTCTATCGCGTCGATCTCATCGTTGATTTTGAATTCGCCATTGCGGTGCTCCTTCATAAAGACCGGGATGTCGTCGTCATCCTGCATCGATAGGATGAAATTCTCATCCGGTGCCGAAGTCCGGAAAGGTGTTCTGCGTTGCAATTCATAGTTCCAGTGCATGCGCTGCTGCCACCAAAGCGCGGCATAGAGCGGTACATCCGGGCGTTCACTGCCGAACAGTCTCGCCTTCAGGTGTACATGTTCCAGGTCTACCAGATTACGACTGGGCTGTAGCGACAGCGGCTCGATAATGCGTGGCAATGCGCTGATATTGCCGTACTGGTCAGGTGTCAGCAGACGCTCTATATTTTTGTAGCGTAATTTGAACGTATTAGATTCAAAACCCGGCTGGGTGTAGGCAATTGGTTCACCTTTCAACGCCCGGTAATTGCCGTTCAATATGCGTAGATTTGGGCTGCCGGGTTGTTTTTTTCTGTGTCGTTGTATCCGTCCGGCCAGCTGGATCAACGATCTCATCGAGCTGGGTTCGACAATCGCCCAGTCGTAGTCATGATCCCGGCCGACTTCGGCAACCGCCGTCGCCAGAACGACAAAGATGTGGTTGTCTTCGGGGTAAGTCGCTAAGGCGTGTTGGATGCTCGCCTGTGTCCACAGCTCTTCAGGCTTATGCCGGGTCAGTACCGCATCGAGTTGTTTCTCGATGGCTGATCGCAGCGCCAGCGGATGCTGGCTGTGATAAACGCAGTAATGGATGCGGTGATTGGGTTGTGGTTGCGCAGCCATAAGTTGCTTTGCTACGGCCACCATGGGGTTGATATTGGCCATGCGCACCAGGCCAATCGAAACCCGTTGGCCTGTTTCAGGGTGATCTTGGCCGTGTTGTTGATTCAGTTGCTGCAGTTCAGTGTGGACGGTTGTGGACAGGGCAGTGATGACCGCGGCCGTGGTTTTGGCTGCAAGTTTCACCGGCAGTAACTGCCCCAGCCTGAGAGGGGCAGCATTGGCGAGTTTGCTGGCCCTGGCTTGAACAAAGCGTTGGTGGGCAGCGGTAAACGTCCTCAGGTCAGCATGGTCGCTTTGAGCGACGCCGTTTTCATCGAACCAGCCGCAACAGATATGCAGCGGTCGGCCGGGTTCGCCTAGGCAGCGTTGATAAGCCTGCCGGCCATGCTGGTAGGCGTCGAACAGGGCGTTTATCAATGCAGGCGGCAACGTGGCGGAGGAGAGCAATACTCTTGAGCCCAGCATCGCTGCCCAGTTGACCAACCGTGCCAAAGCAGGCAGGTCAGCCAGATCAAAGTCGTCGGGTTCATCCAGCACTAGATCAGATGTCAGCAAGCGCAGCATGGGGGCGATCTGCTTACCACCCCGCTCCCCCTCGGTGGCAGGCATCAGGTGGTCTATGGTGCTGACTAATATTGGCGCGCTAACCATCTGATGTAAGCGCGGGGTTTTGCGCAGCCAGCGGCTGAGACGTCCATCGTCCAGGGCACCTTCGTAGCGGACATGCTGGTTGTCATCCAGCAGCGCTTCGGCAGATTCAGAACCACGGACTTTCTCAAAGTTGCTGTCAAATTCGTGCAGATCTTTAACGGCCTGGGAGCCTATCATCACGGCCAGATCATCATCTTCGAGCTTAAGGCGCTCACGCAGTGCATCCCCGGTTTGCAGCGTGAGCGTGCGTAGGCCTAAAGCAACGTTGAAGCGACAGCCGATGGTTTCGTCAGCCAGCCCGTACATGATACGGCCGTTAGCCAAGGTCTTGCCGCACCCCGTTGAGGCCATGTTGACACCAAAAAAACCTTGCAAGGTGCTGCGTTGCTGAATGCTACTGGCTAATTCATAGGCTTTGTCTTGCCAGCGAAACTGTTCGTTATCGCAGCGTTTTTTGAAGCCTTTATGTCGCGTAATCGCTGGTAATGTGCGCCTAAGCGCCGGTAGATACCTGGCGAGCATAACCGCATTCATACCGACGCCAATTAGGTGCTCATCCAGCTGTTGTTTCAGTTGGCCGCTGGTTCTGTCGGTATTAGCGTGTACCCGGTAATCGTTATCTTGCCACTTGGGCGTTACCTCATGTGCCGAGTAATGATGGTCGGCGAGCATCAATACCATGCGGGACAGGTGTAGCGTAAAAGTGTCAGCCAGCCAATCATTTGCTAGTAATGAGGGGCGGCGCAGGGCGCGACCAGCGAAGCTATGGGCTTTGTTGCACCAGTGCTCACTGCACAGGGGCGTACCTTGGGGAAAGACCCAAGCATTGCGCTTTTCATCAGACGACCAGTCGCCACTTAAGGCGGTCGAACCGTTCCAGAGCGGGTCGAGGTCTGCCACCAGCCAGTCATCGCTTGCATTGAGCTGCGGGGCGTTTGCGCTGTCAGGGTATTTGGGTAAGCGATGATGAGAAAGGATTAACCAAGCAATGGTTTTCGCCAGGGGCGGTAATCTCTTGAAGGGATTGCTGGTTGTTTCCAGCCCGTCTCGCGTGAGTGATTCAAGCAGGGGCGGTTCATCTTGTTCACTGATTTGCTGCAGTTTGTTAAGCCACTGTTGATCTACCATGTCCCCGACAAAGGCTTGGAACATCCTTAACGATACCCACTCATGCCGGTAAGGTTCAGCCAGTTTGCCGTGATAACCCGGTTGTAATTTGTTCTGGAATAACCGATTGGCTTTGCCGAAATCATGGAAAAGTCCGGCGATGCCCGCTAGCAGGGCGATATCTTCTGCTGTATGCCACTGATTCTCGTCGCTGGCTCTGAGGATATTGCGGCGGGTGGTATTGGTGGGAATGGTTCCCTGTTCATTAAACCGCGACGTATTGCCGATTAACCACAGTACCTCGGTCCGGTTGCCGGTCTTTATCCAGTGGCAACAGACCGCCGTATTGCGGCGTGCTGTCTTGCGGAGCATTTTACGCAGCGTTAGCAGGCCCTGCTGGGTTATGGCCGTTTGCCAGGTCCGCTCACCTTTACGCTCGGCAAACTGGTCCAGTATGCGTCGGGTTTCGGTAAGTGCGCGTTTGCTGCATTGAGAAACAATTAGAATATTCATGCTGGGTCGCTGCCCAAGGACTCAGCGACCTCTTTGATACTGTCTATCATCACATCCAGAGCCTCCGCACGGTTGAAGCCCTCGGTACAGCGGCGACGAAACGCCTGTTCATCGTCGCCCGCCATGGCAGCGATGAACGCTTGAGGCAGTATCAAGGCGTCTTTGACTAGGTCAGCAACATCGAAAACGAGACCACCTCGACGTGTTTTTCCGTGCAGTATGGCTAGTCCATGGGGAAGCCCTAAAACCCAGGTGGCGGTGGCACCAAGCCCGTAAGCCAGGTAATTGCCATGATCGAGAAAGCGGTTGGCGAAATCGATGCCTGAGCCGCGTTTGGCGCGTGTGAAATCACCGTAGTGGACGGTGTTAACCGCTAGTTTGTATAGGGCTTTGGTAAGTTTGGCCTCTTGAGACAAAATGTCAGTGCTGCTGTTACATCGATCAAGGGCCTCGTCGATACTGCTCAGCAGGTAACGCAACTGATTTTCATCAACGGTGAACCCGTCCTCTCTAATTATTCGCGGACTTAACCAGTGTTTCTCTATCTGTGCCAGTCGAATTCGCTGGAAAATCTTAGCCGCTTGCACACGTTTAGTATCATCAAACCAAAATCTGACCCAGCGTTGCAGGTAGTCAGTCGGCCGGTATTCACTCTGGGGGGTTAGCCAGGAAATATCGACGTCTACGTCATTGGCTGCAAATAACGGCGTGCCGCCGCCACCACAAAAGCCTACCAGTACGCCGGCTTTAGCCAGTTCGCGCATTGCCGCCTGGGTGATGGAGGTACCCGTCCCTAGAAGAAGGGATGTGGTGTTAGCTATAGGGATATTCCAATAAAGGGATTGCTTGCCTTCATCGGTGACGTATTCCACACGGCCACCGTTGACTAGAACCCGGCAATGCTGAAGGTAATAGAGGTTGGTGCGTTTGGAGTGAAGAACGCTTTTTAAGTCACTGGGTGACAGGTCTTCCATAACAACCTCTGCAAGTTCAATATCCGTATTTGAGCAGCGTTTCGCCAGATACTATATCTAAGGCTGAGGGAATGGAATGCATCAGCTCTATGGAAGACTGCTATATCATCATTTTTATGTCGTGATCCGTCTGATGAGCCAGGTAGGGAGAGAACGAGTCTAGACCAGTCGCGCACTAGGAACTGTTGATCAACGTGCGGCATAGGCTCAACGGAGCGAATTTCACCAAGCTTATCTTGTTCTGCCCCAGCTTCAATGGCCGGCCAAATGCTGGAACTACTTTATACCAGTTAATAGATGCTACCTCACGCAAGCCTTCGAAGAAGGTTGTAAGGCAGCTTAAGTAAGGAGGGCTCTCCAAAGAATGGGATCATAAAGCTGTAGCAGAAGGACTAATGACAAAAATAGACTTAAAGCCGTTTTTACTTAACCAGCGAGAGGATTCTAGGGGTGTTACAGAATCTGTCACATTTTCTCACATGGACTTTTTGAAGACCCAGAATGCAAAAAGCCAAATCAAGCA
>TARA_R110002167_G_scaffold76187_5_pt1 | contig 11577 bp, 13 predicted proteins | sample TARA_R110002167 | Tara Oceans TARA_R110002167 (sample SAMEA4398238) | marine metagenome | biome: Polar Biome; feature: [MES] marine water layer (ENVO:01000295) within the mesopelagic zone...; material: water (ENVO:00002006), including particulate matter (ENVO:01000060) such as...... | reverse complement strand
TAATTCCCGATGCGGGTCTAGTCAAACATTTTAAGGAGAAATACGCTGGTCATGACCTCGTAGGTGTGGCATGGGCGTCAGGGGCACAGCATGGCGCAAAGAACAAGAGCCTTGATCCAAAGCTATATAGAAAGCTTGCAGAGTCTAGTACTTGTTTATCGTTGCAGTATGGCAACACTAGCACCCCAGATTATATTGTTGTGGATGATGAGGTAAACTTAACGACGGACATGGAAGGCGTTGCCGCTTTAATTGAGGCGTGTTCTCATGTTGTCACAACCAGTAACACAGTTGCTCATATGGCTGGAGGCGTTGGTGTCCCTACGGATGTGATGCTCCCACAAGGTATGGGAAGGCATTGGTACTGGTATGCGGAGGTGTCCCCAAACCCCTTTTACTTCAATTGTTCTGTCCATATGCAGAGCATTCCTGGGTACTATAATAATTTAATTGACAAAATAGCAAAGAAAAGACTTGACATTCAGTGAAAAATGTGTATAACGTACCAATATAGTCCTGGGTATGTGTATCCTGACTATCGCCCTTGCACTAAGCAAGCTACCTTTAGCCCAACACAACTCAGGAGAAAGACATGACATTTGTTAATAAAGACAAGATGCTTGAAGCATCTCACGCTGCTGCCGAAGCCGAATTAAACGGGGCTTTGGAAGAAGAACGCCCAGAGCAACTAGCCGAAGCTGCTGCAGAAGGCAGTGAAGCTGCTGAGGAACCACAGGCCGAAGACAAGTCTGCTGATGGCGTCCCAAGTGATGAGGAAGCAACCTGGAAAGACAGGTATGGCAATCTTCGTAGATATATAGACACAAAGTTAAAACCCGCACAAAAAGAGACTACAGACGAGCTTCAGCAAGCGGTTGACGCTCTCAAGTCTCAAGTCGATACACTTACCACAGCGGCTGCTCCATCTGATATGCCCGAAACGGACGCAGATGTTGCTGCGCTAAAGGAAGAAAACCCAGCAGCGTACAATGCCCTTCTCAGAATGGCCTCTGGAATTGCTGAGACGATTGTGACGGATAAGATGAAGGGCCTACAGGAATCCGTAGAAGGTATCCGCAAAGGTCAAGAAAAGAACGCAGAAGAAGCTGCATTTGTTGAACTTCAACGCAGACACCCAAGACTAAACCTCTTGGCCCTGAGTGAAGCAGAAGACACAGCTTTCAATGCATGGGCAGATACTAAGTCTGAACGCTTCTTAGAGCCGCTCTACAACCAGAAAGATAATGTAGACGCAGCTTCTGATGTACTTGACGCCTACGAACAGGCAACAGGTGTAAATAAGAAGAGGAAGACTAGACAGGCGGGTGCTGATGATGTCAGCGTACCTAATTCGCCTGATTTGCCAAAGTCTAGCTCAGGGTTTGAATTCTCTGAGTCTCAGATTGCTAACGAGTCTGACGCATGGTACGCAGCTAACGCAGAAGCTATTGGTTTAGCTGACCGTGCTGGCAAAATACTAATGGATGTTACAGACCCGATTGGAGCGCAGCGGCTCAAGGGAGCCAGGGCTGCGTAACTTAGACACCCAATAGGCCCTAAGTTAATACTCTAAAATCTGTTTCAAGCACCTACCTTTAATTCTCGCCCTCTTTTGAGACACCGAGTTTGCTAAAGCCGTGATACTCTGGAAAGATTTTGGTTGTAGTTTACTTCAACCCCTAAACTTAATCAAAACACAGGAGAACTGTTAAATGGCTTACGCAACTGCGGGAGGTTATGGTAACCTTTCCCAAGGTAATTTCTCTCCAATTATATACTCGAAAAACGCGCAGCTTAAGTTCCGCAAGGTTAATGTGGCTCAGGCTGTTACGAATACCGAGTATGCTGGCGAGATTGCCAACATGGGCGATACGGTCAACATCATTGTTGAACCGACTATCGTTGTCTCTTCCTACGCACGTGGGCAGGGCATTGATGTCCAAGACTTGGACGACACACAGAAGCAACTTGTTGTAGATCAAGGCAACTACTACGGCTTCGCAATTGACGATGTAGAGCGCAAACATGCCCATCACAATTGGGAAGGCATGGCTTCTGACGAAGCTGGCTACCGTCTACGGGACGCTTTCGATTCAAACCTCTTCACGTTCATGAACTCGAATGTTGCAGCTGCTCGTACTACTGGATCAACTTCAACGCCACTTAAGGTGAACCACGGAGGAACCTACACGCTAGGAACCGAAGTTACGCCTACACTGGCGCTGGCTCGTCAAGCTCGTATCTTAGACGAGGGCAACGTACCAATGGAAAACCGTTGGGCCGTGGTCGATCCATTCTTCGTTGAATTGCTTCGGAACGATAGTTCTACGCTTATCAACGATGACTACACATCTAAGGGCGCACTGCACAACGGCTTAGTAACTGCTAAGCCTATCCACGGGTTCAAGCTCTACGTGAGTAACAACCTGCCCTCCACTGGTGACGGCCCTTCGGCTACTTCTGGAACCAACTACGGTTCCTGTTTCGCCGGTCATATTTCTGCTATAGCAACTGCTGAGCATATTAAGACCGCTGAAAAGATCAGAGCCGAACGTACGTTTGCTGATGTTATTCGTGGACTACACATCTTTGGCCGGTCACTTCTTCGCACTGAAGCATTGACTAGCTTTATCTACAACAACGGAACCTAATAGCGGGTCAACTAGGAGTAATATAATATGGCGACCATAGCTTTAACTAAAGGGTCTGCCACTGCAGTTGGGTCATCCCAACTGTACGGCAAACCAGTCAAGACACTCTATTTCATCTACGATCTTGTAGATGCTGTAGCTTCTAAGGGCTCTGCCCTTGCCGCTGGAGACGTTATCCAGGGTCTTGGCATTCCAGGTAACTCCTGGGTTCAATCTGTTGCTGTCAAAGTTAACGAAGCGGCTGCTGAAGCCACTACGTTGAACTTCGATGTCGGCTTTGCCGGTGACATTGACATGTACGGGGACCACCTCGATGCCACTTCGGCAGCGATGCAAGTCCCAACTGCCTTGAACTTTACGGGCACAGCAAGTCAGCTTACGACGACCTACGACACCATTGACATTCAGATCGACACCTACACGGGCACAACGCTCGCTACAGGCCAGATCACTGTCTTTGCTACTATCGTAGACTTGTCAGCGCAAGCTGGATCAAATATCGCTGACGTTCAGTAGATATCAATGACGCTTAAGGCAGCGTAGCGAAGCGGAGCCCTGGTTTCCTCCTTTCCTGGGGCTCCGTTCTCGCATTTTCGGAGTGTGTTAATTGGCTACTGGTTCTACATTCCTCGTACTCGCAAACAAAGTTATACGGCACTTCAACGAGGTGCAGTTAACTTCGACTAATTTTTCTGCAGCTACAGGCTTTCAAGATTTTGTAAAGGACTCTATTCTAGATGCTGTTCGCATCATTGAGCAGTCAGAGCAAGAATGGCCCTGGCGCTGGAATGCAGCCTCCCAAACACTTACGGGAACTACGCAGGACTACTCGTTCCCCACAACTACCCTAGACACTACTGATAAAATAGACTGGGACAGCTTTGTTCTAAAGCGGGACGATACCCTAGACCCAACAGTCACTGAAAAAAGAATTCAGTACATCTCCTGGGACCAATACTTACACGACTACGCTGCACGTGATGCTAATATATCAACAGGTGACGCTTCTATACGCGAACCTAAGTTCGTTACATGGCGGCAGGAAGAGGACAAGTATCGCCTAACTCCAACGCCCGACAGAGCCTACACGATTGGGTTCGAGTGGTGGGGGTTCCGTGCTGATATGTCTGCACACGGCGACACGACACGGATACCGCAACGGTTTGACCATGTCATTGACCGATATGCAAAGAGCTTCTGTTACGACTGGAGAGGCGACGAGTCGAGAGCGGCTAAACTGTTTAACGCTGGCGACAGTGGTGTATCCGACATGAAAATTTCGCTAGTCAATAGAGAACAAACTCTTCGAAGCGGACGAATAAGAAATAGGACTGGGTAAATGGCTACAGGGGCCGTTATTCCAACTACTGACTGGCGTACTAAGACAATCATAATGTCAGGCGGCGAACGCCTGGATGTTGAGCCAGTTCTGCTTGACAACAAAGAGCCAGGGGCGCTGATCGATAGCCAGAACTTTGAGAGCGGCTTAGCTGGTGGGTACAAAAGGACAAAAGGGTACGCACTGTACTCTTCATCCGAAGTACCCGGCACAGGACGCAATCTTGGGGTCTTTGTACACAACAACGGTGTCTTAGCATGCCGTGACGATTCTATCTACCATGGTACTACAGGAACATGGGGTTCTGATATAGCCCCGGCTGCACGTACCTCGGCAGGGCAATATCGCGCTGTCCGATACACATGGTCAGCGGGGAAACGAATCTGCTTAGTGGATGGTGTTAATGACCCTGTTAGGTTTATAGCCACTACAGGCACAGAGCTTAGTAACGCACCCACTGGTGCTACTTGCGTGGAAGAGTTTAAGAATCGTTTGGTATTCGGTAAAGGTGGTATTCTGACGTACAGTGTTGCTGATGATGATACTGATTACACTACTAACAACGGCGGTGGTGCAATTAACATTGGTGACACTATAACAGGGTTTGGTGTCTGGCGTAAGTTACTAATTATATTCTGCGAGGGGTCCATTCACCGGCTGGCGGGAAGCTCCGCTTCTGACTTTGTTGTCGAACCTATTACCGAAGATTTCGGCTGCTTGCATCCTGACACTATAAAAGGAATTAGGGATGATGTTGTGTTCCTTGGCCCGGATGGTATTCGCACAGTATCTGCAACGGTCAAGAATGTTGAGGTAGGTGTAGAGGCTATTTCCACTCCTGTGAACCAGCACATACAAGATCAGATGTCTATTTATCAGGCGTCTGGAAATATTTCGGCAATAACTGTTGCGAACAAGAGCCAGTACAGGCTGTTCTGGTCTGCCTCTACAGTCGCTGCCACATCAGCTATAGGACTAAACGCCTGTCTCAATAGGCGGCAAGGAACAGACGAATGGGAGTTCTTCAAGCTGAAGGGCATCCAGGTTGCTACGGGAGATAGCGGAAGACTAGACAACAACAGTGAGTTGGTTGTTCACAGCGGCCATGATGGCTACGTGTACAGCCAAGAGACTGGTGACAACTACAATAATGCTAACATATCGGCTTACATACAGCTACCATATCTGTACCTTGACGACCCCGCCCTGCGCAAGATTTTCTACAGACTAAAGCTGATTGTTGATGTGGAGGGTAGTGCTGTAGCAGAGCTAACTACAACGCTTCTTTTAGATGACAATGATTCCACTATACTCCAACCTTCGGGTCTTGATATGACCTCCAGCATACCCACTGATGTGGCTGTGTACGGATTTACAGGTGGAGTAGGTACGGGGTCGTTATACGGAACTATGGTGTATGGACAGGGCGCGTCAAAAAACTATCGTACAGGACTTGTTGGGGGCGGACAAAACGGCTCTCTGAAGATTTCCAGCAATGATACCCTACCGTCATACGCTATACAAACTGCAATATTAGAGTATGAACTAGGAGCTAGATAATGCCAACATTCTACACCAGACAATCCGCCGCAGAGATTGTTGATGGACAGGTTGCTGACGCATCTGACTTCAACGATGAATTCGGTGCGATTGTAACAGGGTTTGCCAACGTATCTAGTTACGTAGACTCTTGGTTTACTGGAACAACGAGCGGCGGGGGCCACACACACACAGGAACGGCAGATGATGGCCCACTAATTATTCTGACAGGCACCGCAGCAGTTACTGGGGTTACGGGCGTACTTGCACCACAATTCGGCGGCTTACATTCCATAGGAGCAGACCCAACCGTTAACGACGACACTCCTAATTATCAGGTCGGTGGTATGTGGGTTAACACTACAACAGACAAAATCTACGTTTGTGTTGATAATACAAATGGTGGTGCCATCTGGTCAGAGGTATCACATAGTGCGGCTGTAGATGAAGGACAACTGGCTTTATTCTCGGAGATTATATTATAATGACTACAATTACACCTATTCCATTTACTGGGTCAACTAATGGCAGGGGCATTCTGGTTACAGCCACTGCAACAGCCGGGACTCTGATCCACACTGCTCACGCCTCTGCGGAGGATATACCGCTTTTGTATGCAGTTAATAATCATACTGCCGACATCATTATTCATGTAGAGTGGGGAGGTACTACTGACCCAGGCGATACGATCCCATTCAAAATCCCATTTGACTCGGGCTTGTATCTGATTACACCACCAGGGCTGATCCTAACAAACTCTCTTGTAGTCAGGTGCTTTGCGGCGGTAGCGTCTAAGGTTTCCATCTTTGGTTCAGTTAGAAGGGTGGTTCCCTAATGAGCAGTTTTAAAGCTGACCACCCAACCATACCTGGGTCTTCAATTAGTTCGATTCAGCGCGGAACGATCTCCCTGACTGGCACTTCAGCTACATCGACGATTACTGGGGTTGATGTGGACAAGTCCATCCTGTCATGGCTAGGAGTTAGATGCACTCACGACGGTTCGGCCAAAGCCATGGTGAATATTGTGTTGACCAACTCGACGACTATAACAGCTACCAGGGATGACGGGACTAATACAAGTGTTGTTTCCTGGCAAATCGTGGAGTGGAGCTAAAATAATGCCTTATTACGCACAAATTGACAAAGCTACGGGGTACTGCACTTCTGTAGTACAATCCTCCGGTGTGCTGGAAAGCACTGACACACTTGAAATGCTTCCTCTTGACGAGCTTGAGGACAAGGCTGGCTGGAATTGGGACGGCTCCGATTGGACGGCACCGGCTCCTCCCGCAGCGGCTGATGTTGACGCCTTTTCTAAAGCAAGGCCGTCCGAGTAAATATTTATGAACCTAATTACCAACACGCCTTAAGGAGAACCCGCATGAGCATCGTAAAAGGTGGCGGTAGTATCGCATCTCCGGGGGCCGGTCCTCCAGGCGGTGCTGGTGGTTCCGTCTACGCAGCCATAATCTTTTTCGGGTAAGGTACAAAACCATGAGTGACTACAACGAACCAGAGGATTCATCTCTGAGGAGACTGCAGCCAGATGCGTTGCAGGAGCTATATTTTGAGCGTTTGAGTAATGTTCAAACTTCTGTCACTGGCATAGCCAGTGATGTTAATAATATGTCAACTATTGTTACTACTATGGCTGCTAACTTGGAAAACACCGGGAAAACTCAGGCTGACCACGAGTTGCGAATACGGGACAACGAGAAGTTTAAGAGCCGTGCGATAGGTGGTCTGACTGGTATTGTAACTCTTTCCGGTATTGCATGGACCTTAGTTTGGTCTAAGATTACAGGAAGTACTTAATGGAAGACTTTGATTTATCGGGGGTTAGCTTAAACACTACTGATCCCACCCAGCCTAACTACATTGACCCGTCGAAACTTCCAGAGGGCTTTAGCGCTGGCTCTACTGCGGTGACAACTGCACCTACCGGGACGATCCCTGCTGCACCTACTGGTACGATCCCAGGTGATCTTACGGGCGGTGAAACACCTGCTGTTGCTGCTATCAAAAGTAGCATCACTAACCCCACTTTGCCAGAGGGCACGCAAGCCACACCCACACTTCAGACAGCTAACGCCGATGAGCAGCTTGATCCTGGGGCTTTCGGCGTGGCAGCGCAGCCAACTGTACAGGCTGCGACTGTGGGGACGACCCAGACTGGGGCTGCACCTGTTGTTAAACCTGCGGCTACTTACGATGCCACTACAAGCGGAGCAGCACCCACGGTTGACACAGCAACAGCTGACAAGCTGTCAGCCCAGTCTCAGGTTACTGCTGCGCAACAGGATGGTATATCAACAGAGCTTAGCAGTGAGTTTGATACTTTCCAGTCAGAGCTTGACGCCATTGGTGTTGACAGCAACATGACTGTGCAAGGACAGTACAGCAAGCTGATGGACTTCGGCCCTAACGAGATTCCTTCGTGGGCAAAGGGAGCCTACAGGACTGCTATTAATAACATGGCAGCGCGTGGAATAGGCGGCTCGACGATTGCTGGCGGTGCTATAACTACAGCCCTTATGCAAGCTGCTATGCCGATTGCTCAGCAGGATGCAAAAGTATTTGAAACCCTTAAGCTCTCTAAGCTGGATAAAAAGTCCCAAGGCGTATTTCTTCGGGCTGGCTACATTGCTGAGTTAGACACTACTAATCTAAATAATCGAATGCAAGCCGCAGTTATTAACTCCCAGTCTTTCCTTAGTCTAGACATGAAGAATCTTGATAACAGGCAGCAGTCCGCTGTGGTTAACACCCAATCTAGACTCCAGAAAATGCTGGCAGACAATTCCGCTGTCAATGCAGCACGCCAGTTCAATGCAACCAGTATTAACCAAGTTAACGAAGTCTATGCTGCACTAGGTGCTGACATGGAGAAGTTTAACGCTTCTCAGGCTAACGCTATGGAGAAGTTTAACGCTGGAGAAACTAACAGCATAGCTAAGTTTAATGTTGATGTAGCCAGTCGGCGTGACCAGTTTAATAGTGGGCAAGCCCTCGTTATCGAACAGTCAAATACCAATTACCTGCGGGGCATCAACACAGCAAATACGGCATTTATAAATCAGTCGAACATGGTTAACTCTCAGAACCTTCTTGGCATAAGCAACACGGCCATGGCCAATGAAATTCAAATATGGAGAGATGAACAGTCTTTTGCGTTCCAGGCATCAGAGAACGAGAAGGATCGCGCCAATCAGCTGGCCGCTATGGCCATGCAGAATGAGGAATGGTCTAAAAGATACAAAACGCAGCAGAAGGGTGCCACGCAAGCCGGGGTCGGTAACTTCCTGTTCGGCGTAGCTGAGACTGCACTGGGCAGCTGGCTCGATGATGATGATGATGACGGTGGATATACTCCCTCAGATGCTAATGATGACGATTATTGGGACGGTGCAGATACATGATTAGGAAACATAATGGGAATCTTTAGTACAATAGGTAAAATTGCAGGTAAAGCAATCGGCGGGGCAATCGGCGGAGCAGCTGGTGCCAAGATCGGCGGAAAGATCGGCGGTGCTGCAGGAGGGTTGGCTGACAAGAAAAAGAAGAAGAAGAAGGGCGGAGGCGGCGGAGAATACATAGAGACACCTAGTGTTGATTTGGGATTAGACTTTGGCTCTGGAGGCAAGGCCGCTCGTGAGCTCTTGCAAGGCAGGGCAGATACTAAAGTTGCACAGACAGCAGACATCCCAGAAATCAAGGGTAGCCCACTGAGTAACCCGTGGGACACTGCAGGGGATTGGTATGATGACTTATACGAAAGTGCCCCTGGCGGAAAAGATACATCCGAAGTGTCCGATAGTTTGAGGAATGCAAAACGATATGTTTAATCCTTTTGACGCACCAATACCAGGAGAAGCGTGGCAACACAAGCCCGGTTCTATGGCGTATGACAGACCACCAAAGTATGCAGGTCTTGACGAAGCTTTGAACAACGCATTTGACAAGCTGAGGCGACCCAAAGTTACCAAGCGTATGCTAAACTTGCTTGAGGTTGGTATGCCCATAGACAAACTAATAGAAGTGTGGCTTACAAAAGAATTCGGGGATGGCACATATGGTGCGCCTGTTCTCATGCAGATGGTAGCCCCAATGACTGTTATGATGTGGCGCATGGCTGAAGCAGCAGGTATTGAGCCCACTACAAGTGACGACAAGAGACACAGAAGTGAGCCAGACTTCGATCCTTCTGACATGCTTGCAGCTAAGAGCAGATTTGACGGAGCCAAGACTGAGCGTGCAGACAGAGCTAACACGATCAGCAGGGAGGAACTATCTGTTCCAAACCTAGCGGATCAACAGGGCTTTCTTAAGTTCCGCCCAAAACCTAGAGGAAAATAACTATGGGGTTCTCCGCATTCGGTGCTGGATTCTTTAAAGGTGCAACAGACCTGCAGGAGTCTAACAGAGACGAGGCTCGTGTACGCCGTAGGGATGCCATGCGGCTGTGGGAGACTGATACACTGCCCCAGGTCCGAAAGGCCCAGGCGGCTGATACTAAGCGCATGACTATGTTCAACCAGCTTAGTTCAATGAAAGAGTTCGAGGGCCGTGAGATGCAAGCGTGGCATGCCTCTGGCGTGGTTGGGCAGGGATTGGCGTTTCAGACGGCTGACGCCTACTTGAACAATTACAACTTGGTAGGGGCAGCAGCATTGCCGCCAGAGGTTCAAGCCGAGCAGCGTAGACTAGCAGAGGAACAGTTTGACTTCGATGTAGACGAAGCAACGGGAAGAGCCAGTAACTTTAGCTACAAGCCTACCAACCCCCAAGCAAACGCCCAACCGCAACTTCCTGGTTCTAGGCAGAACAAACTGAGCAAGGCGCTCTTTGGTGACAGAACGGGCAGTGCAGGACGTAGGGACGACGCCAGGGACTTTGAGAGGCAAACGGGCGTTAACCCACTGAACGCACAAACAACGGCTAGGTCTGCCAGCATAGCAGGGACGGTTCCTACATCGGTTGATCGTAAGCAGGAAGATGCTAAAGCACTAATCACTGCAGCTGTGGACACCAACTTTTTTGACGCAGCGGCTGCTCAGGGCGGCGATACGTATGAAAAAATACAAGCCGACCTTAGTAATGGAATGCCCCTAGCGGAGATCAGGAAAAAGTGGTCAGCACAAGTAATAGTGCCCGAGGAAGAGGCCGTAGCGAAGTCAATGCGGGAACAATTCACAATAAGCCTTGGCACGGAAATACAAAAGAACACAGGTCTACTTACCCCAGAAGGCCTGGATCGGTACAATGCGTGGGTGCAGGATGGTTCCAAAGACCCAGTTGTATTCTTTAGTAACCTCCAGGCAACAGGCATGCGATCCCTAGATGAAATGGCTAAGGTTAGCGCTGATGCAGCGTTTCTACAGAAAAACATAGAAGGTAGGACTCAGTCAGAGTGGGCAGGTCTTGTGCATGACCCCGTCCGCTTCAAGGACGCAACACCTCACCTGACCGACGAGCAAAGAAAGGTAATGTATGCAGCCCTAGTCGAGCAAATACAGAAGCCTAGTCAATTAGAAAAGCTTCTTGCTGCCCGGGATGGCCAGCCGGTTTCTAGTGCACCACCTACAACACCCCCTCCTGTTAGCGGTGCTGAGGATGTTAAAACACCCGCAAGACCAGGGCAGAGCATCGTTGACGACATGGAGCAAGACTTCACCGCTTCAGATGGAACCATCAGAAACAGAGTGTGGGGTGCTAACACTCCCTATGGCAAAGAGGTGGAACGCCTGGATGATTTACTTGGTAGTGTTGGGTCGGGCGACGACGCTGCTAATCAGGACATACTGACTGCCATAGGACTACAGGACCCAATAGCTGTTGCCAGAGCGTACAACAACAAGGTTGCTAGAGATAAGGATGAGTATACTCCAGAGGCTAGGGTAGAAACGATTATGGCTATGCGGTTTACCCAAGAGGACTGGAAACGTGTAGGTACGGGAAAGGCTAATGAGTACTTCAGAGGCTTGGGCATCGGCGAACTTGATGCTTTGCAGTTTGAAAGTGTAGCCAGTGCTCAGAAAGAGTTACC
>TARA_R110002167_G_scaffold35981_8_pt1 | contig 11589 bp, 10 predicted proteins | sample TARA_R110002167 | Tara Oceans TARA_R110002167 (sample SAMEA4398238) | marine metagenome | biome: Polar Biome; feature: [MES] marine water layer (ENVO:01000295) within the mesopelagic zone...; material: water (ENVO:00002006), including particulate matter (ENVO:01000060) such as...... | reverse complement strand
GTCTCCATGATTACCGCAACCTTAGGTGGTCCTATTTTTCTATACTCTGTGGCACGTTTGGGTAGGAGAAATAGTTGAAATGTTAAAGTTTAATCAAATTAGGGTTGCTGGACGTTTAAATGGGGCGAGTGGACAGGTTAACGGTGGCGAGTTTGTGCATGTGTTGGGCACCAATGGCTCCGGTAAATCGTCTTTGTTAAGTGCAATCGCTGGATTATTGCCGATTGAACAAGGGCAAGTCTGGCTTGAGCAAAAGAAACTGCAAGATTATAGTCTGCCACAGTTAGCTGCTTTGCGCTGCTTGCAAGAGCAGCAGCAAAATAGCGCCTTTGCCTTGACTGTTGCCGAAGTATTGTATTTTTTCAGCGAGGACAAAGGTTTGCCCGCTGAATTAGATGAGGCTCTTGAACTGCAACAATTTATGAGTAAGCCACTTAATCAATTATCGGGGGGCGAAGCCAGACGTGTGCATATTGCGCGCACTTTGTTGCAAGTATGGCCAACTATTCAACAGGGGCGTGCGCTTGTTTTATTGGATGAGCCTAATCAAGGACTTGATTTTAAACATCAACATTTATTATTCAGATTATTACGTCGATTGTGCCTTACAGGTAACGTGGTTATCGTTAACCATCATGATCTTAATTTATGCCAACAATACGCTGATAAGATTTGGCTGATGCAAGCAGGGCAGATTGTCATAAGCATAAGTTCATTAGAGCAAATTTCCAATCATGACTTAGCGGCGATATTTGCCTGTAGTATTCAATCTGCTGTTGATGCAACTGGCAATAAGATATTTCAAACTTATCTAGACTAGTACCTGTTTTTATTGCTTTAGTTTATCATTCACACTAACGTTTGATCCCCATCGATTTTTCATTGATTAATCAAAAATTTTATTGAAAACCCAAAAAGGAAATATTGTGAGCCAGTGGCAACCCGATAGTTGGCGTGCAAAACCGATTTTGCAGCAACCTACATATGATGATAAACAGCAATTAAGTGCCGTAGAAAAAAAACTAAAGAGTTATCCACCTTTGGTATTTGCCGCTGAAACTCGTCAATTGTTTAAACAATTAGGCAATGTGGCGGAGGGCAAAGGTTTCTTGCTGCAAGGTGGCGATTGCGCCGAGTCATTTAACGAATTTAATGCGCCTAAAATTCGCGATACCTTCAAAGTGATTTTACAGATGGCCATCGTATTGACCTTTGCGGGGCGCTGCCCAGTCACTAAAGTGGCGCGCATGGCAGGTCAATATGCAAAACCTCGTTCAGGAGATTTTGAAACAATTGATGGTGTGTCTCTGCCTAGCTATCGTGGTGATATCATTAATAGTTTTGAGTTTACCGAGGGAGCACGTCGTCCCGATCCTCAGAGGATGGTAGAAGCCTATAATCAATCGGCAGCGACTCTTAACCTGTTGCGTGCGTTTGCACAAGGCGGCTTAGCTGACTTAAATGAAGTTAATCGCTGGAATATGGCATTTGTTGATAATAATCCATTAAAAGAACGTTATCAGGATATCGCCCAACGCATACAAGAGTCACTAGAGTTTATGGGGGTGATGGGCATTAACCCGACCAATACCCCAACCTTACATGAAACGATGCTTTTCACCTCTCATGAGGCCTTATTGCTGAATTATGAACAAGCATTGACGCGGGTGGATACACTAACGGGCAATTGGTACAACTGCTCAGCCCATATGTTATGGATTGGTGAGCGTACTCGTCAACTTGACCATGCTCACCTTGAGTTTTTCCGCGGCATCCATAATCCTATTGGTGTGAAAGTCGGTCCTAGCATGGGCGAGGATGAATTAATTCAATTAATTGATGCCCTAAACCCAGAGAATACAGCGGGACGCTTGACCCTCATTACCCGCATGGGCGCCGATAATCTAGAGAAAAATCTACCTAGGTTATTACGTCGCGTAAAACAAGAAGGGCGCAAGGTCGTGTGGAGCTCTGATCCTATGCATGGCAATACCATAAAAGCATCAAGTGGCTTTAAAACCCGCAATTTTGACGCTATTTTGCGTGAGATTCAGCAGTTTTTTGCCGCCCATAAAGCCGAAGGAACACATGCTGGTGGTATTCACTTAGAAATGACAGGTCAACACGTTACTGAATGTACCGGTGGTGCTTATCAAATAAGTGATGATGATTTGGCACAAGCCTATAAAACCCAATGTGATCCAAGATTAAACGCTGATCAAGTGCTTGAGATGGCATTTTTGGTCGCTGACCACTTACGTGTAAAATAAATAATCCGCTTTAAGGCCAAGAGTGCTGTCACTTTGATTGCACTCTTACCCTCTTTAATGTTATAAATGCGAATGGTTTGCATTTGTAGTACTTATTGAGGTGATTGTATGACTCTTTGGGAAATAAAAAATAAACAGTCAGCCATGATTGATGGTCTTGACCCTACTTTATTACCTGCGATTGACCAACGTTTAAATGAAATGGGCTTTGCAGCAGGGCAAATTATTCAGTGTCTACGTCGCAGTCCTTTAAGAGGGCCTCTTGTCTTACAATTAGGTGATTGTGTCTATTCTTTAGAACAGAGCATTGCCAGTCGCATCAATATCAGAGCAGCTTAACCGCAGATGAGGCGCGTGATGATAACGAGTCATCACCAAAATAAATTTATTAAATGAAAAAAAATCCTTACATCATTTCTCTTAGTGTTGGTGCAGTGACAACATTGCACCTAGAAACACGTATTTAAGGCCGTTATGAAAAATATTATCTTGGTTGGCAAACCCAACTCAGGCAAGAGCTTATTATTCAATCAGTTAACTGGTATGCGCCAGAAAGTGGCAAATTTTCCCGGTGTAACGGTTGAGCTCAAAAGTGGCAAGTTTAATAATTATCAGTTGATCGATTTTCCTGGGACGTATTCTTTAAACAGTTTATCTCGCGACGAAGAACTTGCTATCGCCAAGCTGCATGAAGCCATGCATAGTGACGAAACGGCCCTAATAATATGTAACTTGGATGCAACACGCTTAGAACGTAGTTTAGTGTTTGGACTCCAAGTCAGAGATCTTGCCTTGCAGCACAACAAGGGAGTGATTTTTGCACTTAATATGATTGATGAAGTGCAGCGCTTTGGTCATCATATCGATACCGAACAGTTGGCCAAAGATCTAGGGTGTGCAATTTATTCCTTATCGGCTAAAACTTTAATTGGTTTACATGAATTTAAATTGGCCTTGATTGACGCCGCGGGCCGCCCAGAGGATTTTATCCCGCTCAAAACGGTTGATGCTGACCAACCTGTGCTTGAAATTAGCAGAAAACTCTCTCGTCAGTATGGTATTAAAGCTGATGTAGTGCTCAAAAGACAAAATAAGATAGACGACTTTTTATTAAATAGTGTGTTTGGTGGTTTGATATTTTTAGTCATTATGTTTTTGTTATTCCAAAGTATTTTTACTTGGGCCAGCCCCTTAATGGATGCGGTAGAAACCATGATTGCCGAGCTTGCGATTGTGGTTACCAGTATATTGCCTGATGGGGCTGTGAATGATTTTGTCACCGATGCCTTATTTGGTGGGGTCGGTTCATTTTTAGTCTTTGTGCCACAGATTATGGTCTTAACCTTCGTAATTGGTTTACTGGAAGACACCGGTTATTTGGCGCGTGCCGCGTTAATATGTCACAAACCACTGAGTTATTTTGGTTTGTCTGGCCGCAGTTTTATTCCTTATTTATCTGGTCATGCTTGCGCTATTCCAGCTATTTTTGCTGCCAGAACGATAGAGTCTCCGCGTAAACGTTTAATTACGATGATGACCATACCCTTAATGTCTTGTTCTGCTCGTTTGCCCGTTTACGCTTTACTAATTGCGGTGTTAATTCCTGATACTGCATACCTAGGCGGTTTATTAAATTTACAAGGGATAACTTTTTTCATTCTGTACTTTATCGGTATTTTGACGGCGTTATTGGTGAGTACTTTATTAAATAAACTGACTGATATTGACAAAGAAAAAGCAGAAATGCCGTTTATTCTTGAGTTGCCGACTTATCGTTTACCCCATTGGAAACCTTTAATTCATCGGGTATTTACCAGTGCGAAACAATTTATCAAGCGAGCTGCGCCAGTGATTTTTATGGTATCTGTAGTCATTTGGTTTTTAGGTTATTTTCCACAAAATGGCGAATTACAATCCTCATACCTGGCTATGCTGGGCCATTGGATTGAACCGATCTTCGCACCACTTGGTTTGGATTGGCGTTATGGTGTGGCTATATTGGTGTCTTTCTTGGCTAGAGAAGTATTTGTTGGTGCCTTGGGTACGCTGTTTGGTATTGAAGGTGCAGATGAAAATATTGCCGGACTGGCAGCTAACATTGAACAGGATGGCTTAGCATTAGGTGCAGGTATCGGCTTAATGTTGTTTTATGTTGTTGCCCTCCAATGTGTTGCAACTGTTGCCACTATAAGAGGGGAGACGGGCAGTAGAAAAATAGCGTGGGGACTTTTTGTAGGTTACGGATTACTTGCTTATTGTTTGGCGTGGTTGGCCGCAACCTTTATTTAAAGCTTTGTGTATGCGCCTAATATGGCGCATCAGCGTTCAGCTGTTAAGGCCTATCAACGTGTCTAAAACAATGTGATTAGAGCAATAAACTTTCTTCAATCTTAACAAATTCGTCGGCAGCGTTTACCAAGGATGTTGCGGTCAATTGTGCCACCCCATAGACTACTGTTTTGCACTGGTACTTATGTTTAAGGGTTAATAGCAATAAATCAAAGTCACCATCCCCAGAAAGCAAAACTAAACAATCTATATCATTTGCTGCCTCTAGAGCATCAATGGTGATACCCACGTCCCAATCACCTTTTGCTGAGCCATCACTGCGTTGAATAAAAGGCTTGAGTTTTACATTAAATCCAATGTGTTTTAAGGCACTCTGAAACTTAGCCTGTTGCGCATCACCCTTATCTATTGCATAGGCATTGGCGATAACAATTTCCCCACGTTGACTTAGTTGTTGCCAAAACTGACGATAATTAAATTGTTTGGCGAAGGCATCTCGCGTTGTGTAATAAATATTTTGTACATCCACCAATACCGCAATTTTGAGCATGCTTGAGACACTGAGTAATTTTTAAGTAACAGGATGGTAACACGCAAGGTTTAGATACTTTAATTTATTGTTTTTTTCTAATATTACTTGCCAACAGAGACCATTACATATAATATCCGCTCGATTTGTTTATTCCTCTCACCAAACAAATCTTCAATGTATAGTCTCTCTGATCCGATCGGCCAACATTAAAAAAATAACAAAGCTGAATTATTGTACGGCGAACTCGTGAGCGTGAAACTGGCGGTGTAACTTCCATGTGGCTCTCATCTAGATAAAACCTAATAGCGTTATCGTCAACACTATAGTGAAGCTTCTTTTTAGTTCTTGATGAACATTGTTTGTATTGATTAATACAAGACAGTTGTTTATCTGCAAAATAGAGTTTTATTATGTCATTTACAACATATCACGGTACTGACATCCGTGTGGCTTGCCCAGTGCATGCTATATCTGTCAACAAACACAAAGTGGCTTTTGCTGACCAGTTCGGTCAAAAGTTGAATGTTTTTACCTCGACACAAGAGGCAAAAGCCTTTGTTTCATGGTTACTGACTATTCATTAAACGTCGTTTGACCTTTAGATAATAAAAAACCGGATTTAATCCGGTTTTTTATTATCTGTTATTGATACTTAACTAGCCTTGGCTTGCTAAATAACTTTCGTAATCACCCTTAAAGTCGATGACTTTAGTGGGGGTTATCTCAATAATACGGGTGGCAATAGAGGATACGAATTCACGGTCGTGACTGACAAAAATCAAGGTGCCAGCATAGTTTTCTAAGGCTAAATTAAGTGATTCAATCGATTCCATATCTAAGTGGTTCGTGGGCTCATCCATAACGAGTATATTGGGTTTTTGTAGCATGAGTTTGCCAAATAACATGCGGCCTTGCTCACCACCTGAAATCACTTTAACTGATTTATTTATCTCGCTTTGAGAGAATAATAAACGCCCCAGTGTGCCTCTAATAACTTGCTCGTCATCACCTTCTTGTGCCCACTGATACATCCACTCGACCAAAGAAGAGTCTTTTTCAAAATCTTCTGCATGGTCCTGTGCATAATAACCAAGGTTAGCATTTTCAGACCATTTAACTTCGCCTGTAGTAGGCGCAATTTTAGACATTAAACAATTTAATAATGTAGTCTTACCTACACCGTTGGCGCCGATAACCGCCACTCTTTCTCCCACTTCCACCATAAGATTAAGATTTTTGAACAACTGCTCATCAAACTTTTTAGATAAATTGGTGACTTCCAAGGCTAAGCGATGCAACTTCTTAGTTTCTTCAAAGCGAATAAAGGGGTTTTGCCGACTGGAAGGTTTAACGTCATCTAGTTTGATCTTATCAATCTGTTTGGCGCGGCTGGTTGCTTGTTTTGACTTCGACGCATTAGCTGAGAAGCGGCTAACAAAGGTACGAAGTTCAGCAATCTGGGCTTTCTTTTTGGCGTTGTCGGCTAACAATCGCTCACGAGCTTGGGTTGAAGCCATCATGTATTCATCATAGTTACCCGCAAACAAACGGATCTCACCATAATCTAAATCAGCCATATGACTGCAAACTGAGTTTAAGAAATGTCGATCATGGGAAATAATGATCATGGTGCAATTACGTTCATTTAATACCGACTCTAACCAACGAATGGTATTAATATCCAAGTTATTGGTTGGTTCGTCTAACAACATGATGTCTGGATCAGAAAACAGAACTTGTGCAAGGAGTACGCGTAATTTCCAGCCTGGTGCTATTTCACTCATTAATCCGTAATGCTGCTCGACCGGAATACCCACCGCGATGAGTAATTCTCCTGCGCGGGCTTCTGCCGTATAACCATCCATTTCAGCAAACTCAGACTCTAGTTCAGCCACTCTTATACCATCTGCTTCGGTCATATCAGGGTTTGCGTAGATGCTGTCTCGTTCAGATTTGACCGTCCATAATTCGGTATGGCCCATTACCACCGCATCAATAACGCTGAATTGTTCGTAAGCAAATTGATCTTGTTTTAGCTTGCCAATACGCTCACCAGAATCGGTTGAAACATTGCCTGCAGAGGGCTCTAAATCACCGCCCAAAATTTTCATGAAGGTAGACTTACCGGAGCCATTTGCGCCAATTAAGCCGTAACTATTATTATTGCCAAATTTAACTGAGACATTTTCAAAAAGTGGCTTTTCGCCAAATTGCATAGTGATATTTGCAGTGCTGAGCAAGGTAGTAGTTCCAACGTTATTAAAATAGACAGTGGCTTAGCGCTGAATTAACCCATCAACGCTACCATAAAATTCGGCGCGTATTATGCCACATAAATAGCAACCCTGCTAAACAATAGGGTCGCTAATTATATCAATCGAGGAAATGAGCAATAGATTAATTGCTATTTAAACAAACACCTTGTTGTCTGCTGGGGAAAATTGAAACGATTAATTGGCTTAGGGCTGCCCATTGTTGTGCCATAAGGTCGGCCTGAGCTTGGGTCAACACCTTGCCATTTTGTGCAAGTCGCTGCTCTTCAATCCTTGTGTAATGATACAAGGTCAAATCTAAGCCAGAATCTGTCTTATATTCTTCATATAGGTTATCGATATTCTTTTGTGAGTCGTCAACAAATATTATAGCGTCGAAATGTTGTTGCATTGTCTCAAGCATATAGTTAAGCATCAGTCCCTTGTTCATACCTGAAGTCATCATTATTCCTTGCATATATGACATTTCTCTTGGGATAGACTGACGCAAAATAGGGGCTTTTTGGCCTTCCGGACTCAAGGCTGTTTTGCTCAAATCAATGCCTGCTCGAAGTAATTCTCTTTCGGTAGCAGCACGGTACTTGGGTGAGCGTGAAGTAAGTGCAAATACGGTTAAGCTCTGATCCTGCCAAGTACTTATGATTTGCGGTAATTCAGGTTCAGTTAACTGCATCGGTCCAAGTTCGTACAACAAACTGATACTGTCTTCAAACAAACACGCTACTATTTGATCTTCGCGTGGTTTAATCTCTAAGCTACCTCGTTGCCACTGATACCAAATATCACCGCCAAGATCGCTTTCACTGGTTAATAAAGTATTGTCGATGTCAACCACAACCAGTACCTTGTTATGACCATATAGTTGAGTTTTTTGGTTTATCAAAGTGGCCACTTCATTAAATGAATTAGTCTCTTGGATCTTTACACCAACATCACTTGACTCAGGTAAGGCTGCACAAGAACTGACGTTCAATAATAATAATAAAAGTAAACAGGATTGTTTCATCAGATGCTCTGTATCTTCTTTTAAATTAGTTATAAATGGTTATTTGACATCAACAGCAGTGGATAGGGAACGTTATACATCACATCCTTATCAACGTATTGCAACGCGTAGCTTGGATCCCAAGCGATAACCTTTGATTGACTCAAGCTAAACATTCACCAAAAATATATGCATGGCGCAATGTAATCACTAGCTATGTCGCTTTCTTGAATTTTCACTCAAACAACAAAGGTAAAACAGCTGCTTGGTGGAGTAAATTAGACGATAAAACAATAAGATTAAACGGCCAGTTTGCTGCTGTTAGACAACAAACTGGTGTTATACATCTCTATTGATCTAAGGGTGTATTAAAGTCTTCAGACAGTTCAAAATCACCAACGACCTGATTTACTTTATCATCAACAAAGGTAATGGTTAATTCTTTACGAAAATTTTCCCCACGTTTTTTCATACCTCTTTTCATTTGATACAAGTAGTACCACGTGTCATGGTCAAAAGAATCTTCTACGACAGGTTTACCCAGAACATAGGTAACCTGTTCTTTTGTCATATCAATGCGTAATTTTTTGACGTCTTTTTCATCTAAAAAATTACCTTGTGGAACATCAATACGAAAAATCCAATCAGCACAAGCTGACAACATCAATGTGGCGCATAACACCACCAATAAATTTCTGAACTTCATTATTATTTAGTATCTCGGCGTTTAAAAAATGACCTATCGGCGTCACCTATTTAAAATAAGCGACGCATCCTAACCCAGCCGAGTTCCAGCAATCAATGCTTAATTACTAGGAATTACTGATTTGTAGTAATTCTTTTGCATTAGCGATCGCTGACTCAGTTAGAGTGTCTCCTGCTAATAGACGTGCTAACTCGTCAATTCGTTCATTTTCTTCTAAACAAATCATGTGAGTTTCTGTGGTTTTTTCATCACTGAATTTAGTAACAAACATTTGATGGTGCGCTCTGGCAGCGACCTGAGGTAAATGGGTGACACAAATAACTTGTGTATGCTCGCCCAATTTTCGCAATAATTGACCAACAATTGATGCTGTAGCCCCGCTGATACCGCTGTCGACTTCATCAAATATCATTGTGGCAATTTGATTACTACCTGAGCCGATTACTTGAATGGCTAAGCCTATACGTGATAATTCACCACCAGAAACCACTTTATCCAGATCATCCATCGCTTGGCCTTTATTAGTTGATACTTTAAATCGAACCGAGTCTAAGCCTAATTTATGTGGAGTATTATCTGTGAGGTGTAGCACCTCGATCGCAAACTCCGCATCTTTCATATTCATTTTTTGAATATGTTGTTGTACTTGCTTAGCAAAACTGATTGCAGCCTTCTGTCGGGAGTCGCTAAGTTTTTTAGCAGCTAAATAGTAAGCTTGTTCACTTGTGCGTAAATGTACGGCTAATTCATCCAATAAATCATCATCTTTGACTAATTCTTGATATTCAGCGTTCAATTGTTGATGAAAGGCATATAAATTTTCGGCGGGAACCTGATGTTTTCTGGCTAAATCTAATGCTTGTGAAAATCGAGCTTCGACAGTTTGCATTCTCATCGGATCAATTTCTAATTGATCCGTATAGGCACGCAGTTCTTTGGCCGCTTCTTCAATTTGAATAGCGGCTTCGTTTAGCATATTAACTATTGGGCTCAAACTTGAATCATGTTCTTGTAGTTCAGCTAATCTGTCTAAACTATTTTGCACCGCTGACAAAGCATTAAATTCGTCGGCTTCGTATAGTTGATGAAAACTGATTTGCGTTTGTTCTAATAAGGTTTGGCTATGGCTTAATTTTTTATGATCAATTTCTAATTCGGTAAACTCGCCTTCAGCTAAAGCAAATTCTTCTAATTCTTGAATTTGATAGGCTAGCAGTTGGCACCGGTCTGCGCGCTGCTGCTGACCTTCTTGTAGCTGTTGGAAGCGTTTCTGTTGTTCACGTAATTTTTGATAAGTCTGTGCGACGTTTTGCAATAAGTTTTGATGATCAGCCACACTATCGAGTAAATTGCGTTGATGCTCGCTTTTGAGGATCAGCTGATGGGCATGTTGACCATGAATACTGAGAAGATGAGAGCCTAAGTCCTTCAACTGCTGTAGGGATACTGGAATACCGTTTACAAAGGCCTTAGAGCGACCTTCAGCAGAAATAACTCGACGAATTAAACACTCTAAGTCGTCAGTCAACTCATTTTTTTCTAACCACGCTTGCGCCGATTTTAATTGCTTAATATCAAAAAAGGCACTGACCTCAGCCTTGTCGGCCCCGGTTCTGACCATGCCGACATCCGCTCGTTCACCTAAGCATAAACCAAGGGCATCGACTGAAATTGATTTACCGGCGCCTGTTTCACCGGTAACGGCAGTCATTCCGTTTGAAAAATCAACATCTAGGGATTTTACCACGGCAAAATTTCGAATGGACAAGTGAGTTAACATAATTCTCATAGGTGGTTATATGTACAGTACCTGTAAATATAACCATGTGTTTGTTCACTGTCCAGTATAAACAGAAAATATTGTTTGTTAACTTTACTGCAAGGCCTTAGTAGAGCTTGGTACCCCAATTTAATTTGGTGCGTAAGACATTGAAATAATTGTAGTCTTTAGGGTGAACTAGGGATAATCGATTCGGATTCTTGCGGATGATAACTTCATCCCCTGGCAGCACGGTAAGCACTATATGACTGTCGCAACTAACTTGTAAATTGTCGCGGTTCTCCGGTGAGATTTTCATTTTCACCGTACTGTTTGCATCGACAACAATCGGACGGCTACTCAAAGTGTGGGGAAACATGGGCACTAAGGTTAATGCGTCAAGGTTGGGTGTAAGTATTGGACCACCGCCCGACAAGGAATAGGCAGTAGAGCCAGTAGGAGTAGCAACAATTAAACCGTCTGAGCGTTGGCTGTATACAAAGATATCATCGAGGTAAACTTCAAATTCCAACATGTGCGCCACTTTACCATGGTGTAAAACGACTTCATTGACTGCCGAATCTTTACTTTGCATTCTGCCGTGTCTGAATACCTCAACTTCGAGCAAAAAGCGCTGTTCTGTCACACAATCGCCGTTAAATATACTGTCTAACTGCTGCTCAAAATCCTCAGGATTAATATCGGTTAAAAAGCCTAAGTTGCCACGGTTTATGCCCACAACCGAGACGTTGTATTCTGCTAATACTCGCGCGGC
>TARA_R110002167_G_scaffold134709_2_pt1 | contig 11592 bp, 9 predicted proteins | sample TARA_R110002167 | Tara Oceans TARA_R110002167 (sample SAMEA4398238) | marine metagenome | biome: Polar Biome; feature: [MES] marine water layer (ENVO:01000295) within the mesopelagic zone...; material: water (ENVO:00002006), including particulate matter (ENVO:01000060) such as...... | reverse complement strand
TATGATTAGCTTCTCTTAGTGTTCGTATGTGTTCGCCTATCATAATCAGTGAGTTTTCATTAAAAGACTTGACAAATTTTGAACAATTTAAGCAAATTACATAAAGAAAAATACTTGTTTTTACGGTTTTCCGTAATTACCTTCAAATTAAATTATTCATTTTTGAATTTAGTAATAAGCCAACCAACCCATTATGCAGATTGACAGTTATTTTACACAACAGATAGATGTAAAGAGTATCATTCTTAAACAATTAGATAATGCCGAAAATACCGTTTTTGTTGCGGTTGCTTGGTTTACAGATATAAAGCTTTTTAAAAAATTAGTTGAGCTACAAAAAAGAGGAGTGCGTGTAGAGGTAATAATAACCAATCACGAGTTTAATCATAGTTCGCGAAACGATTATTCTCAAATTGATTTAAATGGTGGTTATTTCTCAATGGTAGGGAACGATATTAAGTTAATGCATATGAAATTTTGCATTATTGACTTTAATACGGTTATCAGTGGTAGTGCAAATTGGTCTAATAAAGCTTTTTCTACTAATAATGAAGAAGTCACCATTGTAATAGACAATTTACAAAGAGCAAATGAGTTTGTTTCAGAATTTAAACGTCTCAAAGAACTTTCTAGTAAGACAGACGATACTAAAGAGGCACTTACTTTACAAGAGATTTACAAGCACTTTAAACTTATAAAAGCATTTCTAGAAATAGGAGAACCTCATAAAATGCAGTCCTACATTTACAAGCTTGAAGACCATCCCGATGTTGCACCCATACTACAACTATTAAAAGCTGCCGATTATGAGAAAGCTGTAGATAAAATGAATGCTTTTGAAAAAGAGCGTACCATATTGGTAGACATTACAGCTATCGAGAAACAACAATTACTTAATCAAATCAACCTTATTTCCTTTCAATTAGAATCATTAGAAGTTAAAAAAGCTGATGTTGAAAGAGTTTTAGAGCAATTTAATCACAGATACATCTTAGAACTCAATCCTTTAATATCTAAGATTTTACAATTAAAAAGGAAGATTTATAAAAAGCTAGAACGTTTTGGTTTTGTAGATGAGAATTTTCAGAAGATAGATGAAGAGTTCCATCAAACAAATGAAGATTATGAACGTGAAAAAGACATAGATATACCAGAGCTAAATGAAGATGATACACGTAATATTAAAGAATTGTATAGAAATGCTTCAAAGTATTGCCATCCAGATTCTTTAAAATGTGTTTTTGAAGATAAAGAGAAAGCTGCTATTGCTTTTACCGTATTAACGGATGCTTATAAAAATAATGATATAGATGCGGTACGTAGCATACACGATGAACTCACTTCTAAGAACCCTAGTTTTAATCTTTCTGCCGAAAGTGAATTAGAGAAACTGAGACTGCGTTTTGAATCACTAAAAGAAAAATACACACGTCTTAAAGATGAGCTAGCCATTATACTTTTCTCTGAGCAATACAAGACCATTATCGCAATAGAAGATTGGGATATTTATTTTGAAGAACAAAAAGTACAATTAAAAGTAGAGTACCAATCACTAGAAAAAGAATATACAGAAAATGAGTAATAAACTACAAAAAACGCAAGGTGCCTCACCTAAAACTACCACTAAAATTGATTTATCAAAAATTAATACTAGTGCACTTTCTGCTGGACTTTCTAAACTAACCATTCCGCGACCTTTTTATCAACTGGTAGTTTTTGTAATGGATGGTTCTGGGTCTATGACTTACGAGGGAAAAACAGGCTTAAGCAAGGGAGAAGAACTAAGTGAGGCTTTAAAAGAATCTTTAAAACGATTACAATCTAGTAAAAACAAAAACTGTTTTGACGTATCGATGTATGCATATGCCAATGAAAGTGTAAACGTTATAAAAGAAACATCTGTAAAAGATCTTGATCTAAATAAAGACTATAATCCTCGAAATTTCATAACACATTATGATTCAACTATGCTTGCTGAAACTATGGAAGCTGTTAAGCAGGAGTGTTCGGAGTATTTAAGAGTTAATGGAGATAAAAACGCTCAAGCACTTGTCATTGTACTAAGTGATGGTGTTGTCTTTGATTATGAGTTAACCTTAAAAAAATGTAATGAGTTAAAACTCAACAATAAGATTACAATTTCTTCCATCTTTTTTGAAAGTATAAGTTGGCAAGAAGGCTTTAATATAGATGATTTAGATGATTATAAGGAAAGTATGAAGATGCTTGCTTCAGACGAATCACTATTTACTTCTACATTAAACCCAGATGAAATAAGAAACCATATGATTAAGAGTATATCAACCGTGTCTAAAATTAACAACTAAAATGTTTATAAGCGCAGCATATATTGATATAAAGCTTCATCAAGATTATGCAGATTTCTTTATAGATGAAGAAGATGATCTAAAGGGACTCATTATTTGCGATGGTATAGGCGAGTTTAAGGATTCTGGCACCGTAGCGAGAACAGTCGCAGAGCTATTTATCGATAAACGAATTCTTAAAACTGAAAGCCTAATTCATAGTATTGAGCTAAAAACCCTCAAAGAAAAAGGGTTAACCGGTGGTACAACACTCATAAGTTTAGTTACTGATTTAAAAAACCACAAAACCAACATTCAATATCTTGGAAATGGTGGGATTATTCAGTGCAGAGGCGACTTTGCAGTTAATGCAAACTCTGGAATTTCTTATCGATATTCAGATATAATGATTCCACATATTTCGCCAGATGGAGCACTTACTAAGCATATCTCAAATCATAGTGGAAAGCAAGAATTAAAGGCTTCTGAAATTGAATTGAAATTAACATCGGAAGTAGGTGATATTTTATTGTTGTTTTCAGACGGGATAGGCTCTTTAGAAAATAATTTTATTTTAAAAGATGATGAACAAAGATACTGGAGGTATGAGAATACGATCATTCAAATTATTCTGGAAAGTCTAGACGAGCTTTTAACTAAAAACTATGATGATGAGAAATTTGAAGATCAACTGGCTTTGTTCAATATAAGTATTTTAAAACAACTGAAATCTGAAAAGCGTTTAGAAGACGATGCTGCTTTAGGTATCCTAATTTCGCCAGAAGTTTTATACTATTATAAATCTAAAATCAATGGTTAGAACTATTACAAAAATTAGAGATCTATCTATTTTAGATCAGGGTGATGTTAATAGCATAAAAGCTATAAGTTCGATTGATTTTGATGAGTCAGAAATGGGCGCAGGTGGTTTTGGTAAGATTCATTCCGTTAAAAGCATAAATGGAATACAAAGTAATACCTATGTGATCAAAATATTTTCTGATAAGGAAAATGAATCTCACGGATATGATACTATTGAAAAGCTACATATCAAACTAAAAAAAAATGAACTTAAAAATGGCATACCTGCTTATGTAGAACGTCCCGAGCTATTAGGTCTTCCATTTGCGGCTTTCAAGGGTTATGATGAGATTGAAGAAATTGAAGTCATTGCTTTTATAATGTATAATCTTAATACATTAGGTTTTATTGATTACGGTGCAGAGAACACCGATAATTCAAAATATCGTCAATTAGAAATTCCTGATAAGATATTTATCAGTCACCAATTAGCACACACGGTTTCCTTTTTACATACTATAAAATTTATACACTCAGACTTAAAAGAAGCTGCTATATGGTACCACCCAGACAAGAAACAGCTTGCTATTATTGATTATGATAGTGGATATCATTTTGATACTCAAGAAAAACCTTCAACTCTAGGCGCTATAGGACATTGGATGTCTGGTGGATGGAAGAAGTATATAAATTCTGAAGACGGTAATAAAGTTAGTTCCGTTAAAGAAAGGCTTAGAGAAGAATACTGGGTTCTGGCTAATGCTATTTTTGAACTGATTTTTGATGTAATGCCTTATTTTTTCTTAAAAGACTCTGACGACGCTACTAAAAAGAAATACCTCAAAAAGAATGAGTGGCCAGCAATAGATTATGAGGCAGCAGAATTTTTAATAGAGAATAAAACAGTTCATAGTAATCTACTTGCAGTTTTGTCTAGTCTTCGTGATGCTGGACTGAAAGAATTAATCGATAATTTTTCTAAAGTTTTTAATGATGGTTATTCTAACAGCTCAGTTAGAATCTCTCCGGACGAATGGGCTTCCTTCTTAAGTACACTCACAGATTCCTTAGGTGTATTACCGCAGATTGAAAGTATTGAACCTGACAAAAAGACTATATCAGAGAAAGATGAGATTGTGACTATCTCTTTTAAAACCAAGTATTGTAGATACGTTGTACTCGATCAACATTACTACAGTCCAATTTTGCATAAAACCGCTGAAGTAATATGCAAAACGAAAGAAAATGATTTTGAAATAGTTGCTTATAATCTAATTGGTAATCAGAAAGAAAATATACATATTAATGGATTACAGCGAGAGCCTTTGCTAAAAAGATTTAAGGTTAACAAGACTATAAGAAGCACCCTAGAACCATTGCTACTCTCTTGGGAAACAGAGAACGTTAAGAAGGTCATTATATCTAATGTAGAAGGAGAGTTTTCTGGTAATACGGAAATTAATATCCAACCTGAAACAGAACAAACCTATAAAATAAGTGCTTACGGATATTTTGATGAGCTTATAGAACAAGAACTGACTGTTGATGTTATAAAGCCGAGAATTAAAAGATTTGATTGGGAAATTAACTTGAATGAAGGGATTGACAATATTGATCTCATTTGGGACACAGAAAACACAAAAGAGGTACAGATCTCACCAAAAGTAGGAATTCAGGATTCGAATGGTTTAATTCACGTCCCTATAAGAGAGGAAACCATTTTTACAATTTCGGCAGTAGGCTTATTTTCTTCAATAACAGAAGAAGTAAAAGCTCATCCATTTCCAGCGCCTGTTATTAAACAATTATTTATTGAAACCCCCTTAATAAATTTAAGCACTAAAATAGAAACTGTAGCTTTAAAAAGCTTTAAGACTTTAGAGATTCCTATAGAAAATTTGAGTGCAGGAATTCCTTCATTACAGAACTTAGAGTTACCAAAATTTGAAACAAAGAATAGTTTAATTGATAGTTTTGATGCTATTGAACAACCTTCAAAAGACTTTGCAATTCATACTATATTTAAAAGAATGAAAAACATAATCCACCAATCATAATGAGTATTATTAATAACATAAAAAGAGTGCTAAATAAGCCTTTTAAAAGTATCAACAATCTTTTTCTATGGTCTTCTGGAGCAGATTTAGATATTTTAAAACAAGCGCCAACAGATAATAACAAATATTTTGGAATAGGCGGAACTATATTATTTACAGCATTGATGGCATCTTTTGCTGGTGGGTATGCATTTTTTACAGCTTTTAAAAACCCATACTTAGCAATTATTTTTGGATTGTTTTGGGGTGCATTAATATTTAACCTTGATAGATACATCGTATCCACTTTTGGCGTTGGAGATGGTAAGAAAACTATTTCTAGACAAGAGCTTTTGGAAGCTGCACCAAGACTTCTTATGGCAATGATATTAGGTTTTGTAATAGCAACGCCTTTAGAACTAAAGTTATTTGAAAGTGAAATTAAAGCAGAAATAGCCCGTGAAAACCTTATTACAAGTCAAGAACAAAATACCAATGCAATTGAGGTTGCACAATTTCAAAACGCCCAGGACCAAGAAGAAATTAGTACGCTAAGAAGAATTACCAAGGAACACGAAGAAGAGATTGCTAGTCTCAAAATAAAGAGAGATGATGCTTATAGTAAATATATGTGTGAACTTAATGGCACCTGTGGGACAGGGAAACCGGGAGAAGGGCCAGTATTTAGAGAAGCAAAAGCCGCATACACACAACTCAATGAGGAATTTACACAACTAAATTCTGAGTATTCTGAAAAAAGAAAGGCTGATTACAAACGTATTGAAGAGCTCAACGAAAAAGCAGAAACAAACCTTAATAATGCAAAGAAGGCAGTAGCAAGAACCGAAACAGATATGCAAGGGCGAAACGGATTATTAGCTCAATTATCTGCAGTAAGTAGTTTAAGCTATGAAGAAAAAGCCGTAATGAAAACAGATGATGATGGTAATAGAGTTGTAAGTCATTACGAGTCAGTAAAAACCACAGTTTGGTACGCAAAATGGTTAATTACTATTCTATTTATCTTTATTGAAATCGCTCCTATATTGTTTAAAATGATGACGGAACGTGGTACTTATGATGATATTTTAGATAGAATAAAACACGAAGCAAAAGTTAAGCAGCTTTTACTACAAAGCAATATAAATCAAGAAATTAATTCATCTGTAAAGGTACATACTGCAATGAATGAATTAAAAATTGAAGAAGAACTTAAAGCTAACGACGATTTAATAAAAAATATAGCAAAAGCTCAGGCTGAAGTTGCAGCAATAGCAATTGAGCAATGGAAAGAAGAGCAAATGGAACTAGTAAGGAATAAAGAGAAAAAGATTATTGAATAGTATGACTAAGCACAAAAAGAAAGGTAATTTAGAAAAAGGACTTAGCTATATCTCAAAACTATCAAGTTCTAAAAAGGAAAAACTGATGGTGATTTTGAAGAAAGTCAAAAGCGTCCAGTCTTCAGATTTTACAACCAAGCAAAAAGCAAAAGAAATAAAGCGAATTATGTGGAGTGATCAATCCACGAATAGTAAACTTTTTATCGGAGCTTTTTTAGGTGCAATAACAGGTTTATTCATATTTGGCACAGGAGGCATTGGGATTTCGGCGTTAGGAACTGGGGTTGGCATTTGGGGTTGGCTAGCAACTGCTGCTGGCGGAAGTTTTATAGCATCTTTAATGCAGAATTACGAGAATACGGAAAAGAATGAGGGTTAATTCAATAGACCAAATAACACTGCCATCAAAAGCTTCGACAACAAAATGCTTTATACCATTCTTAATGACAACATTTCTTATATGGATGTGCCAAAATCACTTTTTCTTTAAAAACTAAAAAAGTAGTCTAAATCGGCTAAGCGTGAAGGTTGACATTTCTTTGATGATGTATTTTTTGGTGTTTGTAGTTCTTGCAATAAAGGTTGTGAAGTAATGACCTTTATTATCTAAACCTGTATATTACTTAGATCTATTCATAGAAAGTAAGGGTGGCAAAATAGCTGATTAGTGAAAAGAAAGACCCAAACACATAAGTTAAACTACATTTAGTAACTAGTAATAACGAAAATTTTAGAGAAAATGCGAAAGACACCTTTCAACGAATGCCTTAATCATTAGAGTCTATGGGTATTATATTTCCATGCGAGTTCGATGATTTTATTCATGATAGGTCAATAGAAATGAATAACGGATGGAAAGTAATTTTAGGGAGAGGACTAGATATTTGGCAAAAAACTGGCGGTTGGTATGATATCAATGAATACATCCAAGAAAGACGAATATGTAAGGCTTGTTAAGTGACATTTGTAAAGGTCGGTTCTTAGAAATCTTTCAATATAAATAAACAACTTATTCGCTAGTATGAAGTAAGAAATTATTAAAGCCATAATAAACTTTGATAAATTTATAACCTAAAACAACCATTAATTTATATATGTATTTATCCAACCTTTCCATCAAAAATTTTAGAGGAATCAAAGAAATGGTACTCAGTTTTAATCGAAGTATTAATATACTAATCGGTGAAAACGGAAGTAATAAGTCAGCAGTAATTGATGCGATAAGATTACTCTATAATATGGGTGAACCTATCCGAGATATTTCAGTTGGATTCGCTGATTTTCACGAAAGTGTAGAAAAAGATGCGGAAGGTAACCTTACCATAACAAAGGAAGAAAAGATAACTATCGCCTTTTGTTTTAGAGGTTTGTCCGCTTCTCAAAAAGGGGCATTATATGAGTATATGGTAATAGACCCGGAGGACAATACGAATGAATATGCAAAGGTTACCTTAACTTATGAAGACAAAGGCGGCAAATATCCCATTTCATCTTTCTTTACTGGTAACGTGGAAGGTCAAAAAGCAGACTATAACACATTTACAATTTTTCAGCATTATTATCTGAGTGGTCTGCGAGATAGCACGCGCGATTTATTGACCAATCGAGGTAATGTATTAGGTCGTGTTATAAAAAGAAGAGTTGAGAAAAATGAATCTGAAGACGTTATCGAAGGTATAATGAGAAAAGCTAATGATGAGCTTTTGGCGCAATCTGAAGTTTCCGAAACTCGTGATGGAGTAAATGATAATCTTTCTGGAATCTATCAGCGATTTAAAGATAATCAGATAGGGCTTCAAATCGAGCAATCTAAAACTGAATATATCGTAAATGCTATAAAACCTTTTTTACCGCATAATCGTGATAATTTGTCGGGGGATGGATTTTCACTTTGGCAAAATAGCTTAGGACAAAATAACCTTATTTATATCGCAACGGTACTTGGGGATATAAAGGACCAAATTGAAGAAAATAAAATTCCTCATTTTGCTTTACTGATTGAAGAACCAGAGGCACATCTTCATCCACAGCTTCAATTAAGTTTATATAGCTTTTTGCGAGATTCTAGTACTTCAAAAAATAGTCAATTATTTATAACTACCCATTCGCCCACATTAACATCAAAAGTCCCTCTCAAAAATTTAATATTATTGGATGGTAAAGCATTCCGGTTAAACAAGCAGTTTGAAGACAGGGTTGTGGAAGAAATTATTGAAGATACCGTCAAAACCAAAAAATTGACGGTTACAAATTTCAAATTTAGAAAGAACCAGTTGGAAAGATATATCGACGTGACCAAATCCCAATTGCTATTTGCCAAAGCTGTTCTTTTTGTAGAGGGCATTTCAGAAGAACTTTTAATTTCAGCTTTTACTGCAGTTAAAAAATACCGATTAGAAGATTACAGAATCGAACTTGTTAATATAGGCGGCACTAGTTTTTATCCGTTCATCCACTTATTTAATTCAAACCAGCATGAAAAATCAATTGACAAACCTATTTCAGTTTTAACGGACAACGATAAGTTTCCCGGCTCAAAGCGAAAAGAATTTTCATTTAACAGCCTTCTTACCGAGGATTACAAAAAACTTGATGAACTGGATGCTGCAATTCAAGCTGCGGAAGTCTCATCCAGAATTCCAAACATCACATCAGCCATCAACGAAAAAGAAACTATTAAAGTCTTCTTTGCCGAAAAGACGCTCGAATATGAATTAGCACTTGCTAATATTCCCAATACAAAAGTAGGTGTTGAAAATAATTTCCTTTTTAAATACATCAAAGAGAAAAGACCTGAAAAAGCTGAAGCTATTTTAAATTATATTGATGATGTGATTGCAGTAGAACTAACCGATGACCAACAAAGGAAAACGGCAATTCTACTATGGAAATCATTCCCTTCAAAAGGTGCTTTCTCGCAGAATTTTTCTCTCTACATTCTCAAAAATTTAAAACGCGCCCAGAAGGAATTTGTAATCCCAAAATACATTCTTAAAAGTCTAAAGCATTTGAAGGGTACGGAATGAAGATAGATATTACAGAAGAATTACAAAATTATTTAGATGCCAAGGGCAGAGTGGTCTTAAATGCCTGTCCTGGCGGTGGCAAAACAACTGCGATTGCACAAAAAATAATCAACCTTGAAAAAGAATATAAAAGTACTTATGGCAATCATTCTGGAATTGCTTGTCTTTCCTTTACTAATGCTGCAAAGGATGAAATAAATCTAACATATAATGAACTTAGTGGTCAATCCTTAAAATATCCGCATCTGGTAAGTACCATTGATAGTTTTATCAATACTTACATTACATTACCCTTTTACTATCTCTTGGAAAGAAATTTTGCAAGACCACAAATTCTGGAAAATAACAAACGCTTAGATTCATTTTGGAAAACAAAATACAAGAACAACAGAGGTCAATTGGTCGATGGTCTCAGAAATCCTATGAATTCTTTTAAGGCAAAGACCAATAGAAGTATCTATTATCAATACTTACCATCAGAGATAAGATTAGAACCAGATGGAAGCTATTCCGTTAACGGCAACGCCCCGTCAGCTGACAAAGTTGATATAGCCGTTTTTAAAAAGTATTGCGAATATATCAAAAAATGGCAATTTGAAAAAGGCCTCATAACTACCAATGATTCAGCCTTCATTGCCCTAAGACTTCTCAAAAAAAATCCAAGTATCTGTAAATGGTTGGCTAATAGGTTTCCGCACATCATTGTTGATGAAGCACAAGATAATTCTCTTATGCAGCATCAAATCTTCGAAGAATTGAATAGCCAAGGTTTAAAAAATATTGAATTCATTGGCGACCCTTATCAAAGCTTATATGAATTTAGGGATGCCAACCCACAGTTATTTCTGGATAAGTATAATCATGAAGATTATAAGGGCTTAGATTTATCTAAGAATAGAAGATCACCACAGCGTATTATAGATTGCTTTTCATTATTAAGACCTGAAGCCCAACGTGGTATTAAAAGCGCATGTAAAACAGACCTAAATGAACCTCTTATGATTTATCGTTATAAAGCAGATGATAGAGGTGAAATAATCAACAATTTTGAGTTGTATTGTAATGGTAAAGGCTATCAGAAATTGAAGGTTGTTGTAAGGGGAAATAGCGTAAGAAATAAAATGCTAGGTAGGGATGCACAACAAAAGCCTTGGCACAATCAACTAGCTTACGACCTAATCACGGCAAAAATAGAATATGATGACAAGAACCTAAAAGATGCCATCAACATTGCAAGAAATATCATAATAACTTTAGAAAATCAAGGACTCTCTTTTTCTGAGTTTGGCCATTTACGAGCTAAACTAAAAACCGATTTTTTGTTTAATGCTCAAATCATAAAATTTGTAGAAGGAATACCAGAGCTGTCACATACTGTAACAGATTGGTCAGATTTATGCTCTACATACGTAAAGGAAACATTAAATCTCGATTTTGATATAAACTTTGGATTGAAGAAAACATCAAAATTCTTTACTAAATCTACACGTACCGAACCTGTTTCAGATCATTTCAATCGGGTGGATATAGAAAAGACCAGCTCGCTTACTACAGTTCATCAAGTAAAGGGAAAAACCTTAGATGCGATACTCATATTTTTTGATGAAAGAAATCACGCTAGTAATATTAACTTTAGAGATTTAGAGCCTGATAATGATGGTTTTATTAAAGAAAAAAAGCGCATAATCTATGTTGCTATGTCGAGACCTAAACACTTATTGGCTATGGCATTCCCAGAAAAAATTACGGAAGCTCAGTTGAAAGAAAAGTTTGGCCAGGATATTTCAATAATAAATCTTGAATAAAACTTCATCCTACTTCATTTAAATATCGACCGCGCTTCATTATAAACCCCCTCAAAATTAGCTTCCAACTCTTCCTTTGAGTATTGTTTAGAATCGTCGGGAAGCTCTCTTTTAATATCCTGTAGCTTAAATTGTACTTTCATATCCCTCCCATCGGCATAAGTAATGAATTCCCCCTGTTTTAATCGAAAGAAAACATCAGCCCTAATTTTAGGAATTTCCTTTTCGCCTGTTGTAATCCGAGTATCAAAATCCAAATTATGCCCTCGACTTAC
>TARA_R110002167_G_scaffold328665_1_pt1 | contig 11621 bp, 12 predicted proteins | sample TARA_R110002167 | Tara Oceans TARA_R110002167 (sample SAMEA4398238) | marine metagenome | biome: Polar Biome; feature: [MES] marine water layer (ENVO:01000295) within the mesopelagic zone...; material: water (ENVO:00002006), including particulate matter (ENVO:01000060) such... | reverse complement strand
TATGTTTTATATGTTTTATATGTTTTATATGTTTTATATGTTTTATAAAAAAATTTTATTCTTTGCTAAAAAATAGCTAAAATTATAGTCATAGCACATAGCACATAGCAACAATCAACATTAACGAAGTTAAATTATATGAAAGTAACGAGCATTTCTCGCAAACTACTGACCAGGGTACTCTCCTTTTATTTTATTTTAACGGTGTGCGTTACTGGCATTCAAATTGTTGCCGAATATTTTAATACCAAACATCACATCAATAGTGAACTTATTACGTTAGAAAAAACCATTAGTGGCAGTTTAACCCGTGCCGTTTGGGAGCTTAACACTCAACAAGCTATTGATATTTCAGAAGGCCTTGTTGCCATCCCTATGATCAAAGGCATTACAGTTACCGATGAAGCAAATAATATAATCATTCAATTAGGTGACGTAATTCCTCCTGAAAAAGTGAAAATAGAGAGTAATAATTTAGACGGGGAATTAACGGGCATCAGCTCAATGACAGACGATTTATTTGGTCATTCATTTCCACTTATATTTGAGTTTTCAGGACGAACGACTTCAGTAGGGCGTATAACGTTATTATCAAGCAATGCTGTAATTTTTAGCCGAATTGAAGTAGGCATTTATTTCCTTATTGGTAATGCTATTGTTAAAACGGCATTTTTAGTATTTTTATTTTCTTTAGCTTTTAATAAACTATTAACCACACCGCTTCATGAATTAACCGAACAAATTAAACGAATTGATTTAGATGATCCTGAAGCATCTAAGCTCCATGGTATGAATTATGAAAAAAACGAACTCAATATCCTTGAAGATGCCTATAACAATTTAATTAATGAATTAGTTGAATTCAAAGACAAATTAGTAATATCACAATTAGAAACCGATAGAGCAAAAGAGCAAATTGACGAACATAATCTATTACTTGAACAAGAAGTTGCTAAAAAAACATCGTCGTTAAGCAGCACGATGCTAAAAATGGAAGTTCAACAAAAAGAACTGCGCGAACAAAAACAAAGCTTACAGGAAGAAAATGTTCGCCGCAGTAAAACAGAAAAAACACTCACGACAACCAACAAAGAGTTAATCCACTCTATTACAGCGTTAAATAAAGCTAAAGAACGACTATTGGAAGCAGAAAAAATGGCATCTTTAGGGGAACTTTCTGCGGAAGTGTCACATGAAGTAGCAACCCCTATAGGTATAAGCATCACATCATCAAGCTACTTATTAGAGCAAATATCACATTTACAACAAACGCTAGAGCAAAACAAATTATCGAAAAAGAGTATTGAAAATTTCATTAAAAATGCCCACAAAGGCACCGAACTATTAATAAACAACCTTAATAGAGCGTCAGAATTACTCACTAGCTTTAAGCATATAGCCGTAGATCAAACGAGTGATAAAATTCGCATGATCAACATTTCAAAATATATTGATGAAATAATACAATCACTACACCCCAAATTGAGAAAAACTAACCACTGCATTAAAGTACATTGCGATGAAAGCATTGAAGTGTATAGTCACCCAGGCGCTATAGCGCAAATTATAATCAATTTAGTGATTAACTCCATCGTTCATGGTTTCGAGCACATCAATCGCGGTGAAATAATTATTGATGTTAAGTTTCACCACAACAAACTACTTATTGACTATAAAGATAATGGCCACGGGCTCACCCAAGAAGCCAATGAAAAATTATTCGATGCATTCTATACAACAAAATCGAATAAGGGCGGTATAGGCTTAGGGACTCATATTATAAAAAATCTAGTAGAAGACACGTTAAATGGTAGCATTACCGCTCATAGTGAAGCAGAGCAAGGGCTTAGTTACCATATCGAACTTCCTGATATGCGTTCTTAGAATAAGCAAATCATAAATGCTAATGATCCGCTTGTTTTTTTCAGGTAATATAGCTTTTTTAAAATAAGCCTCACTCAATCTTTACTATGTGAGCATTCAAGCTAGGATCCTTTTTATGTGGTTTAAGAACCTATATTTTTTCGCTTTTACTCGCCCATTCAAACATTCAGAGGAAGACTTAGAAAAACACCTCAATGAGCATCTTTTTACCCCCTGTGGATCTACAGAGCTAGCTCACTTTGGTTGGGTGAACGCCTTAGGAAAACATGGGCACTCAAGTGTTCATAGCGCTAATGGCAACTTCTTGATATGTGCTCGAAAAGAAGAAAAAATATTGCCTGCACCTGTTATCAAAGACATGATTGAAGAAAAAATAAATTTACTTGAACAAGAGCAAGGTCGCGGCGCAACGAAAAAAGAAAAAGAACAATTTAAAGAAGATATTGTTTTCGAATTATTACCACGCGCTTTTTCTCGTATTTCAGATACCCATGCCTATATTAGTCCTAAAGATAATATTATCGTTATTAACGCTAGCGCTCGCGGTAAAGCTGAAGATTTACTCGCACTACTTCGCAAAGTGTTAGGCACATTACCTGTGACCAGTTTAGAGCCAGATATTCAAGCTGATGAAACTATGACCGATTGGTTAGTTAAAAAAGATTTAGGTGCTAAATTTAAATTAGGTATGGAAGCTGAATTTAATGCCCTAGGCGATGACGGTGCTGTGATTCGAGTTAAGAATCAAGACTTAGAAAGTGATGAAATAAAGTCTCACTTAGATGCAGACAAATACATGGTAAAAGTTGCACTTGAATGGGATGAATCCTTATCCTTTATGCTCTGCGATGATTTATCTATCAAACGTATTAAATTTTTTGACGTTATTCAAGAACAAAATGACGACATAGACAGTGACGACATTGTTGCTAAAATCGATGCCGACTTCGCTTTAATGGCGGGTGAATTAAACCGATTTATTCACGATTTACTTAGCGAATTTTCATTAAAAACCACTGACTTATTAGAGAATGACTAATATAACTTAATTATACCAATTTGATTACCTATTTGGAGTAAAAATGACCATTATCAAAATGACTGATTTAGCACTAGCCAATAAACGCGTTTTAATTCGTGAAGATTTAAATGTACCCATTCAAGATGGAATAATCACCTCAGATGCTCGATTGCAAGCGGCATTACCAACAATAAAGCAGGCATTAGAAGCTGGCGCCAAAGTCATGATAATGTCGCACCTTGGCCGTCCTACTGAAGGAGAGTATTGTGAAGAATACTCCCTTAAACCGGTTGCTGATTACTTAGCTGGAGCTCTCAATTACCCTGTACGTTTAGTAAAAGACTACTTATCAGGCGTAGAAGTTGCTACGGGTGAACTTGTTGTTTTTGAAAACGTGCGCTTTAACAAGGGTGAGAAGAAAAATGATGACGCATTAGCGAAGCAGCTTGCTGCCCTTTGCGATGTATTTGTTATGGACGCATTTGGCACGGCTCATCGCGCGCAAGCGAGCACTCATGGCGTGGCTAAATTTGCACCTACTGCATGCGCAGGCCCATTATTAGTAAACGAATTAAATGCTTTAGGCAAAGCACTAGACAACCCTGCCCGTCCATTAATTGCTATTGTGGGTGGTTCAAAAGTATCAACTAAATTAACCGTTTTGGATTCATTATCAAAAATCGCAGATACAATAATTGTTGGCGGTGGTATTTCGAATACCTTTGTTGCCGCAGCAGGAAATGAAGTTGGTAAATCATTATATGAAGCTGATTTAATTCCTGAAGCACAGCGTCTGTGTAAACAAACACAAGTAATATTTGCTGACGATGTTACCGTTACTCGTGATGGATTCAGTGATTGGAAGCATGATTCACCTACACAAATCAAAGCCTCATCAGCAGTAGACCCACAAGATGATATTATTGATTATGGCCCTAAAACCTCGGCTAAAGTTGCACAGATAATCAAAACAGCCGGCACTATCTTATGGAATGGCCCTGTGGGTGTTTTTGAGATGGACGCTTTTGCCAAAGGTACCGAGATTATCTCTCACGCGATAGCTGATAGCTCAGCTTTTTCAATTGCAGGCGGCGGCGACACATTAGCCGCTGTTGATAAATACAAAATTAAAGATAAAATCTCCTATATCTCTACTGGTGGCGGTGCCTTCTTAGAATTTTTAGAGGGTAAAAAATTGCCCGCAGTAGAAATATTAGAGCAAAGAGCAAAAGAGCAGTAACGTGTATAAAAAACCTAGCAATAAAAATAGCAATATAGCTATGTTTTGCTAGGTTAAACATGAAAGATAAATAGACTCAACTATACTTAGCAATTCATACTAAGAAACATGAATAATTTACGCACTCAAACTAATTGAGCTATGGGTATGAAAAAGCTCAAACCTAAAGGAGAATTACATGTCTTTAAGCGCTTCAACATTGGCATCAATGCTTAAAAAAGTGACCACTGAACATGGATTTATTGCTGCACTGGATCAAAGTGGTGGTAGCACCCCAAAAGCACTTGCTTTGTATGGCATAGAAAACAGTGCGTTTTCTAATGACGAGCAGATGTATGATTTAGTACATCAAATGCGAACGCGCATTGTAACCAACTCTGCCTTTACTGGTACTCGAATTTTAGGCGCTATATTATTTGAAAACACTTTAGACAGAGAATTTTCAGGTAAATCAGCAGCACAGTACCTATGGCAAGAAAAGCAAGTTGTGCCTTTTCTCAAAGTTGATAAAGGCCTTTGTGATGAAATAAATGATGTGCAATTAATGAAAGCAATGCCCGAGCTAGATTCACTCCTTGATAAAGCCGTTACTCAAGGTGTCTTTGGTACAAAAATGCGCTCTGTAATCAAATTAGCCAATCAACAGGGCATTAATGATGTTGTCGCTCAACAATTTGACATTGCAAAACAAATACTAGCGAAAGGTTTAATCCCTATAATTGAGCCTGAAATTGATATTAACAGCCCTGAAAAGTCATCTGCCGAAGCCTTGCTTAAATCAGCATTACTTAACGCATTAGATAACTTACCTGACGATAAAAAAGTGATATTGAAACTCACTTTACCTGACGCTGATAATTTTTATGCTGATTGCATTAACCATAAAAACGTTATAAGAGTGGTTGCATTATCAGGCGGTTACACTAGAGAGCAAGCAAATAACAAAGTTGCTACCAACCACAATATGATCGCTAGTTTTTCTCGCGCGTTAACGCAAGGACTTAGTGCTAAACAATCAGATGCACAATTTACACAAGCATTAGATGAAGCCATTGACAGTATTTTTAACGCTTCAAAAACCTAGTTTACTTTACATATTATTTTTATATTTCAATCATTTTCATAGGTGTAGCTAACTTTCAAACATAAGCACCAAAACCTTTTAAAAAGCCCGCTTTTTTGAAAGGTTTTGGTGTAAGTTTAGTACAAAAGACTACCATTCAATATCAAACCATCAAAACAACAACTTTTACTGCCTGAACAGTTAAACCCTGTTATAATTCTGTCCTTAACGTTGAAATATTTCACCTACATCAACAAAACTTTAATTGGCTAATTTAGGAGCAACCAATGGCTTTAATTTCAATGCGTCAAATGCTAGATCATGCAGCTGAGTTCGGATATGGCATCCCTGCATTTAATGTAAATAATTTAGAGCAAGTGCGCGCCATCATGATCGCAGCAAATAAAACTGATAGCCCTGTTATTCTTCAAGGCTCGGCAGGTGCTCGTAAGTATGCTGGCGCTCCATTTTTACGACATTTAATTTTAGCTGCCATTGAAGAGTTTCCTCATATTCCGGTGGTAATGCATCAAGATCACGGTACTTCGCCAAGCGTATGTCAACGCTCTATTCAATTAGGCTTTTCATCTGTAATGATGGATGGCTCATTAATGAGTGATGGCAAAACGCCAAGTAGTTATGATTATAATGTTGACGTAACGCGCAGAACCGTTGAAATGGCACATGCTTGTGGCGTGTCTGTTGAAGGTGAATTAGGCTGTTTAGGTTCTTTAGAAACAGGTGAAGCCGGTGAAGAAGATGGTATTGGTGCAGTAGGTAAGTTAACGCTTGAACAAATGCTAACAGACCCTGAAGAAGCGGCTGACTTTGTACAAAAAACGCAAGTTGACGCTTTAGCTATTGCTTGCGGTACTTCGCACGGTGCTTATAAGTTTACTCGCCCGCCAACGGGTGATATTTTAGCGATTGATCGTATCAAAGCTATTCATGCCCGTATTCCTAATACCCATTTGGTGATGCATGGTTCATCATCTGTGCCACAAGAGTGGTTAGCCATTATTAATGAGTTTGGTGGTAATATCCCAGAAACTTACGGCGTACCTGTTGAACAAATTCAAGAAGGTATCAAAAACGGTGTTCGTAAAGTAAATATTGATACTGATTTACGATTAGCTTCAACTGGCGCAACCAGGCGCTTTCTAGCACAAAACCCCAGTGAATTTGATCCGCGTAAATTCTTAGCCGAAACGACCAAAGCGATGTCTGATATTTGTGTTGCCCGTTATGAAGCGTTCAATACTGCAGGTAATGCCAGTAAAATAAAACCAATTAGCCTTGATAGCATGTTTGACCTTTATCAAGCAGGTAAATTAACTGCACTAATCAAATAAATTAGTAAATAACTTCAAATAACTTAAAGGGCTTCGGCCCTTTTTTTGTATTTTAAACCCCTAATCCTACTTTAAACCCTTAATCCTACTTTAAAAAAGCAAAAACTTCTTTATAATAACGACCTTTAAAATTGTGATTTACCTTTAGCCATTACACCTCCTTTGTACGCTTGCTTATAAATCTACTTTTCTTTAGTGCTAAGACACTTTATCCGCCTTAGCAATATTCTTTTGTACAACAGTTGAGACTAAAATGATCCGCTCATTTATTTTGATATCATTTTTTATTTTATCTATTAATGCCTATGCACAAGGAAGTTATACTCAAAATGAAAATAAAAAATCATCGATCACTGAAAAGATGCAAATATCAAGCGCAACACCAGCTGATATAGTGTCTAGTTTAGAAAAGCCAGTTAACAACCAAAAAATTAAAACACCACCACGGCTTATAGGCTCTGCTGAGCTTGGTTTTCTTTACAAAACAGGTAATACCAATAGCGGCGATATAAAAACAGGTGTAGATTTACGTTTTGAAAAAAATCAATGGCTCAGTTTGCTAAATATCGATCTATTAATAAAAAAAGCAGACCTAACCGATGACAATGGCAAGACAATTTTTAAAACCACCGATCAAAAATGGACACTCGCATCACAAACAAACTACGCCTTAAATAACAAAGAAAAAAATTATGTTTATGGCAATATTTGGTATGAAGAAAATGAATTTAGTGGTTTTGTTAACCAAAGCTCCATTTCAACGGGTTGGGGTCGACACTGGTATAAAAGTAGTAATGCATCGCTTTGGGGAGATTTAGGGCCTGGTTATAAACGTGATTTATTTAATGCCACCATTACAGAGCCACAAAGAACTGCCAATACTTGGATAATTCAAGCGCAAATACTGTACATTAGAAAATTAGACGAACATGTTGAATTAAAACAAAATTTAAGTATGAAACAAACGCTTAAAACCAGTAAAAATAGTATTTATAAAGCTGAAACAACCATCACTACAAAACTCATTTCAACACTACAAATAAAGTTTACTTTTACCTTAGATTACAACAGTAAAGTTGAAGCTGACAAGCAGAATTTAGATACCCAAACAGCCGCAACATTGGTTTATAGCTTTTAAAGTAATACCCAGCGTTTAACATTAAATTAACACCTGATATAATTCCGTCGTTTAACATTATTCAACATTAACAAGGGAAATTCATGAATCGTAATTTTTCGCTATCAGCTTTATGCTTATTGCCTCTCGTATCATATTCAGTAGCCGCTGAAGAAGCAGAGAAAAAACCAGAGTTCACCGCTTCTGCTGAGTTAGGCTTTTTATATAAAACTGGCGATACAAGAAGTGCAGATATTAAAGCTGGCTTTAATATCAAACATGAAAAGAATAAATGGCGAACTGCTGTTATTTTTAATATTCTAGCTAAAAAAACTGAAACAAAAGATGACGCGGGCAATAAATCATTTATAACAACTGACAACAAGTGGGATATATTAACGCAAACTGACTACACTATAGGTAAAGCTGGTAAAAATTACCTTTATGGTAATCTTACTTACGAGCAAGATAAATTCAGCGGTTTTGAGTCTCAAGCCTCGTCTTCTGTTGGCTGGGGTCGTCAATGGTATAAAACAAAAACATCCACTTTCTTTGCCGATATTGGCCCTGGTATAAAATATGATGTTACCCGAGCAATAGACACCGCACCATCAACAAGTAAGACTAACCTCATCGTTCAAGCGCAAGCACTTTATACCCATAAGTTCAATGAGTTTGTTGAGTTTAAGCAATACCTCATTGCTAAGCAAGCCACTGAATCTGATGCAAATAGTGTCTATAAATCAGAAACCTCTGTTACCGCTAAATTAATTGATGCCTTACAACTCAAGTTTGCTATTCGAATAGATTACGACACCGAGGTTGAAGAAGGTTTTGAAAACACTAACTCAGAAACATCAATGAGCTTGATTTATAGTTTCTAACAATGGCTAAATTTTCATTATTATATTTCACACTAATAAATGAAAAAAATTCACTTATCGAGTGAATTTATCTAGTTTGCTGATGCCAATAAATACATTTAAGATGAACTTGTTTTCTAATCCCCTAATGATTAAAAACATTTGTTTCATTTGTTTCATTTGCTTTATTTATAGGACATCATTTGATGTCCTTTTTTTTGTTTCGAATTTCATTTGTGGCATTTTTAGTGCAACAGAGCTAAAACAGTGCAAAAAAAAAGATATACCTTATTCTAAAGATATTTTTAACCTTTAAAATCAATACTGTAACTTATGGTCTGAGTATTGCTTTGAGTATTATTTTAAGTATTACTAAATAATACTGTCTTCATTAAAAGCTCATTCACTTATGCCTATTCAAACGCCAATACGTGGTTTACGTTCATTTTGTGTTGCCTCAAAATGCTTAAGCTTCAAACATGCCGCAGCACAGCTCTTTTTAACCCCCTCAGCTGTTAGCCACCAAATAAAACAATTAGAAGAACAATTAGGTTTTGTACTATTTAAACGAGGTACACGATCAATTGAGCTCACAAGTGCTGGTAAACAATTTTATCTATCAATACAACCGATAATTAGCCAATTAGAATCTACAATTTCGGAGTTTACCCACAACCAACAAAATAAAACCATTGTAATTAGTTTGCCTGAATTTTTTGCTAGCGAATTGTTTATCCCTCGTTTAAGCGAGTGGTCTGAAAAAAATCCAACGATTAACCTTCAACTAGAAACGGTAAAGTCAGGAAGTGAGCCCTCTCAGCTTGCTGATTTATCCATTGTGCTTGCCAATGGAAAACCAAATGCAAGTATTGTCCATGAACTATTTCCTATTAGGTATGCGCCATCTTGTAATAAAAAACTTTATAAAAAACTGAAAAGTTCAGGCTTTAACGCATTAAAAAATACGCCTTTAATTTTGCATAGATCTCGCCCTTGGTCTTGGCATCAATGGGCAGACAACATAGGTATTGATGATTTTGAACCAAAACAAATTATACAATTCGATAGTATGTTTGGCGTAGCTAGAGCTGCGCAACAAGGTATGGGTATTGCCTTGGTACCTTTGCCTATGAGTAAAACATGGTTTAGTGAGCAGCTATTAGTCAAGTTATTTGATGAAGAACTCAACACTAATGACCGCTACTATTTAATTCAACATGAAAATATGGAGAACAAAATAGAATTAACCTTATTTGCAAACTGGGTTAAAGAAACCTTCTTCGATGGACACTTATAGATAATCACAACACAGGTTAAATTTATTCATGTCATAAGTGTTTTTTAATCGTTTGTCAGGTTTATCACTATTTCTTATATTAAGGGTGTATCGAGGTGATACATCTTTTAACAGGAGAAAAAACATGACCATTAAATCCACGGTTTTTAAAGCAGTATTAACAAGTTTGGTGATTTGTAGCCCCACTTACGTTTTAGCGAACAAAACAAAACTAAAAGTAGCAGTGATTCAAGATGCTCCCGCTAGCCAAGCAATACGTTCAGGCTATTTAGAGACAAGTATTAAAAAACTCAACAGAAAAAACACGATTGAAACAACTTTTGAAAATAACATGGGCTTATGTGTTGCCTATTTACAATCTAAAAATTTCATCAAATCTGAATCAGCTTGTACTGCTGCAATTGAAAGTATAAAGTCACTAAGCTTGAACAGTAAGAAAGCCCAATACCTCAAGTCTCTTAGCTATAGCAATCGAGGTGTTTCAAGATATTTAAGCAAGAATGAATCTGGTGCAATAGACGATTTGACGGCCGCAATCCTCATTGATTCTAACCATGTAACTCAGAGCAACTTGAAATTGATGACTAGTCCATTATTTGACACAAAAGATAGTATGTCTAACGACCTTTCCGACTAAATATTATTAACCACACTAAACAGGAGCATTAAAATGATAAGTCACATTACTCAATCTGTCCGTGCTATCGTAACGTTTATTGATGAAATTAAAAATCTATCGATTAGTCAATGGGATATGGAACAAGAAGAAGACTGTTTAAATGACAATTATACTCGACAACAAAGGTAGTCAAATGATAAGAGCAATATTAGAGGGCAACTCCTAAAAAGTTTTATACATTTTAAGATGATTTAGGTTAAATGTTGCCCTCTACTAAATGTTTGCATCAATCAATTTTTAGTACTTACGAATAGTCCGTCAATTACTAACCGCATGAGTAAAAATGATATTCTCAAGCCTCGCACTCTATAAAAGCAAATATTGAAATAAAATTAATCCTCAAGTTTATAGCTGCTGTGTTGAACATAGCGTTCATCGATTTTTTTAATCCGTTCTAGATGCTGGATATGGGCGCGTCGTGCGGCATAAATAAAAACACTAATAATGATAATAACAAGAAATGCTATTGAGAAGGTTCCTTGAATAAAAAATTTGCTTAGCCATTCCATTGGTAAATTCCTAAAACTGTTATTTGAAAACGACCCTGTTATTTGAAATTACTAGTTAAGCCCACAGCTATCATGATGTTAATTATAATTATTTAGCTATAATTATAATTAAAAGTCCAATAATAACACAACCTTTAGATTTGATGAATCATCGCTCAGTATTCCAACTAAATAAATAGGCCCCAAGCGATAAAAACACAATACTCATCACCAACAAGCTAGTGACATGGTAACTAATGTCACTTAATGTCGCACCTTCAGTAATAATTTTTCTTGCTCCAGCAACCAAATGCGTTAACGGAAGAAAATCGGCAAAGATTTTTAATGCTGGTGGCGCGCCTTCTAAACTAAACCAAACACCAGAAAGCATCATCATAGGCCACGATGTTAAGTTTAATAAGCCGCCTATAAGCTCTTCACTTTTGCTTCTACTTGCTACTAACAAGCCTAAACTAATCAAACAAAAAGCACCTAATATACCGATAATAAGTAAATCAAAATAACTACCTAGCATAAAAAAATCAAACAATAAATTACATCCGCTGTACACCAGCAATTATCGGTGATTCAGTTTTTACTGAGCCAAAATGCTTTTT
>TARA_R110002167_G_scaffold31983_1_pt1 | contig 11626 bp, 7 predicted proteins | sample TARA_R110002167 | Tara Oceans TARA_R110002167 (sample SAMEA4398238) | marine metagenome | biome: Polar Biome; feature: [MES] marine water layer (ENVO:01000295) within the mesopelagic zone...; material: water (ENVO:00002006), including particulate matter (ENVO:01000060) such as...... | reverse complement strand
CCTACATACAATCCTTTAACTCAGAGATTTGAGTTATTGAATTTTTGGGGTAAGGAAAAGCGTAAGTGTATAGAAGGAATGTGGGCACAGTCAGATGATAAGACTGAGTATAAATTTATGCCAGGACCACTATACTTCTATGTAAACTTCTTTCACATTCAATTAGAGAGTAAAGGATCTAAATCATTATCTATGGGACTTCCATGGTTAAGAGATATAGAATGGGATCTATTTAGAATATATGAAGAGTGTAGAGGATTCTCAGGATTTGAGCACGATAAGATATATACATGCGATAGAAGATATGGTCCAGAGAGATCATTATCTTTACAACTTGGTAGGATTACTAAAGAAGAAGCTAATAGTAAAACATATATACCTGCTAGAGAATATTTAGCAAAGAATCACTCACAAGATCTAGGTAAGCCTTTATATGATAATGAGGCAAAACATTTTATATCAATACAAGCAAGGGGATCAGGTAAATCCTACTCCAGTGCAGGAATAGCATTACATAACTTCTTATTTGACGGAGCTATAGATTATGATACTTATCTTAGAATGAAAAAGAAAAGTACTCCAATGGCAAGTGATACTATCATTGGTGCGATTGATACAAAGTTTACAACACCACTTATTAAGAAGATACAAGCAGCGTATGACTTCCTTCCAGGAGGAATTAAGTATTTAGGAAAGAATTATAAATCTCCTTTAGCTGTAGATTTTAGTGGATCTCTTGCACCTAACAGAGATTACACTTCAGCAACTAAATCATCTTTACGTCACAGAACATTTAGAGATAACCCTCTTGCAGCCAATGGAACAAGACCTAATCTATGTATACTGGATGAAGTAGGATTTATGACTAATCTACAAGAAGCATGGGGAGCAATTGAAGCAACACAGGCATCTAAATCTAGAACATTAGTTATATGGGGATTAGGAACAGGAGGACTTGTTTCTGGTAAAGCAGCTTTGTATGCTGAAGCAGTATTTAGAAATCCAGCTGATTATAATTGTGTAGAGTTTGAAGACGAGTATGAGAACAGAGGTATAATAGGATATTTTGTACCATATACTAAAACACTTAATGAATTTAAAGAAGGGCCTAACTTTATCACTAATGAAGTAATGGCAAATAGATATATTGAGCATAGAAGAACTGAGGCTAAGAAGTCTCCTTCTCCTACAGTATATCAAACAGAGATTATTAACGGACCTATATTTCCAAGTGAAGCATTCTTAGTATTAGAGTCTGGAGAGTTTCCAACTATAGAACTTAAGAATCAATTAGCTAAAATAGAAGGTAATAAAGAAAAATACTTAGATCCTACGTTTAAAGGAAGATTAGTATTTGATGAGAAGACTCAGATGGTCAGGTTTGACAGTGTACAGAATATTCATCCTATTAGAGACTATCCATTAGGTAAAGCTGAGAACAAAGCAGGTTGTGTAGAGTTATATAAACATCCTAAACAGTTTGAAGAAAATGGACAAGTACCTAATGGTACGTTTGTAGCAGGAGCCGATGTTGTAGATAAGGATAAGTCTACCACTAACTCTTTACCTAGTGTATTTATTATGAATAGATTTACTAGAGAGATTGTAGCTGAATACACAGGAAGAACAGATAATGCTAAAGACTTTTATGAAGTATGTAGAAGATTGTGTATGTTTTATAAAGCTACGTTAATGTATGAGAAGAACTTAGTAGGATTGTTTACTCACTTTGAGCAAAGAAAGTGTACCTACATGTTAGCAGACACACCATACCAGTTAAGATCTAATGATACTTATAAAGCAGTAGGTAATACAAGTAAAGGAATTAACGCAACAAAAAAGATAAACAAGATAGGGCGTGATTATGTTAAGGCTTGGCTATTAGAAGACTTAGGAGCTAATGCTTCTTTAAAAGTAGTTGAGACGCTAAGATCTCCTGCATTGATTAAAGAACTTATGATGTGGAACATTGATGGTAACTTTGACAGAGTGTCTGCTCTAGGCATGCTATTATGGCATGATGAAACATCTTATAAGAAAATAGAAACAATACAAAAGGAAACAAAAGGGTTTTTAGACAGTAAATATTTTACTAAATTTGGAGTCCACAAACATAACTAAAAAATAATAATTTTATTTATGTAGGATTTGTCATAAATAATTCGTAACTTTGCGAATTACGCTATATCTAATTATAACATAACATATGAGTACAACATCACACGGAAGTACATTTCCTAGACAGAAGCTATCTGACGCAAAGAAGACAGACAAGTGGCACAAAGAATGTGTAGACTTTGCAGAGTCAATGCTAGAAAGCAATGACCTAAGATCTTCTATAAAAAATAAACAAGTTAATTATAATCTTAGAGCTAACATTATAGACAAAGATCATTTTGACAGATTAATAAATCCAGATAAATTAGATATGGATTCTCTTCCTGCTAACTTTCAGCACATAGGAATTGAGAATACTAAGATTAATTTATTATTAGGAGAGTATTCAAAAAGAAAGAAAAACTTTAAAGCATATCTTTCTAGTAACGATACTGAAGGAATATCTAGAAGAGAAAAAGATATTAAGAAGAAGTATTACGAGTTTGCAATGGAGAAGCTTAAAGCAGAAGAGCTTGATGAGCAAACTATGACTGAAGAAGTAGCACAGCTAAGTAAATACATTAAGTATGATTATCAAGACATAGCTGAGATTACAGCTAACAGATTACTTAAAAAAGAATTTAAAGAAAACAATTATAACTTTACTTTCCTTAGAACATTTGAAGATCTTCTTACAGTAGGAGAACAGATAATGTATATTGGAGTACTTGGTGGAAAACCAGTTATGAGGCGTGTTGATCCTAGAAATGTATTTACTAGTGGAGGTAGCTCACTACACTTAGAAGATTCAGATGTTATATGTGAATTTAATTATCAATCAGTTGGTCAAGCAATAGATGATTACTGGGATGTACTTACAGAAAAGGATATTAAAAAGATTGAAGAAAATTCTAGTGTATATAATAGCTCAAGAAGAGATAGAATAGGAGGAACTACACCAGCAGGTGCGGCTAGTGATGCAGGATTATCTTTACTAGATACTAACGATTCACATGTACAGAATAGATTTAGTAAAACATTTGACGCTAATGGTAACATTAGAGTATTAAGAACATGTTGGAGATCTAGAAGAAAGATTGGTAAGCTTAAGTATTATGATGAGCAAGGAGAAGTACAATACACTTGGGTATCTGAAACTTATGAGAGAGATGAATTTTCAGGAGAAGAGATTGATTGGAAATGGGTAAACGAATGGAGACAAGGAGTTAAACTAGGAGATTCAGTATATTGTGACTTAGGACCTATTCCTTTCTCAAGTAAATCACTAGTTAACAAATCAAAAGGACTTCCTCCATATATTGGAATATATAATTCTACTAACGAATACAAGGTACAGTCTTTAATGGATATAATGAGACCATTATCATATAGTTATGATATAGCTTATTATAAAAGAGATTTAGAAATAGCTACTCACTTTGGTTCATTCACAGCAATAAACTCTTCAATGATTCCATCAGGATGGGAACCAGAGCAGTGGATACATTATGCTAAAGTAAATAAGTTTGCATTCTTAGATCCAACTAACGAGATCTTAAAAGGACCTTCACAAGGAAAGTCAGCAGGAGCATTTAATACTCTTACTGCAGCAAATATATCAGTAGATAATTCTAGAAATGTTCAGATGTTTACAGACCTTATGTTTCACATTGAAAGTACAATGGGGAAAGTAGCTGGTGTAACAGGAGCAAGAGAAGGACAAATACAAAATAGAGAAGCAGTAAACAATGTAGAGCGTGAGGTAACTCAAACATCTCATATTACTGAAAAATGGTTTCAGCTTGACTCAGAGTTTATGAGAAGAGTAATTAAGAGATTCTTAGAAGCATGCAAGCATGCATATAAAGATAATCCACAAAACGGTCAGTATATACTGGATGATATGGGTATGGAGATGGTTTCAAACTACAGCGAGTTTGCTGAGTCTGACTTTGATGTACATGTAAGTGATTCTGGAGATGATAAGAAACTTTATGATTCTATTATGCAACTTACTCATGCAGCTATTCAGAATGGACAAGCAACTCTTTCAGATGCAGTGACGCTATTTAAATCTGAATCTGTTCAAGAAGTATCTGTTAAACTTGCAGAGAACGCAGAGGCTACTCAAAAGAGAGCTGAAGAAATGCAGACTAAACAAATGGAATCTAATGAGAAGATCCAACAAGCTATGCTTGAAGATAAGAAAGTAGAAAGAGAGTGGGAGAAAGAGAAGTTTAACTTAGAGCTTGCAGACAAGAGAGAGCAAACTAATGTTAAGAGAGAGAAAATACTTATGGATGCTGAAGTTAAAGAGAGAGAAGGTCAAAGAAGACAAGATACTAACTTTAATGGTATAGCAGATGAAATAGATAAGAAGATCTTAGATAATCAAATGCTTGATACTAAATTAGACGACCAGACTAAACAAAGACAACTGGAAGAGACTATTAGACATAACAAAGCACAAGAAGAAATAGATAGAATGAAGATATCAAAAGCTAAAAAATAAAAATAACAAAAAATGCAAAATTAATTTAGCTATACAGATAATAGAAAATATAGAATAAAGATTCTATTGTAAATTCAAAATAAAGTATTAATATTGCATAATAAATAACAGATATGACAGATAACGGTAATTTATTCAGTGGACTAAAGATCCTTTCGCAACAAGAATTGCAATCGGACAAAGAAGAAAACACTGAGGTAGAATCAAATTCTACAGAAGAACAAGAAGTAATAGTTGAAAGTGAGGGACACGATGATCCTAAGTTAGTAGATGATACAGTATATAATAACGGAGATGCGAGTTTATCGCTTGCAAGTCCAGAAGAGATGAAAGCAGCTATGGCTGGTGGAAGCTCAGATCAAGAAGAGTTAACTAATGATGTACAATCTAAAGTTAATGATGCAGAGTCAGAACAAGATTTAGATGTCAAAGCAAAGAAATATTTAGCATTAGCTAAAGACTTACAAGCTGAAGGTATCTTATCTGGTATAGATGACGACTTTGATCCTAGTCTAGAAGGACTAAGAGATTTGTTTTCTAAAGAAAAGGAAATGACAGTTAGTAATAAGATTGCTAATTTTAAAAAGTCTTTCTCAGGAGCTAAGAAAGTATTCTTAGATATAGAAGATGGTTTTGATTCAGAAGTTGAAGCTATGGAAATGTCAAAGAAGATTGACTTTTATTCTAACATTGATGCAGACGCTATTGAAGGAAACGAAGCTTTAGCAGAAAGAATATTAGGAGAGTCATTAAGAATGTCAGGTTTTTCTGAAGAGAGAATACAAGAAGAAATAGAAGACGCTAGAGATCTAGGTAAACTAGAAGGAAAAGCAGCAAAGTCTTTACCAGGTATAACAGCTAAGTATAATGCAGTTGTTGAAGAAGGTAAGCAAAGAAATAAACAAAGACAAGCTGACTACAATCAGCAGCAAGAGGATAACTTTAATAGTCTTCTTAATGCAGTAGATAGTAGAGAGTATATTGTAGAAGGAATACCTTATAACAAGACTCACAAAGATAAGCTTAAGAATAAAATGACTACTGCAGTATACAAAGACCAAAATGGAACTGAGTATACAGAGTTAGGAAACAAACAACGTCAGAACCCACAGGATTTTGATATGCTAGTTAACTATTATGAGCAGTTAGGATTATTTAATATGAAGGACGGTAAATTTAATCCAGATCTTTCAAAATTAAAAAACATAGCTAAGACTAAAGCATCTCACGATCTAGATAAGATTATTGATCAAGAAGAAGCAATTAGTAGGAATAAGAATAAAGGTCAACTTAGAAAAGAAAGGTCATCTGTAACAGACAACCTTATTGCTAAACTTGATAGAGGATATAAAAAATAAATAACAAACAAATAAAAACAAAATAACAAAGAATGGCATTAGAATTTATTACACAAGCCTACAAGCCAACTGATTATTCAGGTCTTGTAGAAGGAAATCATTTCTATTCAATTTATCAGCAAAGACCAGAGGTTCTTTCTGATATGCTTAGAACGATTTGGCAAATGCACTTACCAACATCATTGGTTGAGTTCGTTAACAAATTTCCTACTAAGGAAGTTGAACAAGAACAAGGATTTTATTACTGGACACTTATCGGTCAAAGAGATAAGAATCTTCCATTGATTGACGCTGAAACAGTTGGAGGTGAAACTTTATCTGGAGGAACTTTTCCTGCAACAGTTGGTAAACATGGAGAAAGATTTTACATGGTATTTGACGAGCCATTGTTTAACCCTTCTGACGTAATCAGAGGACCTGAAGACGATGTACACTTGTTAATTCAAGATGTTGAAGAAGTAGGATCTTTATACAAGTATGAAGTAGAATTAATCTTGGATAACGAGTTAGTATCTATTTCTATTGAAGATTTGAAAATGGGATCAAGATGGGTTAAGTGGTATAACTTAGTACCAGGAACACTTTCTTACAGAGGATCTGAACCACATTTTACATCTCCATTCAAATTAATGAATAGAGTATCTATGAGTAGAATGCAGTACACAGTACCTGGATCTTCTATTCAAAAAGGTAAAAACGAACCATTAGAGTTTGGATTTAAAACAGCTAAAGGTGAAGTTGTAGCAGCATGGATTAATTTCTTAGATGTTGAAGCAATGTACCAGTGTGAAGAAATGTTCGCAAGAATGTTAATTTATGGACGTAAGAACTGGAATTCTGATCAAAGAATTTTCAACAAAGATAAGAACACTAAGTGGGATATCGCATCAGGAGCTGGACTATTCCAACAAATGGAAGGATCATCTACTCATTACTACAACAAATTTGATATCAAGCAATTTGCTGATCAGATTTTAGATCAATCAATTGGTAAAATTGAAAGAGGTAAGAGAACTGTAGATGTATATACTGGAGAATTTGGATTGATACAAGCATCTGAAGCTATTCAAAAAGCTGGAGGAACTTTAATTGACAACTCTGCACAGAACGGAACATTCGTTTCAGGTGTTGAAGGAGGAGATTCTAATCACTCTAATGCATTGAAATTTGGATACCAGTTCACTGAGTATGAGTATTACAATGGAGTTAGATTTAAATTCCATATCTTACCATTCTTGGATGATAAAATTATGTTCCCTAAAGCACCAGGAAACTTGAAAGGTACTGTTGAATCTTACAGATACTTAGTATTTAACTTTGGTGGAGACGCAGGAATCTATAAAATGGTACCTAAAGGAGCTAAAGAAGAATACGGAGTAATTCCAGGATTAAGAGATCCTTTCTCTGCAGGAGGTTCAGGTAAATCAAGATTCATGGCATCTAGAGTAGATGGTTATGAAGTACACTACGCTAAGTGGGGTGGAATGATGTTAACTGATCCAACTAAAGTAATTGATTGGAAACTTAACGTATAATAAGAATAATAACAAACATATAATAAAGACAGCTAAAAAATATGAGTGATAAAAAGAAAACATCTAAGACGGAGGGACTTGAAAAGAAGTCCTTCCTAATAGATAAGAAAGTTAGAATAGAACCTATCGCAAATGGTGGAGCATTTAAAGATCTACTAGTTGAGAAAGAGAAAGCAAAGAGTCAAGCATTTCTTTTTCAGGGAGTACATAAAACAATGAGTGTACCTTTAGATAGTATGAGAGGAGGACTAGTACAAGTATTAGACGATAAAGTTAGATACGATACTGGTAGAAATTGTCCAGAAGAAGGTTGGACAGAACAAGAGTTCTTTGAAGATTTATTAGAAATTGATTTAAGTAGGTATTCCAAAACATCGGCATACTTAATTGATGAGAGAACTAAAGTGTCATTAGAGAATAGAGCATACATATTAGACCTATCTGATCCTTGGGATTATTTGAAATGGAAAATTATGTTAGCTAATAAGAAACATGTAGCACCGTCTTTTGATAGAAGATTTGATAGACCAAGTTACAAATTTTGCTTAATTGACGAAGCATTAGTCTCTAACAAAAAGAGAGACAACTTCAATGAGAAGAAAGACGCATACTCAGAATATGAGAAAATGCAGAAAACAAAAGAAGCTCTTGAAGATTTTATTAAGTCAATGGGTAATAAAAAACTCCCTTCAGTATATACGAAGGATTGGTTAGAAGAAGAGATAGAAGCAATCATTGAAGAGTCTCCTGCTAAATTTAACGAGATAGTAGAAGATCCAAATTTTAACACGAAAGTGTTTATTTATGAGGCAGCAGATTGTGGAGCAATAAATAAAAGTAAGGCTTTGTATTCTCTTGATAGTGGTAAAGAAGTAGGTAACTTAAAACAAACAGTTGCATATTTTAATGACTCACGAAATCAAGAATTAAAGATTAGATTACAAGGTTTAATAGAAAACGCAAAAAGTTAATAAAGTATGACTGCAAACGAAATGGCTGATGAACTAGAATTAAGACTAGATAGGTCGTTTAGTTATGGATCGCCAGGATACGAAGACTATGAATTGTCTTCTGTTTTAAATCAAGCTTTAGCCCATTATGTAAAGACTTTCTATAGTGAAAAGAATAACAGAAAGGGACATGGTTTTGAGGAGTCTGAAGTTAGGAATCAAGGACTAGCTGAGTTAATAAAAAATTCAGCTTCGTCTTTATCAGCAAGTCAAGTAGGAGTTCTTAGAAATGGAGCTTTTTATGATCTGCCACAAGACTTTATGTATACTATACTAGAAACAGTTGAAGTAAACATATTAGATTGTGATAACAATAATAAGTTAATTGATGTTGAAGTAACATCACATGATGAGCATAATAGAGTAAAGGGTAATAAGTATAGAAGGGCTTCTGGTAATATTATAGAACCAAGAGTATTGAGGATAGGTTTCTCAAGAACAACAAGTACTTATTCATCTACAGGAACTGTTAAAAGACATGAACTGATCACAGATGGAAGTTTTAACATAGTTAATTATACTATGAGATACTTAACAAACCCACCAGAGATTATAGTAGATAGAAGTACTACAGTTAATCAAAGGAATTGCATACTAGACGAGTCTACACACAATGTGATAATAGATACAGCTAGAGACATTATGTTAGGAATAGTGAAAGAACAGAAAGCTCAAAACGAGACAGACTTAAAAGATTTAGAATAATTAATTAATATAAAACAAACAAACAAAAAAATAAATAAATAATAAAAGATGATTAGAAAAAACAACAATTCGTTAAATGTAAACATTGCATCTTTGGGAACATTGACAAGTGCTTTACCAGCTGCTGGAACTGTTATCACTGCTGCTAACTTACCTGCAGGAGCTGTAGTATTAGTAGACAATGGTATGAGATTACTTAATGCTACTACTGTATTAACTGCAACTAGAGGTAAAGTTGTTCAAAGTTTAGGTGCTACTAAGCCATTAGTAATATCTCACGATTTTGATATCGCTGGATCTAAAGTAAGTTTTACAAAGCACATTAAAGCATTAGAGCAAGTTAGTTCTATTGGATTTAACCCAGCATTAGCTTCAGGATCACTTCCTGCAGTAGCTAATACAACTTATTACATTGGACTTGATAAGATGGATAATGATTCTATAAACAGATCATTTTATTCTCCAGTACAGTTTGACGTAACTACAGGATCTGTAGGAACACAATCAGAAGTAGCTATCGGACTTGCAGCTAATGCAATGAAGAATATGGCTAAGAACGCTGAAAAGAATGGATACCTTAATGCATTTGCTGTAACTGATACTGCTGTAACTTTATCTGCAACTGCTGATATTACAAAAGGATCTAAAGTACTTACTAGTGCAACAGCATTAATAGCAGCTTTACCATCAGCTGGAGCTAGTCTTTTAGCTATTCCAACTACTAAAACTATTGGAGGAGCAACAGTAACATTCAACAAAGTATACGCTATAGAGTCTATGACTGCTAGTACTATTACTTTAACAATGGCTATTGAAGAAGCAACTGCTACAGGTGTAACAATCTTTAACGGAGCTGGAACTAATTACGGTGTAATTTTGGAAGGAACTAAGAACGTATTTGATACTCTTGCAATGAGAAACTTTACTAAGAACAGATTTGATGTTTCTTTCAGTGATGATTCTACAGCAGTATCTTTAGTTCAAGGAGCAACTGAAGGAGCTGGAAGTGGAGAAAGAGCAATGTGGGATGAGTTTATTGGAATGGGAATTGAAGGGCAAAAAGCTATCTACAATGTACCAACTACAGTAAGAGAAGAAACTGCAAAGATTGATTCTGCTTATGGAGTAATAAACATTAAATCTACTGAAGATATCCATGCACTATTAAATGTTGATAGAGCTACTGGAAGTGTTTTAGTATACGTTGAACTTGATAACTCAGGTGCAACTGCTGCTGTAACTGCTTTAGATTCTACTGCAAACTTCGCAACTGTATTGTTCGCTGGAAACGGTCTTACAAGTGTTGCTACTGATTTAAATGAATAATCTATAAAGATCTAGGGTTGGGGGGTGTCGGCTGTCAGATTACCCCTTGGCTTTTTTTTAAAGAAGACAGCATAATAATATAAATCTATATAACACTATTTTATGAAACTATTTAATTTTAGAAATACTCCTGTAGATTTTAATCCAAGTAAATGTATTAACGCTACTATTTCAGCAGCAGGACTTACATTTCCTAATGGAGATATTCTTGCACCTGATTCAGAAGGTTTTGTTAGATTAAAAAATTCAGCAACTCTTTTTATTAACGTAGGAGGGGATATTAGAGTAACACCTCTTAACAATTCAAGAGGATCAATGAATTCTGTATTATTTAAAAATGTGCAAGGAGACTTTCATAGAATAATTAAAGGAATTTGGATAACAGATACTACGGTAACTGATATAGTAATAGATGAAAGAAAGGTTATATAATTGTGCTTGTAAGTACAAATATAAATTATACTTCATATATTTCTTATACCCTTAATACAAGTAATATAATTAAGACACTGACATCTAATAATAGATATAACACTATATCTAATACTAGATGTATTAGTGCTTATATAAATATTTAATAATAAAAAATTTTAAACAATGCCAATACAAACGGGAATATTACAAACTAATCCAAGTAGCGAATTAACTTACGCTATTAAAACAAACATTCAAGGATATGTAGGACTTTTGTCTGGAGTATACTTTGGAGACGCTCTTGGAACAGCTCATGAAATAGCAATTGAAGATGTAGATGTATGGCAAGATGTTGTAATGACAATTCAAGCACCAGTTAGTGGAGTTCATGCTGGAGGTATATCTGACGAAAGAGTTAAAGATATGAAAGATGCAAGTGTTCAGGGATACGAAGGAACAGGAGCAGATGGTAATCCTATTAAATTTCTATTGGAAGGTCTAGTACAACAATCTTTTGCAACATTAAGAACATCTCTAACATTTGTTCCTGATGAAGATGGAGGAAGATTAGATTCAAGAATATTCTTAGAGAGACACTCAGGAGCATCGCCTTCTGAAGACTTCCCTATTAATGCAGCAGGTCTAGCAATGGAGTCTGGAGCAGATGAA
>TARA_R110002167_G_scaffold55676_19_pt1 | contig 11640 bp, 9 predicted proteins | sample TARA_R110002167 | Tara Oceans TARA_R110002167 (sample SAMEA4398238) | marine metagenome | biome: Polar Biome; feature: [MES] marine water layer (ENVO:01000295) within the mesopelagic zone...; material: water (ENVO:00002006), including particulate matter (ENVO:01000060) such as...... | reverse complement strand
GTTCGATAGCCGTTAAGCGCTTAGACTCATCATCGCTGAATAGTGAAACGGCTAAACCAGAGTTACCCGCACGGCCTGTGCGCCCAATACGATGCACATAATCTTCAGCTACATAGGGTAAATCAAAGTTAACCACACAAGGCAGTTGATTTACATCTATTCCCCGTGAAGCAACGTCAGTGGCCACCAAAGCCATAATATTGCCATTTCTAAATCCATCTAAAGCAGCCGTACGTGCATGTTGGGTTCTATTCGCATGAATTGATACTGCAGAAACTCCGGCCTTTTCCAGCTGCAGGACCAAACTATCAGCACCGTGCTTGGTTCCGCTAAAGACCAACAATTGATGCCATTTGTTCTTTTTAATTAGGTGAATCAAGGCCTCACTCTTACGCGCCTTGTCCACAGGATGAATAACTTGCTTTATCGTATCGATAGAGTTGCTTGTGGCAGCGACTTCAAGCACCAGTGGATTATCTAACATCCCTTTAGCCAGTGATTTAATTGTTTCGGAAAACGTCGCTGAAAACATCAGGGTTTGACGTTTGCTTGGTAACAGCGTTTGGATCCGACGGATATCGTCGATAAAGCCCATATCTAACATACGGTCAGCCTCATCCAAAACCAAGATTTCCAGCTGCTCAAAGAGAATTGCCTGTTGATTATACAAATCAAGTAAACGACCAGGCGTAGTAACAAGTACATCTAAACCAGCTTGCAACTGATTAATTTGCGGCTCAATCCTCACGCCACCGAACGCCGCGGCAGTGCTAATATCCAAATGGCAACTATAGGTTTCAACGCTGGAAGCAACCTGAGCCGCTAACTCACGGGTCGGCGTAATAACTAGGGCTCGCACACATTGCGCTTTAGCACTCGGGCCACCAAATAATAACTGCAACATAGGTAGCGTAAAACCAGCAGTTTTGCCGGTACCAGTCTGAGCCACTGCCATAACATCACGCTGACTAAGCACCGCAGGAATAGCTGCAACTTGCACCGGTGATGGTGTTTTATAACCTTGCTCAGTTACAGTTTTTAATAGTTCATCACACAAGCCTAAAGAGCCAAATGACATAGATAAACATTCCTTGGATTGATTAATATTCTGCACATAAAATGATAAACACTTATTTTGTGGAGGCGTTTGGGTATGCATCAAGCATCTATGAAGATGGGGTGCTATTTAAGTATTGTGGTTTTACTCCTAGCCCATGCCCAAAAACTTAAAAACAAACTCAAGGCGACTAAAAAATAAAATACACGCAGTATTGAAATCAACCTCATTATAAATAACCCGAGTTAATACAAAAGGCCTGAATAATGCTCAGAGCAAGACGCGTTTTTTATATTTTTTTAATTGCTTGTTAAGCAAAATTTGCACCTACTATCATAGTCAGATGCGCAACCATATGTGCACCAATAGCGCATTCTAATCCACGCTTCCAATATAAGTAGCCTGCTATAAAACCAAAAGAGGCATTGCCTAAAATAATATAAGCAACCAAAGGCGCAGTAATTTCAGGTGACAAAGCAAAAGCGACAGGCAGATGACCAAGACCAAATATTAAAGAAGACACTAAAATTGCAAAAATATAGTTGTACGAGCGAATATCAGAGCCACTTTTTTGAGTTAAACGATAGGTGCCCCAAACAAAAAATGACATCAAGCCCCAACGTATAAGCAGCTCTTCTGTAATACCACCGTAGAGTAACTTGGTATACCAAGGGGGCATGAGCTTTTCACCGGCGCTGAGAAACTCTGCGGGAAGATAACCAGAGAATGTGCCAAGTAAGGCAAGTAAAAATACACCTCCAACGATCCCGCCAATTATGGCAGGCATTATTAGTGGTTTTAACTCTTTGAGCGCATTCTCAGAGTGAGCTAAAGCGAAAATAACAGGAGAGCTTAATCCAACCTTTTTAGAGAATACTGAACCAAGTCCAACCATAAACACCAGTAATGCTGAAGATTGTAAAACTGACACAACTTGAATCATCTCAACTGACAAAGGCAAAGGTGCCGATTGAAGCGCTAATAGATTTGGGATAAAAGGGACAATAGACACAATCCCCACAAAACCCAGAATAAATAAAAAAACACTCGGTTTTATACTCTTATTGAAATCCATTGACACCGTTACTCCATGGTTCGTTTAATGCATTGTTAATAGCGAAAATACTGTGCTTTGGCTGCAAGATCCAGCGGTAATTATCATGACACCCATGATAACCGTTTTCTGAACAATAGAATGTTTAGTTCGTTATTTTCGGCCCCTATTAGGCTTAGTTGTTAGTTGAAAATAGCTAAATAAAATGGGTTACCGACTACGCCAATGCGAAAGATTGATTTTAGGGACTTTGGCTCGAAGAAAGTCGACACTGCATTATTCTAATATGAGGAAAGTCTGAGTTTAAACAATAAAATTATGGGAATGATCTTCTGCTGCCCTTACTTTGTGTCGACATTGGTTTTATACTACGCACCTGATTTTTAAAGTAGTAAACATTCATGTCATTTTTAATAAACTTAGTTCGGAACTTATTGGGCTCCTTCATCGCTTTAATTGATTTAATTACCCGCCCACGCAAGCTTAAACGCAGTGTAGAAGCACAACAACAGGTAGAAATAGCACTTAAAAATATGGCTTTATACCAGTTTTTTGCTTGTCCGTTTTGTATTAAAACGCGCCGCGCTTTGCATCGTTTAAATTTACCAATGGAAAAAAGGAATGCCACTAAAGGCAGCACTTTTCGGACTGAATTAGAACAGCAAGGTGGCAAAATTCAAGTGCCTTGTTTACGTATTAGTGAAGAGGGTAAAGAAACGTGGTTATATGAAAGTGGTGAAATAATTCGCTACTTAGAGCAGCGTTTTACCTAATGATTACCACCCTTAGTTTAGTGTAATTAATTCAATTTTCTGTTTTAGAAAATCGCGCTGCACTTGGGTGACTTGTTGGGGGGCTGAAATATGTTTAAGACTTATTTCTGTCCCTTGATTAAAGCTCAAAAAAGCCTGCAAAGCAGGAATTAAATCGATTAGTAAAGCGTCTATATCAGCGGTCACAAGGTGTAAATGTTGCAACGACAAGACCCCTGATTTACGAATTATTTTTGCATCCATACGGCCGGCAAACGCGCGCCCCCACAGTATGGGCAAACTAAAATAACCATATTGACGTTTAGCTTCTGGAACATAACATTCGATTTGGTAATCAAAATCAAATAATTGTTTGGTGCGTTTGCGTTGGATCAATACATTATCAAAGGGCGATAAAAACCATATTTGTCTGCGTCCTAAGCCCTGTGTCAACCCGCTTAAGCTTTGTGGTAAAGCATAATATTGTCTGCCTTGGCAATCCAATTTAAGTAGCTGTTTATCTTCAACCAGTTGCTCACAAACCGCATTTAACTTATTTTTAATACCTTTGCGTAAATAGGCCATCTCACTCGCCGTTCCTAGGCCATGAGCGGCTAAAAAGCGCAATATCAAATGATGATTGAATTCTTGCTCTGTTGGGTATGATACATCAACTCCCTCAGGTATGACCCTTTCAGTTAAGTCATACACCTTTTGAAAGCCCTGACGTTTTAATACCATCAACTCGCCTTCCATAAAAAGCTGCTCTAAGGCTTTTTTAGCCGGTTTCCAATCCCACCACCCACTGTTTTTAGCTACACTTCCTCGCTTAAAGTCTTTGGCTTGCAAAGGCCCTTCTTGCGCGATGCGTTGCAAAATAGACTTGGTAAGTGCAGTGTTTTTTTCATGCCAGTGTTTTTCACCGGATGCAAAGGCCTGCTTACGGGGTAATGAAAAGCGATAATCTGCCATGGGTAAATACGCGGCTGCATGTGACCAATATTCAAAAATTTGCTGATGGGCCATCAGCGTATCGAGATGACTTTTTGTATAAGTGTTTTGGCGGTTCCATACACTATGATGATGCGCACGCTCGATAACTGAAATCGTATCAATTTGCACGTAACTTAGGCGCTTTATCACTTCAAGAGAGGCTTGAATACCTGTCCCAAACGGATTGGCCCGATGCAGGCCTTGACTGATTAATACTAACTTGCGGGCATCGTCGATGCTGATTGAGTCAGCCAGCATCGTTAATACTAGGCCTTTTGCGCCGCTAACAAACGGACTAAATCTTCTGGCGTATCAATACCTGTAGGCGGTGTCTGACGAGCAATATCTACATGAATTTTTTCACCATGCCATAAAACGCGTAATTGTTCGAGTGATTCAATTTGCTCTAAACCTGATGGAGACATGCTGACATATTGTTTAATAAAACCGGCGCGGTAGGCGTAAATACCTATGTGACGCAGGTAATAATCACCTATCTCGTCTATCACTTCTTCATCTAAAAAGCGTGAACGATCATAAGGAATAGTGGCACGACTAAAGTACAAGGCATAACCTTGTTTGTCGGTAATAACTTTAACCACATTAGGATTGAATGCTTCTTCAACATCGGTAATTTTGACAGCCAAGGTGGCCATTTCAGCTTGTTGGTGATGATGCAAGTTTTCTGCGACTTGTTGAATATTAATAGCCGGAATAAAAGGTTCGTCGCCTTGCACATTAACCACTAATTCATGGGATAAAAAACCTTCCGTATCAATAACTTCAGCTAAACGTTCGGTACCTGATTCGTGATGAGCTGCAGTCATGCAGTAGTGACCACCAAAATCACTGACAACTTTGGCAATTCTGAGATCGTCAGTTGCCACTATTACCCTACTTGCCCCCGACTCGACCGCACGTTCATAAACATGTTGCACCATTGGCTTACCGTTGATATCTACCAAGGGTTTACCTGGAAAACGGGTAGAGGCATAACGAGCCGGAATGATCACACTAAAATTCATAGTAAGCCTCTTATCAACATGGAGTTATTTAATTGGGTTGGCTGAGCATTGCGCCCTATTTTACTAACTGTTCTAGTTCTTCACTACTGACTGACTTAGCTTCCGACTCAAGTAGAACCGGAATATTATCAATAATGGGATATACCAATCGGTCAAATTTACAAATAAGTTGGGCATTATTCGCTTGATAGACAAGGCTACCTTTACACGCAGGACAGGCTAATACTTCCAATAATTTTTTATCAAAGGCCATAATATTCTCTTTATATCTGTGTTGATTGTGCAGTATTACTGTTGCGTAATTTGCTTAATAATTGTTGAGCAAAAGACTCAGATAACTGGGCTTGCACTGGCAAATACCAACAATCTTGATGGGCAAATTCACGACATTTCACTGCGTCTTTTTCGGTCATTATAATGGTTTCTGCTGGCAGATCATTAACACTAAACTGATGATGGTCGACAAAACTTAATGTATTGTTTAGTTTTAGAGGATACTTTGCCAACAAATCGAAAAAACGTTGCGGATGGCCAATGCCCGCCAAGGCGGTCACTGGCCCAATTAACTCACTTACTTTGCAGCTAATATTAGGGTTTTTAACATTAATTAAATCACCCGGTAGCAAACTCATGGCAAATTCATGTTCTGCCTTCGCTTGACCATTTATTACAATAAAATCGGCAGTTTTTAATCGCCATGCTCGCTCGCGTAATGGCCCGGCCGGCAATAAAAGTTGATTACCTAAACCCCGTTTACCATCCATTACCACGATTTCAATATCGCGCTGTAAGGCGTAGTGTTGGAGACCATCGTCACAAATTATCACATTACACTGAAATTGCTCGAGTAAATACTGGGCTCCGCGGGCACGAATGGGATCAACGACCAGAGGACAGCTTACATGCTGACGCATTAACATCGGCTCATCGCCTACCTGCGTAACTAAACTTTGCGCAGTCACTGCTAGCGGATATACCGCACTCTTGCCGCCATAACCTCGGGTTAATATGCCCGGTTGGAAACCTTGTTTTTGCAGTAACTGGGCCAAATACACCACTAAGGGGGTTTTTCCGTTGCCCCCAACGCTAATGTTACCCACTATGATCACCGGCGCCGCAATTTTGCTTGATTTTTTAAAGCCTGTTCGAAAGGCAAAACGCCGTAATATGGCGAGTAAGGCAAACACTAGGGTCAATGGTAATAATACGATGATCACTGGCCAGTGATACCAACGCGGGGCATACCATAGTTGGGTAAGGCTAAGCACTCGTTAACTCTTCACCAAATTGCATGTTGTGTAATTGTGCGTAGGTACCCTGTTTTCCAAGTAAGTCTTGATGATTTCCCTGCTCAATAATTTGACCACTTTCAATCACCAAAATAGTGTCTGCATTTTCAATAGTAGACAGGCGATGTGCCACCACGATACTGGTACGGTTTTGTTGTAATTTGTATAAGGCATCTTGAATCAAACGCTCTGACTCAGTATCAAGGGCCGAGGTAGCCTCGTCGAGTATCAAAACTGGGGCATCAATAAACAAAGCGCGCGCAATGGCTATACGCTGGCGTTGGCCGCCAGACAGCATAAATCCGTTTTCCCCCACTATGGTGTCTAGGCCATTAGGAAGTTGTGTTAAAAATTCCATAACATGAGCCGTTTTAGCCGCGGCTAATACTTTGTCACGATCAACCTTGCCCTGTGTGCCATAAGCAATATTATTGGCAATGGTATCGTTGAATAACACCACGTGTTGTGAAACTAAAGCAAACTGACGGCGTAGATCCTTCAGTGGAATATCATCTAACTTGATATCGTCTAATAATATTTGACCCTGCTGATGGTTGTAGAAACGGGTTAATAAACTCGCAATGGTCGATTTACCACTACCAGAGCGCCCCACTAAGGCGCAAGTTTGTCCTGGCTTAACACTAAATGAGATATTTTTAAGAGCAGGATTAACCTTGTTTGCATAACAAAAAGTGACGTCTTTGAATTCTATGCTGCCTTGAGCACGGGCAAGATTATGTTGACCTTTGTCGAGTTCAATCTCCTGATCCATAACATCAAAAATACTACTACAGGCCGCCATGCCACGCTGAAATTCACTATTTACGGTAGTCAGTTGTTTAAGGGGTTTAAGTAACATCACCATATTAACCACTACATTGACAAATATACCGGGAGTTAAAGACTCAACCAAATGAGGGAAACTGGCGACATATAAAACAAACGCCAAGGCAATGGAGGCGATAACTTGAATAGAAGATACGCTGAGAATACGGGCCACAATGAGCTTCATATTCTGTTGGCGATTATGATTATTTTTCTGTCTAAAATGCTCGTCTTCAAGATTTTGTCCACCAAACATCAAAACCACTTTGTGGCCTTTAAGTGCTTGCTCAACCGAAGATGTGAGCGAGCCCATAGTCTGCTGAATACGTTTACTGACGGCTCTAAACCGTTTACTAACGATAGACACTACTATGGCTACAACTGGCCCAATCAATACAAAAATCAAAGACAATTGCCATGAATAATAAAACATCGAAATCAATAATCCGATAACCAGAGCGCCTTCTTGCACCAGGGTTAATAGGGCTTTACCGGCCGCATTAGAAACTTGTTCGGTGTCGTAAATGACTTTAGATATTAAGCTACCTGTGCTGTTTTTATCATGATATTCAACCGGTAAGTGGATGTACTGTGAAAACAGGGTTTGACGCATTGTCATCACAATATTACTGCCAATCCAAGCAACAGTATAACTGCCTAAAAAGTTGAAAATCCCGCGCAGAATAAAGATTGGTACAATAAAATACGCGGCAATACGCAAATACTCGTAATTACCGTTACCCAGGCTGTCATCTATCACCGGTTTAAGTCGAGAGATAACATAAACATCTATAGCCGAATAGCCAATCATGCCGATGATCGCCACAAAAAAAGCTAGTTTGTAGGGTTTTAAATATTGTTTAAAACGATAAAAGATCTTGTCTGGATCTGGCGAAATAGCAGAGGTTTCAACTGTCATGCAATATGGGCTTTCTAAAATTTTTAAATTACTGCGCTAGTGTAACTGTTTGAGGTTAATTCCCCAACTTTCATCAAGAACTTTTCCACTTTGGGCGCAATAAAACCACAAATACCCTAAGTTATACTGTATTTACATAAAACGTAGGATGTAAATCGCTAAAGAAAAGACTAAAGATAGTTAGGAGTTGGCAAGGAATAAAGAAATTCATTCTGGAAAGTTACTGTACCAATACGGATAGTAATCTTGGCGAAAAGTAGACACTTCAATCACTGCGTTAGACTGATAGACAAGCTTAAAACTCACTTGCCCTGCATCTGCGCTGGTATATAGGGTAGCTGGGCTATGGGCAAATCGTGCTAAGACCTCTTGTCGAGGAAATTGCCAACGATTCATAAAACCTTGGGTAAATACTACATAATCTGCTGACACTTGTTGAATAAATAAGCCTGACGATGAGGTATTACTGCCATGATGAGAAGCTATTAGAATATCACTTTTGAGGCGGTCCCCCCAATATTGAACTAAGCCTCTTTCGATGCGAGCATCAATATCGCCCGGTAACAATGCGCTATGAACGCCATCGCTTATTTGCATGACACATGAGCTATTGTTGTCATTATGCAGCGCAGGATCATCAGGCCACAGCATGTTTAGACTTAATCCTTGCCACTTTATCGATTGCTCTTGCCGACACAATTTGTCTGTGGTGATTATTTGCCCTATAGACATTTGTTTTTGTAAGGCTGGTAAACTACCACTGTGATCGTTGTCCCAATGACTAATAACAACATAATCTAAGTGCTTAATGCCGCGGGCTTTTAATAAAGGTAAAATAACACTATCAGCCATATTAAAACCGCTGGGATAAGCTGGCCCCACATCGTACAACAGTGCTCTGCCTTGTTTACTGACAACGACCGCCGTACCCTGCCCCACATCCAATACATCAATTTGCCAATCTGTATTATTCGACGTAAACGCAAAACTCAATACAGGCATAAACAACAAGAAAAGATAAGGCTTGGTTTTGCCAACATGAGGTAGCAGTAAACCCACTAAAGCCAATAAAAACATTACCCATGCGCCTAAGGGAATCGCGGGTAACTGCCAAACTCCCCAGCTTAAGCTTAGAGTTTGTTGTAAATAGTGCAATGCCACATTCAGCAGTTGATCTACCAAAGCAAACAATAAACTTCCTGCACTTGGCCAGTATACCAAACACATTATTGCCAAAAGACACAACGGCACTAAAAGGAGCGTCACAAAGGGCACCGCGACTAAATTGACTAAGGGTGAAAGCAAAGAAACATAGCCAAACTGCCAAGCAATAATGGGCAACATCAATAAACTCAGAGCCAGTTGTATGCGTAGCATCAGCTTAAAACTAGTCACCAAGTTAAAACCACGTGCTTGACTTGGCCACCGCCAAGACACAAAAATGATAATAGCCACGGCCGAATAACTGAGCCAAAAACTCAAGCCAAATAAACTGAGGGGAAACAGCACAATAAAGCACAGCAAACATATGAGTAAAACACGGCGTAAGGTGACGCTGAAATTGGCTAAAAATAAGCAAACTAAGAGTAAAAGGCTTAACCACGCTCTCAGAGTAGGTAAACCAAATCCGGCCAATGCAGCATAAGCGTAAGTGGTAAATAGGGTTGCGACAATGGCCAATTTATGCAGATTCAAACCATGTAACTGATAAAAACGACTGATGATCAGGCCCATTAACCAAGCGAGAATAAAATAGCTCATGGTCGCGACTAGAGCTAAATGTAGACCAGAGATAGCAATTAAATGTGCGATTCCAGTGGACTGCACCAAAGACCAGTCATCATCCTGCAGCAAGCCTCGATACCCCAAGGTTAGAGCAATAATCCAACGCTCATTGTGGAGCTTAAGTTGCATCAATCGCTCTAAGGCTTGTTGTCTAAAAGTGATGTTATTGTCGAGCAGTTGATTAAGAGTATTAGTTTTGACATATCCTGTTGCAGTTATATTTTCACTGAACAACCATTGCTGATAATTAAACCCCGCTTCATTGGCTAGTCCGTGCGGGGGTTTGAGTTTGACCAGCAAGCGCACTTGCTGACCTTGCTTTATTGGCCACAACGCATTGTTCCAGCTCACTCTTATTAAGCGCTTAACCGACAAGGATCGTGTTTCAATTTGCTCAATACTGAGATTAAATCGTGGATGAGTTGTTTCATGATTCAAAGACTCTACTCTTCCTTCAACCCAAACGGCTTGTTGAATTTGCGTTAAAGGGAGTTGCAAAGAGTATTGCCAATGACCTACACTCGCCATCCACGAGAAGCCGACAAAGGCAAAGGCTGCTGTTCGCGTTTTTCGATACAACAAACTAATTAGAGTAAAAAAAAACAAGCACAAGGTAATGGTGAGACTGGGTAAATTAATCCAGTATAACGAACTCATACTGGCCAAAATGAAAATAAAAAGTTTACTGTCCATAGTATGTAGAAATAATAATCCCATCAGAATGTAAGTATAGAGAGTTATCCTGAAAAAGTTTATTAAGCGCTTTTTACCTAATCCACACACGGTTAAGCAACATAAAGTATTGCTGGTTTTTGGTACCTTGCTGCATGATCCTAATTTATGGCATTTAAATCGCCGCTCAGCTGCCGGAGCCTTTGGTATAGGCTTATTTTTTGCGTTTTGGCCAGTACCCTTTCAGATGTGGTTAGCCGCTGCAGTGGCAATACCCTTAAGAGTCAACCTGCCACTGGCAGTCGCTACCGTGTGGTTAACGAACCCCTTTACTATGCCGCCTATTTTTTATGGAGCATATTTGGTTGGCGTTAAAGTACTCGGCGCACCAGAACAAAAATTCACCTTCCAACTAAGTTGGCAGTGGGTGATAGAAAGTGTAGAAACCATTGGTCCTGCCTTTTTATTGGGTTGTGGTATTTGTTCAATATTTTTTGGCTTGCTGGGATATTTCAGTCTAAATTATATTTGGCGCTGGTCAGTGGTGAAAGCATGGCGATTGCGGGTAGAAAAGAGACGAGAATGTAAACAGAATAAGCTAGGGTCCTAGTTTTCAAATTGTCATTAGTTGAAGTTTTATAAACGATTAACATCGCAACATCCCCAAAAAAAGCCATTGAAAAAAAATTAGCTCAAATCCATGTTAGAATACGCGGTCAAAATAATGAGTGGCATTGGCCCCTCATTTTTAGCTCAACTACAACGCACCCAGTTTAATCGACTTTGCGTAAAGTTACTTCTCAATTACCCACTAGCCTTAGGTTTCTTGATTTAAACATGTTTAACAAAACAATTTTACACGCTGCATTTAGTAAACAAACTTGGACCAAGGGAGAAAGACTCTATCAAGGTCAATATGTGGTCAGTGCCGCCGTGAGTGATAATATATTAAGAGGTTCGGTTAAAAGTGAATCTCACCAAAACGAAACGTATCTAACACGCTTTGAATACAAAGCTAACACTGAAAGTGTAAAAGCTTATTGTAATTGTTATCTGCATTTTGATTGCAAACATGCCGCCGCACTGGCTCATTATTATCTCAAACATATGCATGTCAATGTCGCTTCAAATCACCATATTGAAGAATGGTTAAACAAGTTTTCAGGTCAACAAACCTTAAGTTTTCAAAGTGAAAAAGCCTTGCTGTATTTTCTACGTGAAAACACTTATTCGCCCAATGACTACTTACAACTGACAGTTAAAACTTCA
>TARA_R110002167_G_scaffold112281_2_pt1 | contig 11643 bp, 17 predicted proteins | sample TARA_R110002167 | Tara Oceans TARA_R110002167 (sample SAMEA4398238) | marine metagenome | biome: Polar Biome; feature: [MES] marine water layer (ENVO:01000295) within the mesopelagic zone...; material: water (ENVO:00002006), including particulate matter (ENVO:01000060) such... | reverse complement strand
CTCTACCCATGTTGTTTGTCTCCGGTGTAATTAATTTTTTTATTGCCGCCATATCTTCTGCTATAGAAGTTTCTTCACTCATCTTTGTTCTCCTTCTTCCCAATATTCGTAAGCGTCAAAAGCTTTACAAAACCATCTTTCTAATAGACTCCATTCTATAGATAAGCGACCATCCGCAGAGTCATAAAACATTCGTTGTGATGGATATAAGGTATTACTAGCAAGCCTTTTGTCTTTTTCTATTTCATCCTTCAGCCATTTAATAATGTAACTAGCTTTTTCTTTGCTTGTATCTATTTCGATGGTTTTAATCATCCTCGTTCTCCAATTAAGTTTATAAGATGCGTGGTCTGTAATGCCATGTTGCTCCACCTATTCAGAACACATGACACTACTCGCACGACTAACCGTAGCGTGGTTTCTTCGGCATACACACCAGATTGGAGGACACGAGTAGTATCACTATCCTGCTGTATGCTGTGCGTGTTTTCCCTCACATGTAGCACCCACCGCGCACTGGGATGGCACCCGCCAAAAAGAAATACAGAACAAAAAACGGGTGACTAAGTACCAAACATCTACAGCCTGTCTAAGACATAGTGAATATTAGTTTCATTTACTACCATAGTTATTCCCCCACTTTCTTCTATCTTCCTCAGTTCCAGCTCCTGTAAAGCTGTTGTGGTATTCTTCCCTGCCTTACACTCAATGCCAAAAAACTTACCGTCCAGGCACCCCACTATGTCGGGTACACCACTGCGTCCATACCCACCTGTTGCTGGAAAGAAGTAGTACGCACCTGCTTCTTTGAGTAGCTTAGCTACCTTTTGTTTAACTTTCTTTTCAGGAGTCATTGCCATCTTCGTTCTCCTCTTTGTGTGTGGGAGGGCCGTCACCTGTGAGAGTGCCATCTGGATTTCTGTGGTATCCCAACACTTCTAAAAATGAACGGGGTTGTGCCACTACAGGTGTCTCCATATCTCTATCTTCTTTTTTGTCTTCACTCATCTTCTTTCTCCTCTTCGTGGATAAGAATCCTACCGTTTTGTTTTACCGTAAAGTTAAAGCCCTCCAGCTTTTCGGGTAACTTCTTGGGTACCTTGCCTTCGCCATGCCACTCAAATCTCACGCTATAACCTCCCATGCTTTGGTGGGCCTCCCCGAACACCCAATTTTTGCCAATGATTCGGACGCGCCCCTTAACTTCGTGAGAGAAGATGCCCTCGTAATATCCGTCAAGGTTATGTTTGCTAAAATACTCAAGCAATTTTTTTCCTTCCCCATCACCATTAAATTCCTCCAACGCACATTCAATCTCAGAGCAACAGTGACCGAAGCGAGACTCTGCAACAACTCTGGCGTTCTTCATCGCCTCCATAACCGACATACCTATGCCCCAAGTGCCGTAGCCCTCATTTGTTTCAACAAAGAATTGAATCTTGGCTGGGTCACGATACTCAGTCACTTCTTCTTCTTCTTTTACCTTGGTTTCTTCTTTTACTTCACTCATCCTCGTTCTCCTAAAGTAGTTTGGGTTTGACTACAAACTCATAGTTAAGTTGCTTAAGTATCTTTACATCATCTGGGGTAAACGTTTCTTTCTTAGCCAACTTCACTAACAACTTCCCCGTCTCATCCAACGGGTACACCAACTCATTACCCCAACTGTTCTTGACCTCTACGTTTAGAACTCTCTTAAGACTTGTTGCTTGCTTCATCATCTGTCCTCCTTAAATGTAGAGCACGCATCGTCTGCGGCACGTTCTAGTATCTCTTGATTGATTTCCCAGCGTGTATCAGGATCAATGAAGTCTGGGTCTTCCTTATCAAGATGTTTGTCTAGGTCTACCATTACTGGGTCACGATTCCTCATACTGTATCTCCTTTTCATTTGGTGGTTTAACTATCCAATAAGCGGTGGACGAGATTCTTCTCCCCACTCCTTTGATACCCTTGGTAGGGATACCATTTTTTGCAGGTGGTAGTCTCCTCAACATGTTTAACTGAGACACCATCCATGCAGGTAGCTCCCCTACCTCTAGCATTACCTCCTCCTTGTCAGTATAGATGTCGCTAATAGAAGCGTAACGTTGCAGTTCATCTAACTCGAAACGATACACAACATCATCTGCGTTTATACTAAGTTCCTTCATCCTCTCATGCCCTCAATGTGTATTACCTTCCCTGTAGGTGGCTTGGCTTTGGGATTGTTGATGATGCACCACAGCACTGGGCAATCCCATTCTCCCCAACGCTTACCCGATATGACTCCATCGGTAATCATAATAACTGCCTGTGGTTTGTATCCTTTCTGCCGTATGTACTCACTAACACAGCTAGCGTTTGTCCCTCCACCACCAACTGGTTTGGTTGACTTCATCATGTCAGCCAGAGGTTTCCCTCCTTCTCCATAACACTCATCACCACATACCTTGGTGTCCCAGTACATCACCCGTAGTACATCAGGTAGTACCTCTTCCCCTATGGCTTTGATTTCGGTCAACACTAACGGCAGTATCTTATCCATTGATATTGACATATCACCTGCTACCACTAACTCACCTACACTCTCTGTGAAAGGTGTTGGTCTAAGCACACCTCTTGCATACGCACGTCTTTCAGGTACTCGCCATGACGCATCCGTGTCACCTCTACATACTTTCTGTATGAACTCACGCAATGCATGTACCCATTTAACCTTAGACTTAAGTAAGCCTTTGATGTGCTGCGGTGTACCTGTCCCTAGCTTTTCTGAGGCTGTGATTCCTGCCGCTATAGCTTGCTCAACCTCCTGTGAGTGCGCTTGTTTCTCCTCTTGCGGTAGCGCATTAGCCTCCTCCCATCCATGCTCGTCAAAACCTGGAGCACTATGATTGTTGGCATAGCTTTCAGGGTCTTGTTGTTTCTCCTTAAGCAGCTCGTAGAATATCTCTGGCTTGCTCATGCCCCGATACTTTGGGTTATACAAACCTATTCTCTTACCGTCTGCATCACGTGGATGACGTGCCCAACCATCAGGATTCTCGTCTTCAATCTCTACGTTAATCGCATAATCACAAGCAGCATTAGCTACCTCTGCATCTATCTTAAACATCCAGTAGTAGGTAATTAAGTCTTGATCTCTCTTGTGCTTGTTCTCATGGAGTTGCACAAAGCGTAGCTCCTCAATGATTAGCGTCATAATAAAGTCACGCCCATACGATTCATTGCGTCCGTCCGTGAACGCAGTAGGGTGCTCATCTACTATCTTCTTTTCCCCTATCATAAAGGTAGGGTGCTCAGCCGTGTAATACGGGCGCTTCATAATGTCAGCTGCACATTTATCTACACGTTGTTCAGCTGTTAACGTCAGTGTATTTATTTGCATAGTGAACCCGCCATTGGATTTTCAACAAGGAAAGTAGGTGCAAGGTGGTGCCTGTTAGCATCACACCATTCTCGGTACTTGGGGTTTTGCTGTACCACATCAGCGTGCACATAGTCATCGTTGTTTACAGTATTAAAGAAGAGACTCTGTGCTGTACTGGGTAGTCGTTGTATAAAGATAAGTGCCTCATCTGACCAGAACCTTTCTATGTTCTTGAGTATCCGATAGACCACCATGCACGTAGCCCCTGCATGAACAGAACCATCATCGTTTAAGGGAAGACGGCAGTTATGTGGATCAGCTTGTATCTCAGCATCTTGCACAATCTTATCGTGTAACTGCACATAGGTAGCCAGCTTGGTTCCTGCTTCCCTGCCTATCTTACCTATGAGAAGAGCTTTGAGTGTCTGATCATCCATCAAATGTCTCTGCTTGACATGCACATCACAGTTCATACCTCCACGTGGTGTGAAGAACTTCTCCTGCTGTGCTTGAGGGTTATAGATAGCAGTTGGGCATGTGTCCATCACCTTACCGTCACCATCAAGATAGTCGGTAAAACTGTGGCTATACTCAGGGTGGTCGTTAAAGAACTGCAAGATAATGGGATCAATATCATGCTTGCGTCCGTATTCTACTGACTCTATGTGAGTAGGTTTGCGTAGCCTACACACAGTCATACTATCTAGATGATGCGCGGGTACTGTGTCACCCACACCCTCCATACCCAAGTTAGTAGTGGCGAACATACGAGTCATAGGGTGGAACTTCTTACCTGCTGCTACCCGCTCCAACATTGCCCTACGTACAGCTAGTTGGTAGCTACGAGAACACTTACCTATCTCGTCAAACATAATGATACAAGGCCCATCAAGATAGAGTCCCAGTTCCTCATGGGGTACGTGATGGAAAGTCTCTCCCTCTTCGCTGTACTTAATCATAAACATGTCAGCAGAATCGAGCTTGGTAGTACAGTCAATGTAGATCACATAAAAGGTAGTGCTAGGTTCATACTCCTTTAGGTATTGAGCCACTAAGCCCAGCAAGGAACTCTTGCCACTACCCATGTCTCCCTCGACAAGGATAGTTTCTTTATGCCCTACTAAGGCAATGGCTTGGGCAAGTTGGTTGTGGTTAAGCGTTAAAAAGTCACGCATGGGTGTATCCTCCAAATGGATGTTTAATTAAGTATTGTTAAGTCTAGTTAAGTATTGTCGGTATAGCAACACTTATATACCGAAAGTTGGTAATGATTTTATGATTCTGTCCACCTCCCCTTTAGTCTTGATGCGTGCGGATGCACTCACCTTAAGTATGTCAGTAGTCATGCCTGTCAGTGCGTTACGTAACTCTCGTTGTACCCGTGCCATGTCAGGGTCGTTGTTGAAGTTACAATCTTTCAGCAGGTCAACAATCTCCAGTACGTTACTCACAAGAGTTCCTTGGAAGTGACCATTCCTGGGTTTACCTTTATCATCGTAGTCCAACATCTTAGACATGTTAGTGAGAGGCTTGAGTAAACGTACCCACAACTTGTCTGCCATAGTTTGCATACTTCGTTGTCTATCTTTCTCGTATCTGGATTTCATCTCATCAAGTGCTTGTGCAGGGACATCTAACCGAAAGTCTTCCTTGTCACCAATAGGTTTGTACACCACAGTCATTTGGATACTACGCTCTAACTCTTGTACCGATGGGTATAGACTAGGATCAAACGCGCTACCCATGTCGATCTGGGCTTGGCGAACAGCTGCGGGATAGGCAGCTAGAAACGCTGGCTTGAGTTCTTTATAAAAGATACCCGTATCTGGGTGCATTACCCGTATTTCTTCCGTGCTGAAAGCGTTATACCTAGACATAGGTAAAAGTGGTTCTCCGTAATCCCATGCAGCAGTTGCCTTGGCAGTGTACTGGTAGAAGTCATCACCACATTGTTCTAACGCATCATGCTCAGGACAATTAATAATCTTCTTTGAACCTCTGTGTGTACCTCTCTTAGCTCCAGTAGCTGCGTCATTACGTGCTGCTCCCTTTTTATCCTTGCGTACAAAAGAGGGTATGCTGCGCGAGAACTTCACTATCGTAGAACTGGTCCCCAAGGTAGGCGCATTGACTTTCACCTCCTCTTGTACAAACAAGTCTGGCGTAGTGGGTTTTATATCTGCGTTAACCACATAATCAGCAGCCACATTATCCACATCGCAGTCTATATAAAGGTGTGATTGGTCTGGCATAGGTTTACCTCTCTCTGATAATGGTCTAGTTATACCTGTACCCACATCATATTCGGTCAACAGGTCTTGTAATGTTGCGTTAGTCTCGTTTGAATCACTCATACTAATTGCTCCCATAGTTTGCACGTTTCAGGTTTGTAGTTAAAAGATGCGCGGTAAGCATTCTTCGCTTGTTTCCGCATCTCCTCGGTAGTAAGCGTTAAGCCAAAACGCTTGTTCTCTATCTCGTTCATGTCGTCACACCATCTTTGTGTAAAGGTTTTCTCAGGATGTTGTTCCGATTTCCCATACTCCCTATGTGTTATACAAAGCATCTTGTCAGGGTTCATCGGATTCATCAGGTAGTACTTCTGTTTTTCTTCAGTCATTGTTGGCCTCCTTAGTATAAATATTTAAAAGCGTCTGTTTCGCCATTGTCATTGCTGTTAGTGTGAAACTTATTTAACGCTTTGATGATTGTGTTAATGGCACGGTCTGATTCGACCCCGCTAACAGATAACAACTCACTCCATAGCGTTTTAATAGCCTCATCGACTTCTATTTCCAAATCCTCGTCAAGGAAAGAAGCGTTAGTGTACTTCTCAATCCGTTCTACAACTTCTTCAGGCTCATAAGGAACAGGACTTTCACAAGCACCTTCCCCAAAAGCCAGACTGTAAATCGCTTCTTTAAACTCTTTGTCATTCATCATCGTTCTCCTCTAAAGCTCTCTCTAACATTTTTACTGTGCTTAAGAGTCGGTCATCTACTATCCGTCCTTGGTCGGCAATTTGTTGGCGCGTTGAATCTAACAAAGCCTTTATCTCTTCTACAGTCATTATTTGATGGGGCAATCGCCATTTTCCATTATCTAGATGACTCCATAAAATCATCTTATGGTCTGGTGTAGGCATTTCGTAAACGTTGACAGTTAAAACACTAGCTATAGGTGTTTGTCCAACCTTCCCATCTCTAACTGCGTACACGTGATCTTTGAATGCATCTCTGCCGGAGTGTTGGTACTTGATAAAATCAGAGTCTGGGAACCGTTGCAGCAACGCCATGATGTGGCTAGTAGCCTCGTGTACTGTGGGTTCAAAATCCCTGTAAGTTGCAGTTACTTTGTAAGTTTTAATGGGTGTCATCATCGTCCTACCCTCCAAACTGTTCACGTAGCGATTCAATGAAGTACTGGTCATTAAGTACTGGGTCACTATCGAAACGCATTCGGTCTTCGTTAGGTATCTTTAAGGTGTCGCTACCGTCTTCTGTGGTGATGCGAACCCGTGTTTGCTCCTGCGTGGTGCTGATGATTGCTATGTGCATGGTGTGTCCTCCAAAAAGTCTGCTGGGAAAAAGTACCACGTTCAAACGTGGTGTTTGTAAATCGTGAGACTGAATGTCTTTCCCCTCACAATTTATACAACCATTATACCAAAGATCTTTGTGTAAGTCAATAGATAGAAAAAAAGAGTTTGTGTTATTTATTTAGGAACACCACGTTTAAACGTAGACTATTTTATAGTTAACAATACTAAGCAATACTGAGATGCACTTGGTCGATTGTGACCTTTGTAACATTGGTGTACCTTTTCTGAATCGCTAGAGGCCACTGTTTACACAGAGTGTGCCATTGTAACCATTGTGACATTTCTAAAAGTACTTCCAGCTTTTACCCTAGTGAACAGGTAAAAGATTTTTCCTTCTTTATGAAAAACTCTAAAAATCCTAATGTACTTAAATAAAGGTTACAAAGGTTACAAAGGTTACAATAGGTAAATAGGTGGGTAGATAGCATAACTAATCTGTGCTGATCAGAACCAAACTCAAGAATACTAAGCAATACAAATGTACCAGTTTTGAAAATCAAAAATGTCACGATGGTTACAATCCCCGAACCATGCGGGTTCCAGCTATATAGGCTGGGATAGCTAGCAAGCTAGATACTGGTATCAGCTAAACAAAGATGTTTGTCTAAGAACACTACGTTTGAACGTAGAGGATTTTCTTGTGCAGGATTCCAGGTGGGTGTGTGAATGACTGGGCGTGAGCGGTGGGATAGCTAGCAAGAAGGATACTGGTATCAAAGGGGCTTGGCCCCTTTGAAAAAAACGGGGAGCCTTGCGGCCCCCCTGTGTGGGTTACTGATCCTCCTGTTTCTGCGGATCAATTTGGGTGATCCATTTATCTAGGTACTTTCGTTCCTTGCTGTACTTTCCATGCTTCTTTAAAGTAGAGACGATTTTCGCCAGTGCTATGCTGAGTGAACCATCGAAGTTATCTTCGACTTGATTCGCATCATATTGAGTAACAGCGTCCCTGTTTAGCTTCTCAACAGCGCGGGCTGACTTGCCTTCCTTGCGTGCTTCCACGTCTTTCGCTACAGCTTCGGCGTGCTTCAAGGGATCAATCTTGCTAATAATCTTCGCCACAAGTGCAGTCCGTACATCCTTAGCTTCCTTCTTCTTAAGTCCCGCGATTAGGTTACTGACTAAGTCGGTGCCTAGTTTGCGCGTCTCAGCCCGTACTTTCCTATCGGCCCTAGATAACCCCGTGCTTTCCTCAAGATAGGCTAATTGCTTAGCCGATGCTGTTGCTGCCTCAACGCCGCGCTTCCAAATCCATTCATAATTAGGATTAGGTTTAGTGCCCGATTCGCCTGTTGCAACAGACGCCGCGTCTACAATCTCAGCGGCAAAACAATCAGAGCGGAAACCCTCAACGAATACCCTCTCGTAAAAGGCCAGAGATTTCTTCGCCGCCTTTGCCTTGAGTTTAGCAGCATCGGTAGCAAGCATATTGATATCCGTCTTAGCAGTATCAGTTAGTTTAGTAATTAACATCATGTGAAATATCCTTGTGTACATATGTACACATTAAAAGTAAACCACGTTAACCGTGGGTGTTCCTGTCTGGAACGATTACTAAGCTACACAAAGATGTTTACGTAGTCAAATCTAAATACAAATCCCAATGAAATCAATAGCTTACACTGCTTGGATTTGCGCATTCACCACGTTTGAACGTGGCCTTTCTGGGCTGGACATGGCTGGGCATGACCCCACCTAGGGGGTATGCACCGCTTCTCTCATAGGCGTACACACGTACATATACATATTATTTCACTTAAATAAATTAGGTTTTTTATCCAAAATGACCCCCACCCCCTGCTTTTACTGCCCCTTTGCTTCACACCCCACCCCTATGTTTCACGTGGAACACCCCCCTTTGAGTCCCGGCCTTTCTTGCTAAAAATTTTTTTCTTTCTTATACTGCGCCCCTAACGGCTATTAGCTTGCAAACGGTATACAAAACATGACGTTAGCCCTCACCCCAGAGTTTGGTATAGAAATCCCTGAGAATATAAGTTACACAGATTTGTGTGCCAGAGCTGAAGCTGCGTGTGAAACAATTAAGGAGCTGGAAGATCACGGGCTAGTCATTTCTCCCACTGATCAGGACAACAATGTAGCTTCTACGTTGGTGGCATCTTACGCAAAGGATGTAGAGAAGACTTCCAAGACAGTCACTAATGCCCGGATGTCGGCTATGACCCCAGCCTCGTTGGTGCAAACCAATGCCATACTAAAAGAGTTTGGGCAGCTCGTAGCTGAGCACGCTGCGGAAATCAGGAATATGGTGGTTAACAAACTTATTCTTGAGACTGAAAGCAAGAAAGACAGCACCAGGATGCAAGCACTCATTAGTTTGGGCAAGATGACCGATGTAGGGCTGTTCACTGACCGTAAAGAAATAACAGTAACCCACCAGAATTCAGCGGAACTTCGGCAGAAGTTGCAGGATAAACTGGAAGTGTTGAAGCAAAACACCAGTGGGGTGTACGAAGTGGTTGATGAAGACATCCCAGAATGACCGAAACTGCGAGTCCCCCTACCTCTGAGCAGTTTTCTCGTGAAGATATTCAGCTAATGCTGGACAACATTGATACGTATAGTGAGCAGGAACAGGAAGAACTGCACAAGATACTGGATGGCATCGAACAGCAAACACGTATTGAAGCCGCCTACCTTGATCTGATTGAGTTTTGTAAGCTTATGCAAGCCGATTACAAAGTCGGTAGGCATCATAGGCTACTTGCTAATTTGTTAATGGAGATAGAACAGGGTCGTGCTTACGATGAAGAAGGCAAGCCAATGCCGGAAACAGGCAAAGACCGGATATGTGTCAACATTCCCCCACGGCATGGCAAGTCTCAGTTAGTTTCTATCTATTTCCCCGCGTGGTTCCTGGGGCGTAATCCTGATAAAAAAGTTATGATGGTGTCGCATACTACTGATTTAGCTGTAGATTTTGGTCGTAAGGTACGTAATCTTATTTCCACACCAGAGTATCAAAAGATTTTTCCCACTGTGAAACTGGCGTTAGACTCCAAGTCAGCAGGACGGTGGAACACCAGTGTAGGGGGTGAGTACTACGCTTGTGGTATAGGCAGTTCAATCGCAGGACGGGGTGCTCACTTATTGCTTATTGATGATCCTCATTCTGAGCAGGATGTTTTAAGTGGGAACTTTGATGTATTCGATAGAGCCTATGAGTGGTTTACCTTTGGTGCTCGTACTCGTCTGATGCCTGGAGGTCGTGTAGCTATTGTACAAACACGTTGGCACCTTGATGACTTGACGGGGCGCGTGGTGCGGGACATGTCACAGAACGAACAGGCTGATCAGTATGAGATTGTAGAGTTCCCGGCAATACTGGAAGTAAACAAAGAAGTCATTAAGAAAAAGAAAGGCAAAAAGGTAAAGGAAATAAAAGTTGTAGAAAAACCTTTGTGGCCTGAGTTTTTTAATTTGGATGCCTTGGCCCGTACTAAAGCGTCAATGCCTTTGTTTCAGTGGAATGCCCAGTACCAACAGAATCCCACAGCTGAAGAAGCGGCGTTAGTAAAACGGGAGTGGTGGCAGGAATGGAAAGAGGAACGACCACCTGAGTGTGAGTATTTAATTATGTCACTGGATGCGGCAGCAGAAACTCATAATCGTGCCGACTATACTGCCATTACTACGTGGGGAGTTTTTCTTAATGAGAAAGATAATTGCCATTGCATTATTTTGCTTAACTCCATAAAGAAGCGGGTAGAGTTTCCCGAACTTAAAAAGTTAGCCCAAGAAGAATATGAGGAATGGAATCCTGATGCGTTTATTGTAGAAAAGAAAAGTAATGGTACACCCTTGTACCAAGAATTACGCAGGACAGGTATGATGGTGCAGGAGTATACTCCTCACCGGGGAAGTGGCGATAAGACAGCACGTTTAAATTCTGTTGCAGATATTGTAAGTTCAGGATTGTGTTGGGTTCCTCAAACTCGTTGGGCAGAAGAACTTGTGGATGAAGTAGCAGGTTTTCCTTTTATGCCTCACGATGACTTAGTCGATTCTACCGTTATGGCATTAATGCGATTTAGACAAGGGGGGTTCGTTACTCTCCCTACTGACGAACCAGAAGAACAACGATTTTTTAAACAGCGTAGGGGTGGGTATTATTAGCGTTCAAGAATCTTCTGATGAAACTGAAAGTTATGGGTTGGGGGATGATCAACAACGAGTAGTAGAAAGACTTGCTACTTGCAATAACTGCCCTAGACTGATTAAAGCGGTACAAGTGTGCAAAGAGTGTGGATGTTTTATGCCAGCAAAAGTATGGCTAATGAAGCAACGATGTCCCCTTAATAAATGGGCGGCGATTGAGGAATGAACAATGGCTATTGAAAGAAGCTTATATACCCCACCTTTAAGTGTAGAAGATGATGCAGTCGGGGATGTCCTTGAGATTGAACTTGAGGTTCCTGAAGTAAGCCTGTTGGATGACGGTGGTGCAGAGATAACTCTGGTGGAAGAAGTCGACACTTTAACCAGTGCACCCTTTGATGCCAACCTTGCAGAATATTTAGATGATGGTCAGCTTGTGGAGTTATCTACCGAATTAGTAGCGGCGGTGGAATCAGATACCCAGAGTCGTAAAGAGTGGGCAGATACTTTTGTAAAAGGTTTGGAGGTTCTTGGTTTTAGTTACGAGAACAGGACGGAGCCGTGGGAAGATGCG
>TARA_R110002167_G_scaffold129848_2_pt1 | contig 11644 bp, 8 predicted proteins | sample TARA_R110002167 | Tara Oceans TARA_R110002167 (sample SAMEA4398238) | marine metagenome | biome: Polar Biome; feature: [MES] marine water layer (ENVO:01000295) within the mesopelagic zone...; material: water (ENVO:00002006), including particulate matter (ENVO:01000060) such as...... | reverse complement strand
GATGTTGATAAAGATATTTTAGGTCATATTTTTAGTAACTTTTGTATCGGAAAGTAATTGACCACAGAGAATGAAATGTGCTTGTAATCATTCAAAGAAATGCAGAATGTTATAAAAAACCACATCAAAAAAGACATTCTGTTTTAACCGCAGAAATGATAAGGCTTTTTTAAAATTGTGCTTTGTGTTTGTTGATATAAATTAGCTGTATAAAAATTTAAAAATCTATTTTTACTTTAAAACATGGTTTTCATTTATAGCATTAGTCAAAAAAACTGTTGGAAACCTAACATCCTAATTATTTTAAAATCAATAAATAAGACCAACTGAATAATACATAAATCCTTTTAAAATAAATGAAAATTCAAGATTTAGTAGGTAAATTTTCTGTGATTGGCAGCAATCAAGATGCTGATGAAAACGCCTATAAAGGAACTCTTTTTTTAACTTTGGATGAAAATGACCGGATTATTGCTAAATGGATTATTAACAAAACGCAACACCAATTTGGAACCGGCTTTTTTAAAAACAATATTTTAGTTATCAACTTTAATTACAAAGGTTTAGAAAACAAAACGTATAACGGAGTTGTCGTTTACAAATGCACAAATAAAGATATTTTAGAAGGTTTTTGGTCTGAAGAATTAGGGGATCCAAAATTTTTAGGATCAGAAAATTGCTTTCGAATTCAAGAACATAAACTTGTAAATTAAGTATGAATTGTCCTTGTAATCAAAATAAATTATACAAAGATTGTTGCCAAAAAGCACATAAAGATATCAGTACTGTAAATTATGCAGAACAATTAATGAGATCTAGATATAGTGCTTTTGTTTTGGCTGATATCAAATATCTACACAAAAGTCATCATAGTTCAACAAGGCTTTCTAAAAAAGAATACAAAGAATTAGAAAACTGGACCAAATCTGTAAAATGGGTTAAATTAGAAATCCTAAATTGTGTAGAAAATTTTGTAGAATTTAAAGCCTACTTTATAGAAAATGGAAGTTTAGAGGTTATCCATGAAAATTCTAGTTTTTGTAAAGAAAATAATCATTGGGTTTATTTAAACGCTCAGTAATTTTAGCTTTTATATTTCATTTTTATTAAAAAATAACATTTATCATGTTTCTAAAAAAAAGTACAATTTAAATTTGCGTAAAATTTAAAATAAAAATAATTTTGAAAAAAAGTATCCTTATTATTGCTTTCTTATTGACTAGCATAATTACAGTTTCACAAGAACACGAACAAAACGAAGTACATTTTAAACACTTTAGAATCAGCCCTATTTTAAGTCATACCTATATTCCGATGGCAACTAATGATGGCGACAAAACCGTTATAGTACCTTCATTTGGATTGGATTTAGAATATTGGATACATGAAAAATTTGGTTTTGGTTTGCATAATGATTTAGAGCTACAAACTTTTGAAATAGAAAAAGAACACGAACTTTTTATTGAAAAAGAATTCCCTGTAGTTGTAACTTTTGATGCACTTTGGAAATTTCATAAAGAATGGATTTTAGTTTTTGGTAGTGGGGTTGAATTTGAAAAAAACGAGAACCTTTTTATCATAAGAACAGGTTTAGAATATGAAGTTGAATTTGGTAATCATTGGGACGTAGCTCCTACAGTTTTTTATGATTATCGATCGAATAATTTTGGTACTTGGTCTGTAGGTATTGGTATTGGAAAACGTTTTTAAATTTCTAAAAATCAGTCTTTATATATTCATGAACTCGATATTTGGAAGATGAAAATATATTATAATGTACATTCTAAATCTAATAAAGTATAGATCATACTAATTTTATATTTTATCTACATAGTGTTGTTAAAAACTTAAATAAAGATACCGCTCAAAATTGAGCGGTATCTTTATTTTACACTAAAATTTATTTTTTACTTTTTAGTATAAATTTTGAAAGTAACTTATCAACAAGTAAATACAACTATTTACGAATTTGTTTTCTGAATTCTAAAAAAATTATGAAAACAACATTAAATTATAATCAAAAATATTATATTTGAAACACAAAATTGGTTAACCAGTTTTTAACCTAAAATAAATCTATAAAAATGATTCTAAAAAAAACACTATTTTCATTACTACTAATTTTTCAATTAAGTAGTTATGCCCAAAGTAATAGTATAGAAGTTGCAAATATAGCAGAATACAAAACTGCTATTAAAAATGCGGTTCCCGGTTCTAAAATCATATTAAAAAATGGTATTTGGAAAGATGTAAAACTCCAAGCTTATGGAAAAGGAGAAAAAGACAAACCTATTACTGTTCAAGCAGAAACTGCAGGTAAAGTAATTTTAAGTGGAAACTCAAGTATCGAAATTTATGGTACTTATATTATTGTTTCTGGCTTTTGGTTTAAAGATGGTAATCCTACAGAAAAATCAATCGTTGATTTTAGAAAAAGCGCAACTGAATTTGCTACTAATTGCAGATTTACGCACAACACCATTTCGTATTACAATCCAGAAGACCCTAGTGTAAATTCTCATTGGGTAGATTTATGGGGTAAAAATAATAGAGTAGATCACAATAATTTTACGGGTAAAACAAATGACGGAACTACTGTAGTTGTTTGGTTAAAAGGTGATGAACATATAGAAAACAACCACTCTATAGATCATAATTTCTTTGGTCCAAGACCCGATTTAGGTAAAAATGGTGGAGAAACTATTAGAATTGGTACGAGTGAAAATTCAATGAAATCATCAAAAACTTTAGTTGAAAATAATACTTTTAAAAATTGTGATGGTGAAATAGAAATTATTTCAAACAAATCTGGAGATAATATTATTAGAGATAATTTATTTATAGAAAGTAAAGGTGCTATCACATTAAGACATGGCGATAATGCATTGGTAGAAAACAACGTTTTTATTGGTAATAATGTACCAAATACTGGCGGAATTAGAATTATAAACGAAGGTCATATTGTTAGAAATAATTTAATGATTGGTTTAGCTGGTAGTGGCTTTAGAGGTCCGTTAGTAATTATGAATGGTGTACCAAACTCACCTTTAAATAGATACAGACAGGTTAAAAATGTAAGCATTCAAAACAATACACTTATTAATTGCGGGACGATAGAATTTGCAGAAGGTAAAGATGACGAAAGAAGTTTACCTCCTATCAATACATTATTTGCAAACAATTTAATTACAAATACAAACGGAATTAAAATTTTAAATTCTTCGGATGATATTAGTGGAATTACTTTAAAAAATAATATAGTAGATTCTAGTGCAGATGTAGATGTAACTCAATTTACAAAACAAACGATTGATTGGACACTTTTACAATCTTTACCAATGCCTTCTTCTAAAAATCAGTTTTTAATATCAAATTTTAAAAATGATAAAAGCCCGAAGGTTGATATTACAGATTCAGAAAAAAAACCTTTTGTAGTTGGTGCATTTAATTTGGATAATGCAAAATTACCTAAAGCATTATTGGTAAAAACGGGTCCTTATTGGAATCCTGTAATAGAAGCTCCTGTAGTTGTTGCGAAAGCAGAAACCATTATTGTAGAACCTGGTGTTGAAACTTTAGGTAAAGCGTTAAAAAAAGCGAATGATTTAACAACACTTCAGTTAAAAGATGGTGAATACTTTTTTGATAAAACTCAGAAAATAAATGGAAATATCACCATAAAAGGAACTAAAGGAACTGTTTTAAGAGTTAGTAATAATTTAGAAAAAGAGTTAACTTATTTTTTAAGAGTTGAAGAGAACGCTACTTTAAATTTACAAAATATCACTTTTGATGGAAGCAATGATACTCAAGTAAAATATGCTATTGTTTCTCCGGATAAAGAACAAGGAGGAACCTATAAATTATTTATTGATGGCTGTACTTTTAAAAACTTTACAAATAAAGACGGCGGAAGTATTTACAAAGCTTATAACGGTACTTTGGCGGATACAATTAGCATTAAGAATTCTTCTTTTTTAGATAGCTATAGAGGTTTAAATTTATCTTATGAAAAAGAAAACTTTAAATACAATGCAAAAACAATTATCATTCATAATTCAGTATTTAAAAATATTGAAGAATTTGCAATAAACTACACAAAAGTAGATCCGTTAAGTTTAGAACCTCATGGAAGTTTACTTATCACAAACTCCGTTTTTAGTAGAGTAAGTAATTCTGAAAAAGGGTATGTGATTAAAGTAAAATCGATACCATCTGTAATTATTAAAAACACTGTTTTCGAAAACAGTTTTAATATTGTAAACCCTGTAAAATTATCTGATAACGGAAGCATAATAGATAATTGTTTGGTGTATGCTTGTGGAAGAATTATTGTAAATAAAAATGCAAAACAAAGCAACATGTTGTATCAGAACCCTAAATGGGACGATAAAGACAATTTTATCCCAAGTAAAAAATCAGATTTATTAAAAGAGAATAATAAGGTTGCTTTAATTGGATTGATTCCGGTAACAGAATAAGAGAAATTTAATGTTACTTGCTTTTGAAGTACCTAAGTTGCTCCTTTTAGAGGGAATTGATACATTTAGATAAAGTTAAAAAAGGCTAAAGAAATTTTAAACTTCTTTAGCCTTTTTTAATTTGTATTTATATTAAATTTAAGCAGTTTTTTTTAAAACTAACACTTAAAAACAACTAATTTTCATCTTCTCTATTTACTAAATCCATAGAAAATGCAGGCAAACAAATTGCCATATATTCACATTCGCTATCAAAAGGATTTGAATATTGAACTCTTGTATTTTTTTCTATTTTTATAGATTGACCCGCTTTTAAAATAATAATTTCGCCATCAATGATAAATTGTTTTTTACCTTTAATGATATAGGTATATTCATCAAAAGCTGGCGTTTGAAAAGGTTCACTCCATTTTGCAGGAGCTACCATATGCGCAATACTTATTTGTTGATTTTTATCTGTAGCGTTGCCAAAATGTTCTTCTATTAATTTACCATCTGTTGTTGGTACAACAAACGGTTTATCTTGAATTGTATATTTTTTTCCCATAATTACAAACAAATCATTCTATAAACAATTTTTACATTCATCCTTTTTGACAAAACTTTTGTTTTTTATGATGTAAAAATGTTAAAAGTATTTAATTAGTCAAACCAAATTATAAATGATTTAATTTTTGCTAAATCAGGAATTTGCTCTAAAGATATTTTTTGAGTAATAAAATCTTTAATCCCTAATTCATCTTTATCAATTGTAATTGTTGCATTTAATTCGTCTAAAAAAAGAGTAACAGATTGCAAAGTAGATTCTGGTCTTAACACATTATTAGCGTTTATTTCAGAAAAATTAGAAGCTAAACTGATTCCGTTTTTAGTTTTATAACGAATATCATGAATCTCTATACTTTTTATAGTTGATGTAGAATCTAGCTGCTCTTTTGGTATAATTGTAAGTAAAAGCGTACCTCCTTTTTCAAAAATTAAATATTCATCATCATCTTGAAAATAATTATCTCCTGATGCACCTTCACTTAAATTTTTAACAATTGAATCATTTTCAAAAATGGTTTGTAAATCGTTAATAGTAGTTAGTGCCGAAATTTTGCCTACTTTTCCTTTTTCAATATTAAAATCACCACTATTACTACAACTAGTAATTAATAATGACAGCACTATTACAATTATAGATAAGAAATTCTTTTTATTCATTTTTTGTTATTTTATTATGTTTAATTTTCTACTATTTGTTCATTACTTTTTTTAATATCCCAAAAACGGCTCTAATAAAAGTAGCACTCGTTAATACTTTTACAATTGGGTTTTGCCTTGTGCTATTACTTGAAGATGTTCTAGAAGACGTTTTTTGATTTCTTTCTTTTTCTTTCTGATCTTCGGCTGCTTTAATTGCTTTTTCTTCGGCTAAATTAATCTTTTCTATTTTATTATTGAGCATTTCATAAGCACTTTCTCTATCTAATTCTTGATTGTATTTATGTATCAATCGAGAATTATCAATTACAGCACTTAATTCTTTATCCGTTAAAATATCCATTCTGCTCATTGGTGCACGCAACATCGTTCTTGCTAAAGGTGTTGGAATTCCTTTTTCGTTTAAAACGGATACAAATGCTTCTCCAATTCCTAATTGTGTAAGCACTTCTTTTGTATCATAATATTCTGATGAAGGATAATTTTCTGCTGCTAACTTTATTGCTTTTCTATCTTTTGCAGTAAATGCTCTTAATGCATGCTGAATTTTTAAACCCAATTGCGCTAACACATCTTCTGGCACATCATTAGGATTTTGAGTTACAAAATACAACCCAATACCTTTAGAACGAATTAATTTTACAATACTTTCTATCTGATTTAATAAAGCTTTTGATGCTTCTTCAAAAACCAAATGAGCTTCATCAATAAAAATGATTAATTCCGGTCTTCCACTATCTCCTTGTTCTGGGAAAGTTTCATATACTTCTGCCAACAATTGCATCATAAAAGTAGAGAACAACTTTGGTTTATCTTGAATATCTGTTAAACGCAAAACAGAAATAATTCCTCTTCCGTTTTCATCAATTCTTGTTAAATCTTCAACCTCAAAAGATTTTTCTCCAAAAAACAAATCGCCTCCTTGTTGTTCAATTTCTATAATTTTGCGCAAAATAGCACCTGTACTTGACGAAGAAATACGTCCATATTCTTTTTGAATTTCTTCTTTTCCTTCATCAGTTATATATTGTAACACTTTTTTAAAGTCTTTAATGTCTAATAAAGGCAATTTATTGTCATCACAATATTTAAAAATGATAGCAACAATTCCTTGTTGTACTTCTGATAAATCTAAAATTCTTGATAACAAAACCGGACCAAATTCTGATACAGTTGCACGCATTCTGGTTCCTTTTTGTTCTGATATTGTCAAAACTTCTATTGGAAATTTTTTGGCTGTAAAAGGAAATCCAATTTTTGCATGACGTTCATCTATCTTTGGATGTCCAGCACTTGGTTGTGCCAAACCAGACAAATCTCCTTTTATATCCATCAATAAAACAGGAATTCCTTTATCTGATAAGGTTTCTGCTAAAACTTGTAGGGTTTTTGTTTTTCCTGTTCCTGTTGCGCCAGCAATTAAACCGTGTCTGTTTAACGTTTTTAAAGGTATTTTTACAATTGCGTTTGTAACCGTTTCTTCTCCTAACATTGCTGCTCCGAGTTCTATATAATCGCCTTTGGTTGCATAACCATCGTTTATAAACTCAAAGAATTCTTCTTGCTGACTCATCTTCTTAAATTTCGATAAAAATAATCAAACTTTAAGAGTTTGAAAATAAAAAGTGGTTTTTGTTTCGTACAATAAAAATTCCTGAATTCTATCTTTTTTCAATTTTGTTAAATACATGATGTTGCTTTTAGTGAACGTTAACATTTTTGTATCTTGCTCGCATTCAAATCAAATTCAAACTCAAATGAAAAAATTACTTACAATCCTTTTTATAAGCGCTACTTCCCTACTCTTTTCTCAAGAGTTTTCTATGGATGTAGTTAAAAATATGAAACCTAGAAATATTGGTCCTGGAGGAATGTCTGGACGTGTAACAGCTATTGATGTTGTGCAATCAAATCCAGAAATAATGTATGTAGGCACAGCTTCTGGAGGAATATGGAAATCTACTTCTGGAGGAATTAAATGGGAACCTATTTTCGAAAAAGAATTAACGGCTTCTATTGGAGCAGTTGCTATTCAGCAATCGAATCCGAGTGTAATTTGGGCAGGAACTGGAGAAGGAAATCCAAGAAATAGTTTAAATGGTGGTTTCGGAATTTACAAATCTTTAGATGCAGGTAAAACTTGGAAAGCTATGGGTTTGGAAAAAACCAGACATATTCATAGAGTTGTTATCGATCCAACAAATCCTAATATTGTGTACGTTGGTGCAATTGGTTCGCCTTGGGGAGAACATCAAGAACGTGGCGTTTATAAAACGATTGATGGCGGTAAAACTTGGAAACAAATTTTATTTACAAATACAAAATCTGGAGCAGCAGATTTAATTATGGATCCAAAAAATCCGAATAAATTAATAGCAACTATGTGGGAACACAAACGTGATCCTTGGTTTTTTAAATCAGGTGGAACAGGAAGCGGTTTGTATATTACGCATGATGGAGGTGAAAACTGGAAACAAATTACAGAAAAAGAAGGTTTCCCAAAAGGTGAATTAGGTAGAATTGGTGTTGCAATTGCACCTAATAATACAGATGTGATTTATGCATTGGTGGAAGCTAAAAAAAATGCGTTATATAAAAGCGAAGACGGTGGGTTTAAATGGGAAAAAATAAATGAAAAAGAAGATATTGGAAATCGTCCTTTTTATTATTCAGAAATTTATGTTGATCCACAAAATGAAAATAGAGTGTATTCTGTTTTTACTTACATTAATGTATCCGAAGATGGAGGAAAAAACTTTAAACAATTAATGCCTGCTTATGGTGTTGATAATGGCGTTCATCCAGATCATCATGCTTGGTGGATCCATCCAAAGAATGGAAAATTTATGATTGATGGAAATGACGGAGGATTAAATATTACTCATGATGGAGGAAAATCTTGGCGATTTATCGGTAACATTCCTGTTGCACAATTTTATCATATAAATGTGGATAACGAGTTTCCTTATAATGTATATGGCGGAATGCAAGATAATGGTTCTTGGAGAGGTCCAGCCTATGTTTGGAAAGCTCAAGGAATCAGAAATTCTTATTGGCAAGAAATTAGTTTTGGTGATGGATTTGACGTAGTTCCGGATAAAGATGATTCAAGATATGGTTGGACCATGAGCCAACAAGGTTCTGTTTCAAGATATGACCACATCACAGGTAATAATTATGGCGTGCAACCAACACATCCTGATGCAAGTGTGGAACTTCGTTTTAACTGGAATTCAGCTATAAACATAGATCCTTTTGACAATGCTACACTCTATTTTGGAAGTCAGTTTGTACATAAATCTACAGACAAAGGTTTAACTTGGTCAGTTATTTCACCAGATTTATCAACCAATAATCCAGAAAAATTAAAACAATCAGAAAGTGGTGGTTTAACTTTAGATGCAACTGGTGCAGAAAATCATTGTACAATTTTAGTTTTAGAGCCAACTCCTTTAGAAAAAAATGTTTTATGGGCAGCTACGGATGATGGACAAGTACATATTACAAAAAATGGTGGAGAAACTTGGACAAACGTGGCAAAAAACATCAAAGGTTTACCAGAAAATAGTTGGATTACACAAATAAAAGCATCCAACAAAAACAAAGGAGAAGCACTTTTAATTGCAAATGATTATAGACGATTTAATTACACACCTTACGCTTATAGAACCAAAAATTACGGAAAAACGTGGGAACGTATTGTGGATGAAAATGATGTAGCAAGTTATGCTTTGTGTATTATTGAAGATCCAGAAAATGCAAATCTTTTATTTTTAGGAACTGATGATGGTTTATATATTTCTATAAACGCAGGCGAAAAATGGACTAAATGGACGGAAGGCTTCCCTACAGTTCCTGTTAAAGACTTGGTTATTCATCCAAGAGAAAATGATTTAATTATTGGAACTTTTGGAAGAGCTGCTTGGGTTTTAGATGATATTCGTCCGTTAAGAGCCATTGCAAATGGCAATGTGCTTACTAAAAAATTACAATTATTTACGCCGCCAACAGTTTATGATGCAGCTTCTCAACAACCAACAGGAAGTAGATTTGGTGCAGATGCCATGTATCAAGGAGAAAATAGAAAAGGAGGCGCAATTATTTCTTATTATATGAATGTTCCTAAGGTTGATGAAAAGGAGAAAAAAGAATCAGAAGAAAAAAATCAAGATGATGAAGATGAAAAAGATGCTGATAAAGAAAAAAACAATGTTAAAAATGATTCTATAAAACTAGAAATTTTTGATGGAGAACGATTGATAAGAACTTTAAAATTTAAAACTCCTAAAGAAAGTGGAATACATAAAACGACTTGGTATTTAAGAGAAAAAGGTGTTGATAGAGCATCTAGAAGTAGTAGAGAATCTAAAAATGAACCTAGAGGAGTTGCTGTAAAACCAGGAACCTATCATTTAAAAATGACTTTAGGTGATGCTATTTCTGAGCAAGATATTAAAGTAGCATTTGATCCTCGTTTACAAATTTCTGAGGAAGCTATCAATCAAAAATACAACGCTAGCAAAGAACTTGAAGGGTATCAAGAAAAAATGGCAGCCATTGTAAAACAACTCGTTGAAAGTAAAAATACTGCGGAAGCAATAAAAAATCAATTAACTAAAGATGATAAAACGAAGTATAAAGAAGAACTAAAATCATCTACAGAAATAATTAAAAAAATTGATAATTTAATAGATGTGTTTTTAGGTAAAATTGATAAAAGACAGGGAATTACCAGAAACAAAGAAGTAACCGTTAATGAACGCTTTGGAACTGCAAGTTGGTATGTATCTTCGCGTTTTGGAGCGCAAACTGCTACAGAAACACAATTAGTAAATCAGTTTAAAGAAGCGTTTTCAAAGGCTGTTAGTGATACTAATTCGTTTTTTAATTCTGATTGGTTAACGTATAAGTCATCCGTAGAAAAAATACAAATTTCACAATTTAAAGAAACTAAAATTTACCAAACAAACTAATAATTACAACATATAATGACTGAACCAATATTTACAAATGATGCCATTGTTTTTGGTGTTTTAATGATTTCTTTAGGATTTGTTTTTTATACAGAAAGTCTTGAAAATGGTTTTTGGCCAAAGTTCTATAAAATAGTTCCGGGCTTATTTATGGCTTATTTTATTCCTGCCATTTTTACAACTTTTAGAGTAATATCCCCAGAATGGGAAACTAAAAATATAGCTGGCGAAGTCGTAAAAAATGGCTCTCAACTATATTATGTTGCCAGTCGTTTTTTACTACCGGCAGCATTGGTTTTAATGACATTGAGTATCGATTTAAAAGCTATTTTTAACTTAGGTTCTAAAGCTTTAATTATGTTTTTTACAGGAACTGTTGGTATTATAATTGGTGGCCCGATTGCTATTTTACTGATTTCTATTTTTTCTCCAGAAACAGTTGGAGGATCTGATTTTGATGCTGTTTGGCGTGGACTTTCTACGCTTGCAGGAAGTTGGATTGGTGGTGGTGCAAACCAAACAGCCATGTTAGAAATTTACAAATACAACCCAGCAAAATATGGAGGAATGGTAATTGTTGATATTGTTGTTGCCAATATTTGGATGGCCGTTTTATTAATAGGAATTGGTAAAAAAGAAAAAATTAATAAATGGTTAAAAGCAGATAATTCTGCCATTGATGAATTAAAAGAAAAAGTGATAAAATTTACTAAAAAAGTAAAAAGAAATCCGTCTTTAACAGATTTAATGGTCATGTTAGCAATTGCATTCGGAACCGTTGGTTTTGGGCATTTTGCAGCTGGTTATTTAGGTTCTTTTTTCTCGGATATTGTTGCTTCAATGTCATCACAAACTTGGCGAAATATCTTCTCTTTTTTAGATTCAGATTTCTTCTGGTTGATTAGTATTTCTACAATTGTTGCCATTATTTTATCATTTACAAAAGCAAGAAACTATGAAGGAGCGGGTGCAAGTAAATTAGGA
>TARA_R110002167_G_scaffold206691_14_pt1 | contig 11660 bp, 10 predicted proteins | sample TARA_R110002167 | Tara Oceans TARA_R110002167 (sample SAMEA4398238) | marine metagenome | biome: Polar Biome; feature: [MES] marine water layer (ENVO:01000295) within the mesopelagic zone...; material: water (ENVO:00002006), including particulate matter (ENVO:01000060) such... | reverse complement strand
AAATATAAAAAGTGGGGCTTTATCAATACTTATCTTAATAAGTTTTTAATAGCCCCTTCAATAAGCGCATAAGGGACCTTTAGAATTGTCTTATGTTTGCGAAAAGCTAACCGCGTTGACACTATGAGAATTTCAGTTTGCATGGCCACTTACAATGGAGCGGAATTTTTAAAGGAACAGCTAGACTCCATACTAAAGCAATTATCAGCGAACGATGAGTTGATTATATCCGATGATGGATCCACAGACGCGACGGTCAAAATTATTGAAGCATACCAGGACGATCGAATACACCTGTTTCACGCCAACTACGGCAACTTAATTTACAATTTCGAGAATGCCTTAAAACAGGCAAAGGGAGATCTGATTTTTTTAAGTGACCAGGATGATATTTGGGTTGCAGATAAAGTTGAAAAATCAGTTCAGCATTTAAAAAAATACGCATTGGTATTTTCCAATGCCAATATGTTCTATGATGACAACACAAGTGAATCCAAGCTTTTTTTCGAGGATTCAAAGCGAAAAACCGGCACTTTGAACAACTTGGTCAAGGTGAAGTTTTTGGGGGCCACCCTAGCCTTTAGAAGATCGGTATTGGAACGTGCCTTGCCGTTTCCCAAGCATATTCCGATGCATGATGTTTGGCTGGGATTAATTGCAGAAACCACGGCTTCTACCATGTATATTGAGGAACCACTCATTTATTATCGCAGACACGGTAATGCCGCCTCATCAACGGGGGGCAAAAGTAAGAACTCGCTCTATTCCAAATTAAAGATGAGGGGATACCTTGTGATTTATTTATGTAAAAGGGTATTGTTCAGGAATTCAAAAACAACCCGCTTTTAATACTAACCATGCTCTTTAACTCCTTTAGCTTCTTTTATTTTTTCCCCATAGTTGTAGTGCTCTATTTCATCTTTCCCAAAAAAATAAGATGGTTTTGGCTGCTGGTTACCAGCTACTATTTCTATATGAGCTGGAATCCCAAATACGCACTGCTGATCCTGACATCGACCCTGATCACCTTTCTTAGCGGGATTTATATCGAGAAAGCCAATAAAGCGGGTTTGGGAACCAAAAAATTATTTGTTGCCCTTAGCTTCATTTCGAACTTGGGAATCTTGGTCGGGTTTAAATACTTTAATTTCTTGAATGAAAATTTCGCTACATTATTTAACAATATCGGACTGGAGTGGCACATATCCAACCTGAATATTTTACTTCCTGTGGGAATATCCTTTTATACGTTCCAGGCCCTTAGTTATACCATGGATGTTTATAATGGCAAAATCACTGCAACCCGTCATTTTGGCAAGTATGCCCTATTCGTTTCATTCTTTCCTCAATTGGTGGCGGGACCTATCGAAAAATCGGCCCATCTACTGCCGCAATTTGACCGCGCAACCAAATTTGATTATAATGGCATAAAAGACGGGCTTATCCTGATGGCATGGGGGTTTTTTAAAAAGATGGTCATTGCAGATCGTTTGGCCATCTTGGTGAATACGGTATATGGTAATCCAAGTGCATACCATGGTTTTGAATTGGTGATTGCGACCTTATTTTTTGCCATCCAGATTTTGTGCGACTTCTCCGGGTATACCGATATCGCCATTGGGGCGGCGAAAGTGTTAGGGTTTGATCTTATGAAAAATTTTGACCGACCCTATTTTTCAAAATCCATACCCGAATTTTGGAGGCGCTGGCATATATCGCTAGGGGCATGGTTTAGAGACTATTTGTATTTTCCATTAGGCGGTAGCCGTGTCTCAACATGGAAAAAATATCGAAATATTATGATCGTATTCCTGGTCAGTGGGATATGGCATGGCGCCAGTTGGAATTTTTTGATTTGGGGTTTTCTTCACGGCATCTATCAAATAATCGATTTGTCGATTACCCCATATATAACCAAAGGATACCACCTTTTTAAAATCAACACGGATTCTTTCGGGTATAAATTATACAAAGTGTTGTTGACCTTTGGCCTCGTCACTTTTGCTTGGGTATTTTTTAGGGCGAATACACTAGCCGATGCAGGCTATATCGTTAAGAACCTTTTTACATTCAACCCTGAGGTTATCTTAGACGGGGATATCTATAAACTCGGGTTGGTTTGGCGGGAATTCAAGATTGCAATTATTGCAATTCTTGTACTTCTTGGCGCTAATATCTTGGAAAGAAAATACAATTTATTGGACCTGCTTAGGAAACAGAACCTAGTCATTAGGTGGGCCTTTTACCTTGTTTTAACCTTGTACGTTTTGTTTTACGGGGTATACGGTAGTAACGAGAAGGCGGCATTTATTTATTTTCAATTTTAACACTGTTTCAATGATAATTAAGTTGATAGTTAGAATACTGATTTTTATGGGCTTGCTGTTGCTCATAACCTATTCTGCCTTATATCTCAATCCAGACTACAAAAAAGAATATGTCGCAGGAATTATACCAAAAATCACAAAACTAAAGCAGGTCAAAGTCAAAAAAATTGTAATTATAGGCGGAAGTAACGCAAGTTTTGGAATCGACACAGATTTGATGGAGCGGGAATTAGGTCTTCCAGTCATCAACCTGGCACTCCATGGAGGTCTACCCATCAAGTATATTGTAGAGCAGGCGAAGGAGTATATGAATGAAGGCGACATTTTAATTTTTTCCAAGGAATATGAGGGTTTGAAAGATAGGCACTGGAACGTTATGAATGGTATTGAACTTTCTAAGGTTGCCACTTATGATTGGTCGCAAGCCCGAATATTGTTCAGCGACCGTACTTTGTTTGAAACCACGATTTCGGGAATATTTGGGACGATCAAACGGTATATTGAGCGATATCCCGTTGAAGGGAGAAAGAATATTACCTCGGTATATGATTCCCGTGCCTTTGAAAAGGACAATTTGTTGGGCGAATATATCTCCGGTGAATACGGACTAAAAGTGGAGGAACACCCTTTGGGTATGCTGAATAGCGATTCTAAAATACTAAGTGGGTTAAAAGAATATAAATTGTTTTTCGAGAAAAAAGGCGTCCAGTTTTACATTACCCCACCAGTAGTGATCAAAGGGTATTTCAAAGAGGAAAATGTGCTGCCTTTTTGGTATTCGTTTTCTGAAAACACTGGTATTCCGCTTTTAAACATGGACAAGAAGTACACTTACGATAAACGTTATTTTTTTAATTCGCACTACCACACCAATCAATCGGGAAGAAAATTAAGAACGGAATCCTTGATTTCAGATATCATAGGTGCAGGTTTAGGGATAAAATCCCCTCAAAAAAACAAAACCGTGTACCTCTCTAAATCAGAAGCCTTGAACGAGGTTAATTTAGCATCCTTTAATGCACCTTATAATTTTGATATCCTGAGGCGTGACGATAAGGAAATACGGGTTCGGCAGTCTGGAGACCTTGGCCATAATTATTTTCGGATACGTTTTGAGAATAAAGACTATAAAGGGTATAATTTTTACCTGCATTTGAAATGTGACAGGGAGGTAATCGAAAATATTAAATTTAGGGGGACCGGTAAGCTCGTTAATTTTGATACGATAATCAATTTGGGACAAGGGAATTATGGTGTGTGGAAAAAAGTCGATAAAGTGGTTTATAAAAACGGCAATTCCTATCTGGGCATCGCATTTCCTGAAAATGAAGCACTGATCAATAAAGAATTCACGATCAAGGAAGTTGGGGTTTACAGGAATTTTGGAAAAGAGGATGTAATGCTGGAGGTTTATCCTTTGGAAATGAAAAACGGTGAAAGAATATTTTTTGAAGTACTTTCGAAGAACGAAGACATTGCATTGGCCGATATTATAAGTTCCCAGGACAATTTGGAGCGGGTAGTATTAAAAATAGGCACGTTATATGAAGTAGAAAAATCTAATGGCTTGCTTAGTTTTAGGGATTTTTATTCCGGCGAACTGTTGTTCAGAACAAATAACGCCATTTCGTTTAGTGCGACCACTAATACTGTAGTGAAAATTAAGATCTAGAAATGAGGGGCGCGGCTCGATTCAAGTAGCACCCTGAATGGTACCGCAATAACTAAGGACAGGTTGTTTTTAAATTATTTAGCAAGGAAAAAAGCACACTCGATATTATGATTAAACCTCGGTACTTGAAACAACGAAGCATACACTAAGACAAAATGGGCTTGAAAGATAGATTCAATAACAAGAAAATATTACTTTTTTCGCCACAGTTCTTTGGGTACGGCCATGAAATTGGAAATAAACTAAGGGATTATGGTGCCTTGGTGGACTATTTTGACGAACGTCCGGGGAATGATTTTATGACCAAGGCGATTATTCGTGTAAACAAATCCTTACTGTCAAAAAAGATTGACAAATACTACAATACGATCATTAAGAACCTTGTGCATGGCAAATATGATTTTGTTCTTTTTCTAAATGCGGAGGCAATCTCCGAAAAAAATCTTGGGTTGCTTCGGGAGAATCAGCCGAATGCAAAGTTCATACTGTATATGTGGGATTCCTTAAAGAACAAAAAGTATACTATTGATCTTCTTCCACATTTTGACTTGAAACACACTTTTGACAAGGAAGACAGCCTAGACCAGTCTTATGGGTTTCGGTTTAGACCCTTATTTTTTCTCGATGCATACAAAAATATACAATCGCAGCCCGATCAAGCAAAAATCGACCTGCTCTTTGTGGGAACCGTACATAGTGATCGCTACCCCTTGTTGATGGCCATTAAGGAAAAATGTATGGCATTGGGAAAATCCGTAGATTATTTTATGTTTTTTCAAAGCAAGAAAATATATTATGCCCAAAAGGCAACCAACAGGGTATTTAGGAACACCAAAATTTCGGATTTTGAATTTACCCCGCTTAAGAAGGAGGACCTCATCCGTAAAATTGAAAATTGTAATATAGTACTCGACATTCAACACCCGAGTCAGAAAGGATTGACCATGAGGACCATAGAAATGGTCGGCGCCAGAAAAAAAATGATAACCACAAATAAGGAAATCATGGGGTATGATTTTTACAATCCCAATAACATTTATTACTTGGACCGTGATAATCCCGAAGTCGACCCTGCTTTTTTTGAAACCCCCTATATCGATTTGGAAACGGACATATATCACAAATATTCGATTGATGGTTGGTTGGAAGAATTGTTTTAGTTCCCAATTAAAAGCGGAACATCATCAGGTTTTCATAACTTTACCTTTTAGGATGGAAATTGGTTCAATTTCCTTATTACTGTAATGCTTAACCATACTCGCTAATAGCCAAAGCCAATAATTGTTTTTCCTTGAGACCGCCATATTATTATTTATAGGTGCATTTTTACTCACCTATCTGACCATACCTAAAATCATTAAGGTGGTGGAGCATAAACGATTGATGGATGACCCCAACCAAAGGAGTTCCCATACTTCGAGGACACCGACACTAGGAGGGGTGTCTTTTTTTTACACCTTGATATTTGCCTTGTTTTTTATTAAGGGAAGAGACAATTTTGAAGAGGCAATGTACATTATCCCAGGGCTTACGATACTCTTTATTGTAGGGTTGAAAGATGATCTAGTCGTTATTTCGCCTGGTGCTAAACTGATGGCCCAAGCCTTGGCGGTGAGTTTTATACTGGTCAATCCTAGTTTTACCATCAATTCACTGAATGGATTTTTGAACATTAATGAAATTCCCTACTACCTATATTTGATTATTGCCGGATTTATGATGCTCACCATCATCAATTCCTATAACCTAATTGACGGTATAGACGGCCTCGCATCGGTCGTAGGGATAGTGATTATGGTAATTTATACAACTATTTTCTACCTTACAAAAGAGTATTTTTTCGCTTTGTTCAGTATCACCGTAAATGCCAGTTTAATGGCGTTTTTAGGCTTCAACCTTTCCTCGGATAAAAAAATATTCATGGGAGACACAGGCTCCCTTATTGTGGGGTTCGTCATTAGCATCCTTACACTTAAATTTTTGGCCCTTCGACCGCATGCGTATACCGAATTGCCGTTCTTGCTGGAAAACGCCCCATTGATCGCCATTAGCATATTAATCGTTCCATTGTTCGATACCGCTAGGGTATTCGCCATTAGGATTGCGAATAAAAAGGCGCCATTTTCCCCGGATCGTAACCATACCCACCATGTACTTATCGATTATTGGGGATTGACACACAAGCAGGCCAGCTTCATCATAGGTTGTTTTAACCTGCTTTTCGTAATGTTGTTCATCGTTTTGGGAAGTACGGCCAAAAATCTGGGAATGGTGATCATGTTGGTTGCAGTGGTGATCTTTTTAGGATATATTTTCTTTAAGTACAATTATAGTTTTGCCACCCTTAAGCAAAAGATCATGCTCAAACGAAAAGTGGAGCAGATCAAGGGAAAGGTTGAAGAGACCAATGGAAAAAGGAAAAAGGGAAAGAAGGAAAATTAAAGTAGGCCGGGCCGGTTCTTGATGCGACCTAGCTATTAGTTTCAAAAGGTGCCTTAGGATAGCTTAAAAAACCAGAGGGCTATTCGATTTATGAATTTAAAATGTGCAGGGAGGCTTTAATGCATTTATTTAGAGGACATGTATTCCTTGGTTCAAAGTAAAAAACAACGATACACTTGAAAAAAGTTTTAATTACAGGAGGCGCCGGATTTTTAGGATCGCATTTGTGCGATAGGTTCATAAAGGAAGGATTTTACGTGATTGCGATGGACAACCTTATCACGGGCGATTTGAAAAATATCGAACACCTATTTCCGTTACAGCAATTCGAGTTCCACCACCACGATGTAACCAAATTTGTACATATTGTGGGTAATCTTGATTATATATTACACTTTGCCTCTCCTGCAAGTCCGATCGATTACCTGAAAATACCCATTGAAACCTTAAAAGTAGGCTCATTGGGCACACTAAACCTTTTGGGACTGGCCAAAGAAAAAAAAGCAAGAATGTTGGTAGCCTCCACATCCGAGGTGTATGGCGATCCGTTGGTACACCCGCAGAACGAGGAATACTATGGCAACGTTAGTCCAATTGGCCCAAGAGGGGTATACGATGAGGCAAAAAGATTTATGGAGTCGATTACGATGGCATACCATCGTTTTCACGGAGTGGATACCCGTATCGTGCGAATTTTCAATACCTATGGGTCGAGAATGCGACTCAATGACGGTCGCGTAGTACCGGCCTTTATGGGGCAGGCGCTTCGAGGGGAGGACCTAACTGTTTTCGGGGATGGTTCCCAGACCCGCTCTTTCTGTTATATCGATGATCAAGTAGAAGGAATATACCGTTTATTATTTAGTGATTACATCAACCCGATCAATATTGGCAACCCCCATGAAACGACCATTAAGGAATTTGCGGAAGAGATATTAAAGCTGACCGGGTCCAAGCAAAAAATTATTTTTATGCCCTTGCCACAAGATGACCCCTTACAACGCCAACCCGATATTTCCAAAGCGAAGGAAATTTTGGGTTGGGAACCAAAAGTCGGTCGCGCCGAAGGTCTAAAAATCGTATACGATTATTTCAAATCCCTGCCAATAGACGTATTGGAGAAGAAAGCGCACCGTGAATTTTCCTAAATCAAGGCATGATTCGAATCAATCCAAATCACAGTTAATTTAGTACAATATGAATATTTTGATCCTGGGTTCAGGTGGTCGAGAGCATACTTTGGCCTGGAAATTAAAGCAGAGCCCCTTATTGCAAAACTTATTTGTCGCTCCCGGCAATGCAGGTACAGCCACTTTGGCTAAAAATATACCGATTGGCGTAAATGACTTCTCGGCGATAAAGGATTTGGTACTTTCCGAACAGGTTCAAATGGTCATTGTAGGCCCGGAAGATCCTTTGGTCAACGGCATACATGATTACTTTCTTGACGATAGTACTATTTCGCACATTCCAGTTATCGGTCCGGAAAAAGCCGCCGCTGCTTTGGAAGGAAGCAAGGAATTTGCCAAGGAATTTATGATGCGGCACAATATACCCACTGCCGCTTATCAGAGTTTTAAGGCAAAAGACCTTGAACAGGGCTATGTTTTTATGGAAAGCCTAAGTCCGCCCTATGTATTAAAGGCAGACGGGTTGGCCGCAGGTAAGGGGGTGCTGATTATAAACGACCTCAAAGAAGCCAAGGAAGCACTGCGAACAATATTGGTCGATGGCAAGTTCGGCGATGCCGGTACCACCGTCGTAATAGAGGAATTTTTATCCGGGCTGGAACTGAGCGTTTTTGTGCTTACCGATGGGGAAAACTATAAGGTTTTGCCCACTGCTAAAGACTACAAACGCATCGGGGAAGGCGACACCGGACTCAATACAGGCGGTATGGGGGCCATTTCCCCCGCTCCTTTCGCCGATAATGCGTTAATGGATAAGATACACCGTAGAATAGTCAAGCCTACCGTAGAAGGGCTTAAAATCGACGGCCTGCCATATAAGGGTTTTATCTTCATCGGGTTGATCAAGGTCGGTTCAGATCCTTTTGTAATCGAATACAATGTTCGACTGGGTGATCCGGAGACGGAAGTTGTCGTACCGCGAATTCAAAACGACCTACTTGAGGTTTTCCAAGCGGTAGCGGATCAAGCCTTGGACAAGATCGACCTTAAGATCGATCAACGAACAGCTAGCACCGTGATGATGGTCGCGGGCGGTTATCCGGGCAATTATGCGAAGGGCGATATGATCGAAGGTTTCGACAAAATCGAAGATTCCCTTGTTTTTCATGCAGGGACTCAGCTCAAAGACGGGAAAGTAGTAACCAATGGGGGCAGGGTCATGGCAATCACATCGTTTGGAAAAGATTTTAAGGAGGCGTTAGAAAAGTCCTATGAAAATATCTGTAAAGTTTCGTTTAAAGGGATGCACTATCGAAAGGATATTGGCTTTGACCTATAACCCTGGCAAGGCATTCTGAAATTGAAGCCGAACTAGTCCTGAAAAAATAGGAAGTAGGGGCATTAAAGATAGGTATGCGCGGTACTGCTTTTGTCCTCTTCCCCGTTGTCGTTGTATTTTTTCAACTCGAGCATCCAATAGGCAAAGGCGACAAAACAGATGATGAAAAAGAGCCAGTTTACCGCATTGGAAGCCCACCAGTTCGATAAGAACCTGAAAAAATCGTAGGGTGCGAAAAGAAAGTTTACGAATAAATCCTGGATGCCTTCAAAAAATGCCTTCATATTTTTAGTTGTTGTTGATCGATTAAAGAGCCACAAACGTAATTCGGACTAAAGCTTATCTTACGACCATTAAACATTTGTTTACACAGCTGTTTAAAGATTTAATACATTAGCCGGGTTTTATCTAATCAGTATATTTACGGCACAAAAATATAAAAACCTAAGATGATTTCAAGCTTTTTTAATAAAACAAAGCCAATAAATTATATCATTCTTCTTACGTTCATATTTGTTTTATATTGGGTTGTCCATTTCTTCGTCTTCGACAAAACCTATACTCCTGAGCAAATGCTATGGCAGATACTCATTTTAGGTGTACTGCTATTCGGGTTTTTTATCGTCAATTTTATCGTGAAGCGCAACAAGGTTGCGGACTCTAATTCCTATACCATACTTTTCTTTGCCTTGTTATACCTTGTATTTCCTGAGGCCATGTTGGACAACAACATTATTATTTGCAATTTTTTTCTCCTTCTCGGATTCAGAAGGTTGATCAGCATCCGTTCCTTGAAAAACATTAAATCCAAGATATTCGATGCAACGCTCTGGATTGTAGTATCGAGTATCTTCTACGATTGGGCGATCTTGTTCCTGCTGCTCGTCTTTATGGCAATTTATATGTATGAGCCAAAAAATTTCAGGAACTGGTTGGTTCCCTTTACTGCGATATTCGCCGTTGCTATGATTGCTTATACAGTGCTCATCCTTGCCAATCAAACAGAATTTGTATTGGAGCATTACAAATTTTCCTATTCTTTTGATAACGATTACTTGTTAAAGTGGGGCAAAAGCGCCAAGTTATTTCTGTATGTGATTTCCATCTCGATCGTTGGACTTTTGTCTTTCTTAAAACTAGGGAAGGCCGGTATGGGGAAGGTAGCCACGATGCGGTTGATTGCCGTATCGTTTCTTTTGGGGCTACTCATGTTGATGCTTGCCCCGACCAACAATGTATACATCATCATGGTCACCTTTTTTCCGGCTTCCGTATTTTTGACGAAGTATATAGAGTCGATCAATCGGCCGAATATTAAGGAAATAGTCTTGATGCTCACCATTTTTATACCCTTCATGGTCTTCTTTGCAGGACTAATTTTAAAGTAAATAGAAGTATCTTTGTTATAAATTGAAGTTGTCATGTTTAGTGAATTCGCCTATAGCATTTTTGTAGAGAGCATTAAAAATTATCATCTTAAGGATGACGTTTACCAAAGCTTTGTCAACCCGTATCCCGCAAGCGAGGTGGCACACCTCCTTTATCGAAAGAATTGGATCGATACGGTTCAATGGCATTATGAGGACATAATTAGAGACCCAAAAATCGACCCAAAAGCCGCCCTTGATCTAAAGCGTAAAATCGATTCCAGTAATCAGGACAGGACAGATCTTGTGGAGTATGTCGATGGTTATTTCTTAAAAAAATACCAATCGGTAGAAACCCGGAAGGATGCGACCATAAATACTGAAAGTCCTGCTTGGGCTTTGGACAGACTATCCATTTTGGCATTAAAAATATATCATATGTCGGAGGAGGCACAACGTATGGATGCCACACCTGAACATTTGGAAAAGTGCCGGAACAAGCTGGCGGTATTGGAGGAGCAGCGAAAGGACCTGTCCATGGCCATCGATCAACTCTTGTCCGATATTGAAACGGGTAGGAAATACATGAAGGTCTATAAACAGATGAAAATGTACAACGACGAGGAACTAAATCCGGTACTCCGTGGATCAAAATAGTGGTGCCGCACTGCTAGAAGTCAAAAAACCGGGCCTAATGGCCCACATTTTAGTCATCCGCCTATCCGCCATGGGCGATGTCGGCATGACGGTACCCGTGTTGTGCGCTTTTACGCAACAGTATCCTGACATAAGGATAACGGTACTTACCCGTGGCATATATAAACCAATTTTCGCACCATTGCCCAATGTGACGGTCTATGAGGCCGACCTCAAACACAGACATAAAGGTGTTTTCGGCCTTTATCGATTATCTCGCGAACTTAAAAAGCATGGTATAACGGCCGTGGCGGACCTTCATAATGTAGTAAGAAGCATCGTGTTGCGACAATTTTTTATCTTGGGTGGGATTGTTTGTGCTAAGATAGACAAGGGAAGGGCTGAAAAAAAGGCACTCACTGCTTCCAAAAACAAAGTGTTCGCACAATTGAAAACAACCCATCAAAGGTATGTTGATGTATTTGCGAACTTGGGGTATGCTTTCGACCTGACGAAAGTAGTTTTGCCATCGAAGCGGGTTTTGACCCATAGCACCCGAGATTTGGTGGGTAGGGATGGGAAAAAATGGATAGGCATTGCCCCCTTTGCGGCCTTTGAAGGTAAAAGGTATCCACTTGAAATGATGCAAACGGTCGTTGCAATGTTGGAACCGAACGCTACCTACAAAGTATTCTTATTCGGAGGTGGGGCGCATGAGGTAAAGCTGCTCGAACAATTTTCCATAGC
>TARA_R110002167_G_scaffold328959_3_pt1 | contig 11661 bp, 13 predicted proteins | sample TARA_R110002167 | Tara Oceans TARA_R110002167 (sample SAMEA4398238) | marine metagenome | biome: Polar Biome; feature: [MES] marine water layer (ENVO:01000295) within the mesopelagic zone...; material: water (ENVO:00002006), including particulate matter (ENVO:01000060) such... | reverse complement strand
CTTACCTCCGTCGTAAACGTAGGCATGACCTTCAGCTATTAATGTTTTTTTAAAGTCTTCAATCCAAGAATATAAAACACCTTTTGGTTTCCATCCTAACTTTAAAATAGAATTATTATCAGCTACTGAATCTTTAGGTTCAATTCTTGTTTCTCCATATTGCTTTTCTCCACCGAACATATCGGCTATTTCATTTACAGTATATGCTTTACCTGTACCTACATTAAAAATACTCCCATTAAATGGTTTGGGGTTAAGAGCACATAATATATTAGCTTCTATTATATCGTCAACATGTATAAAGTCTCTTTTCTGTTCACCATCGTTAACAATATTAAATGGGGTTTTATTTAAAAAAGATTCTTGAAAGATAGAAACTACACTTCTATAAGCTCCTTTATTAGGCATCCTATTTCCATATATATTAAAATATCTTAAACACACTGTGTCTAAATTATAAATTTTAGAATATAATTTACAATAATTTTCACCTACTAATTTATGTAGAGCATAAGGACTTAGGGGGTTTATTGGGTGGGATTCATCTATGGGAGTATATTTAGGATTACCATATAAAGCTGAAGTACTACTAAATATAAAACGTTTAGCCCCTATTTTTTTACTAATTTCCAACATATTAATTAATGAATGTAAATTATTGTTGTCTGTGGGGTTTTCTATAGAGTATTGTACTTGGGGGGTAGCTGCTAAATGAAATATAGTATCTACCTTAGGGATTATATTTAATATATCTTTAGGGGGGTTACTTAAATCTACATTTATAAAGGTAGCATTAGGGTTTATATTTTCTTTTTTCCCTGTGGATAAATTATCTATAATGAGAACTTCTTTACCTTGTTCTATTAATTTGTCTACTAAATTAGAACCTACAAAACCTGCACCTCCTGTTACTATTACTTTTTGCATATAATTAATTCTTTTTCGTATGTGTTTATTTGTATTACATCTATATGTAAATTACCTAATTCAAATGATCCAATTTCCCCACTATCATCTAATATTTCTGATAATTGTTGTATAATTTGAAAATCTTGTTGGGTAAATTTATTACCATCTATAGTGACTAAAATTTCATTATTTTTTTCATTTTGAAGGGGTTTTACTCTTTCATATAAATCAAAACTTGTATTAGGGGATTCTGTTGTGATATAATTATGGAAATCAGATTGAAGTAAATCAACATATGCATTACTGCACCATGGTTCTAAACCAGTTAATAATTGGTTATTACAATTTTTAACTATAAAACCAAAATCATATTTAGGTGGTATAATAGGTTTCATTAATATATCATGTTTGCAATAATGGCCCCATTTACGTATAAACTCTTTAGTTGATTTTTGGTTTTGTTTTAACCACTCATCTGTTTCTCTATTTTTCATAAATACTTCACCATCAGGATTTCGTTTAGCCCCGTCAGCAAATCTACTACCTCTACAAGTCATATGATAAACACACCCTTCCCAGGTTTGAATAAACTTAATTCCATTTAATTGGAAGCGATTAAATATATCGGTGTCTTCTTTTGATTGTGGGGCAAATATAGGATCATGACCACCTATTTCTTGGAAATCTTTTTTATAAAAAGCCCAAGGTGCAAATATACCTTCAGTGGGATTATTGTGTTTAGGTTGGTAACCACCTGCTGAATCTATTGGTTTAGTAAACCATTCTAATAAATCATCTTCTCTAAACTCTTCAGGCTCGATTCCAAAATCAATAAGGATTTTTTCGGGACCGTCTGGGTGTAAAGGGGGTTCAATTCTAGTAAGAGATACAATTGTTTTATCTGTAAGGTATTTTTCAATTGAATCTATAGCACCGGGGCATAAGTACATGTCCGCATGGTATATCATACACACATCTTTTGTAGCTACTTCATTAACTAAAGTATCATATAAGATTGTATGACCTAAACGAGTTGGTCCTTCATTTCTAATTGCTTTAAACAACGGATCTTTATCCATCATTTCTTGACACCAGTCCCAAGTACCATCATTTGAAAAATCATCTGCAACACATATTTCTACTTCGTGGTTGCCTTGATTTTTTCTAATTGAATTATAAGACCATTTAAGATACTTAAGATTATTTCTTCCAGGTTGTATTAAACTAATTTTCATAACTTGTTTGTTTTATATATAATTTAGTTCCATTCTTACATTTAATATAAGCATTGGGGTATGGGTGTTGTAATGATCTAATTTTATTATAAAGATCATGTGATGAATAATTTTTTAAATCATTTATTGTAATTTCACTTTCTTCAGGTTGTCTTCTTTTATAATAAGTAGATTCTGTATTATTTTGGGGTTTACTTTTAGGGTTATTTAATAATATATAAATAATTCCTGAGACACCCAAATTTTCTATTCGATTAAATATATCTATTAATTTTCCTTTTAAACTAAAAAATTGTTGCCATAAGATATCTCCAGCATCTAATTTATCATTCATTTTAAAGAATGTTACAGCACTATGGTTTTCATCATTAATAATTTGATGTTGTATAGGACTTCCTCCTCTATATTTAGGTAAAGGGGAGGGATGTAAACAAATACATTCAAAATTATTTATTATATCATCCGATATAATCCAACTCCACCCTAAAAAAAATATCTTATCTGATTTTTTAAAATTTAATTTCTGTTTTATTAATTCATCTTGTGATGTAATTAATTTACATTCAAATTGATTTTTTATTTGATCAAATATTTTTATTGACCAATCTCTATATGCACATATCCAAATCATTAGTCTACCCATCTTATTATTTGAAATGCTTCAGCATATTCGTTATTACTTTGTTGTCCTCTAAGTTGTGCCATTGATCTTAAAGTTTCAGGACTTCTAAAACTTCTAACTTGTGTAGGCATTAATTTATAAGCTTTTATCTTTTTTTCAATATCTATAGATGCAAAGTAATTAGGTTTTATTGCCCCATTTATATTATCAGAATAATCCCATAAAAATACATGAGGTTGTTCATATATTAGTACTTTTTTAACAAAAAAGTTTACATCATGTGGTCTTAAAGCTGTTAATATTGCTTCATATGTTACTCTATGATCTTGATTATACGAGGGATGTGGGATATAAATTTGATCAGGTTGATGTTGTAAAATTATTGACTCAAATTCGGGTATTAAAGATTGGATACTATAATAATTAACTTTATTATTTAGTACTGAAAATGAGTGTTTTAGATATTTAGAGGCATTTGTGGCTTCATTTAATCTGTCATTTACATTAGGGCGGTTAGGGAGGTGAGATTCATCCATACCACAATATAAAACATGGGTTTGTTCATCCATTATCCCCCCACATCCTAAAATATCATCATCAATATGGGGTGATATAATTAATTTTTTACTCATAAATTCTAGATTTTAAATAAACCTTCAGTTTTAATTAATTTAGACTGATTTTCAATTTCAACTGTTTTACAAATTTGTTTATGGTTATCTTTATCTAATACATTAAAATTAGACCAAATGTGAGTATTAGGGATAAAGTCAAATCCTATCTTTGAAATAAATTCTTTTACATTTATTAGGTTTAAGAGTTCATTTTTATTTGTATTTAAAAAATTAAAATCCTTTTCATAATTTTCATCTCTATTAAAATCTAAAATTTCCCCTTTAAATAAATCTTGTTTTCCCTTTTTAATTACTCCTACCCCATAATCAGTATCTATTACATAAATTTCTAAATTAGGATTATTCTTTCTTAAATACGCTAATGCTTCCCATGAATTATAACAAGCTTCAGGATGTAGATCTTTATAATTAGAGGGACACATATCATGACATATTACAGTACCTCCTTTATTTAAATGTTTTAAACTATTATTAATATCTTTTAATACTTGATTTTTTTCATGATCTCCATCTACAAATATTATATCCCATTTTTTGTGTTGACTATCTATGGATTTAAAAAAATCATCACTTTTATTTACATAAGTAGGATTATATGTTTTATTAATATCTAAACTTTCTTTAGACTTTATTTTAATAAAATCAAAACATAATTTTTGTTTAATACCTATTTCTAAGTATGTGTTATAATTATTTTTATTAATTAAAGATTGTATAACAACACCTCTATCTATAATAGTTTCTTTATTCATAGTAGTAATTTTTTAATTCTGTTAATTGGAGTTTTAATTGAGGGGTTAATATATCTCCTGATAATGTTTTGTCTTTTCCTAAATTTTTAGGAGTAATTAAAGTATCTTTATTAAATACTTCTTTAAATAAACTTAATAATTCAAACTTATTTACTAAATTACTTTCTAGTATAGTTAAAGAAGAGTAATCATTCCAATTTTGTATTAGACAAAGACATTGTTTAGCCCATTCTAAGGTTGTATTTCCGTTCCACATAGCTTTAGTATACCCAAAAACTTCTTCTTTTTGTGATAAAAACCATTCTAATAAACTTGAATTACCATTTAATTCAGGACCTATAATAGATGTTTTTAATATTTTTGTTTGATTGCCTGAATTAATTATATAATTAGAAGCTATACGTTTTGATATTCCGTATTCATCATCATCCATTTCACAATCAGTTCCGGGGTGTATGACTTTACAGGGTGAATGTAAATCTAACCAAATAGGTAAATGCCAATTAATGTCAAAATTATCGGTTCTTTGGGGGATTGCTCCTATACAATTAATAACATAATCCAATTTTATACCTAACTTAAAAGGAGATTCTGGCCATCTAACATTTGTAGTAACAACATCTATATTATTATCTGTTAGGTATTTTACTACCATATGACCTAACATACCTTTATGTCCTAATACTAATACTTTCATTTAGATTACTTTTTTATCTTTAAGAAATTTATAAACTTTAGATGATTCTAATATAGTTGAATCTGAAGCAAATGACCATCCTTTTGTATTAATCATATTATCAGTAATCATATAATATTTAGGATATTCTAATGTTCTAAAAGATTCTTCAATACTTACCATTTCTTCATGTAATTTTTCACCTTGACGAATTCCTATTAATTCTATTTTAACATTATTATTATAATGTTTTCCTAATTCTTTTGCTATATCTGTAATTTTTAAAGAATCTAATTTAGGAACAATTATACAACCATGAGAATCTTTATGGTTAAAAGACCATTCTATTAAATCTACAGATTCTTCTAAAGTTATAGAAAACCTAGTCATTCTTTCATCTGTAATAGGTAATGTTGTTTCTCCTTGAGATAATAGTCTTTTAAAAAATGGAATAACAGATCCTGTAGATTCAAGAACGTTACCATAACGACATAAAACAACCTTAATATCTGTTTGTTTATTAGCAAAATCTATATAAAGTCTTTCAGATATAGCTTTACACATTCCGTATACATTAGTGGGTCTACATGCTTTATCAGTTGAGATAAACATTAATGTTTCAATTGGATAATTACATAAATTAATACAATCAATAAGATTTTTATGACCTATTATATTAGTTTTAACACTTTCATAAGGATTATCTTCACAAATGGGGACATGTTTTAATGCCGCTGTGTTTATTATTACGTTAGGTTTATATTCACTTAATACCTGAGATATACTATCTTTGTCTTTTACATTACCAATTTGGTAAATTGCTTTAGGGTACTCACGTTTCATATTAACGTGTTTATGTTCATCTCGTGAAAATATTATAATTTTGTTATCATTATAATATCTTTTAGTTAAGGTTCTTCCTAAAGCACCTGTTCCCCCTATTATTAATATCGTTTTATTCTTCATAATTTAAATAATTAGTTGTTTTAACAAAATTTCCTGTTTGGAATGGATTTTTTCGTGGTTTTCCCTCAGATTCGGGGCCATGTACTTTAACATAAAATTTATGTCCTAAGGCATAACTTGGGGAGTACCTAGAAGACCATAATGCCATTCCCGTTTCATTACCTACATTTACTTTAGCTTTACATTTTAAATACATTTGTTGTCTTATTGTTAAATTCATTTCTTTAACTGCTATGGTATTTTGTAAAAAATTTAAGTCTGTTTTTTCTATAGATTGTTCACCATAATAAAACCACGTTAAATTATTATATTCTTTGATTTTATCTATTATTAAACTAGTATCACCAGATGTACCGTATGTAGAAGAAGCTCCAATATAACCAAATTCTTTATCGTTTAATAAACGTTTAATAATTTTATCACCAAATGTTTTTTCTTCATCACTAAAGTAAATTTCAGGAGCACTATCTGAACATTCTTTTTCTGTAAATTGCCAGAATTTTAACATTTGTTCTAAAAGGGGTATTTTGTCTATATTTTCGTTATAAATTTTATAATTATCATGAAATATATCTCCATCCCCTTGATCTATAAATTTATCTACATAAGGGTTATTATTAAATATATGATAGGGCATTTGTGAACAATCAAAGGTACCATAACCCCAATTATTTAACATTTTACCATCCCCCACAGTTTTTAATGACCATATATTTTTAAGCATAGTACTAGATGGAATATATACTTTACAATTAGGATATTTTTCTTTTAATAATCTAGGCATAGCAGATATAATACACCAATCACCTATGCCATGACAGGTTCTCATTACTACAAATTCTTGTTGTTTTAAATAATTATTAGGTATATAACAAGGATTATTTTGATTAAAACCTAATCGAGATACATTTCCCGCTGGTAAAAGTTTATTATCTATTATTCTAAGAAAAATTGCCATTATTAATTGTTTAAATGATAAATCATTTTATCTTTTGTAAACTCTTGATTGTATATTGTTTTTGCTTTTATACTAACTTCATTATAAAAAGCCAAATCATTTTTTAATTTAAGAGTTAATTCTAATGCTTTTTGGTTATCAAATACATTTACCGCTAAATCTGGAAATAAAATACTTTGAGTATCTGCTCGTTTGTCCCCTATACAAGGAATACCTAAATAAGCACAATTTAAAGCAAATGAACCTGATGCCGTTGCTAAAGACATCATATACCCAATTTTATATTGGTTTAGATTATACATCCAATCTACCCAAGACATATATTCTAAATAATTTACTCCTAAACTATCTGCCATCTCCCATGAATCTTTAGGCATACGACCTTTACCCATAGGAGGTATATCAATTTCCATATCTAAATGATGTGCTAATAATACCTGAGAAAAACCGTTATAATCAGGGGTTAATGGACCTGTTATTATGGATTTATTTTGTTTAGGTTTAAATTTAGATTTATCTAAACCTTTATCTGTCATAACACTTCTTATAACTTTTATATCTTGATTAGGAAATAATCCTTTATAAAAAGGAACATCAGTTGAATTAGGTACTAAAATGCCATCAGAATCTAACAACTGATTATACCACCATATTTGGACTTTTACATCTACTTGATTCCACCATCCTATTTCTCCATCTTGGTATATATAAACTTTATTAAATTTATCTTTTAATTTTCCTACTATATTATGATGATGGTTGTATAAAAAAGCAATATATTGTTTATCTAATCCTCCTTTTCCTATATTATATAATAAATCACTGTCGTACTTTTTAGATTCAGTTAATATTTTATTAATGGGTAAATGATAAGCTTCTAAAAATAATAATTGAGTTTCAAATACTCTTAAATTAGAATAATTTTCAGGAAAATGACCTTCAAATCCCATTTCTGATGTAGAATATTTTATATTCATATTTTATATATTATATAAAGTAGAATAATAATTTTCTACTTTAGGTTCAAAAAAATCAACTTTTATATCTTTAAAATATTTTTTATCAAGATAATCTTTACCTGAAGGACCTGATAAGTAAGTAGTTCCTTTTAAATTTTTAACTATATTAGCTAATAATTCACTTTTAGTACCATTTACATTTAAATCAGATGCGTAAACTATTGGGGTGTTTATATTTAATATATTTCTACAATATTCTATGGATTCCATATTAATATCTATAAGTTTATTATGTGAGTAAATAGATTCTAAATTTATTCCTAAATTTTGATTGTGTTTTGTTAGGATTTTCTTTTTCCACAAACCTTCCACTACTTTAACATCTTTTATATGTTTGGAAGTAGACCCCTTTTCTACCTGCATAGTAAACCATTCCTCAACCCCATTTTTATTTAAAAATTTATTTCTATTTTGAAAATAATTTTTTCTATAATTTACATTATCTAGAATTACAAATACATCAGCTGCTTTCATTTTTTGAAAGAAACCCATATAAGGAAAATGTTCGGGTTGGTGAATAGTTATAACCATTTTATAATCTTATAAATCTCATAATTTTTATAATCATCAAAAACATAATTTTCTAATACATGGGATCTTCCTATGTTATAATGTTCTTCACTTTGTAAATAATATCCTAATTTGGTATATGATTGGTCTTTTTGAATATCATATTTATCAAGTGCTTCTTTTTTAATATTATATACATGTTCGTGTAAACCTACATAATAATTAGGATTAAAATGAGCAGAAGAAGGGGAATATATAGTAACAAATCTGTTGCAATATTTATACATTCCTTTAGCTACTTGAAATAATGCAGTGTGGTCTGTGTGACAGTCGTTCTCATCATGGGTTAATATATCAAATCTTTTACTAAAGTTCATTAAACTATAAAACTTATCTTTTAATGGATCTAAAGACGATTGGAGTTTTCTTTGTTCAAACCCTAAATTTATGTCCTCTATTTTTTCAAATATAACTTTATCAAATAGTTTTAAATTTTCTTCCCATACAGGTAATTTTTTATCCCATGTAGTAGCAGTAATTATTCTAATTTTATCATATTCATTATAATGTTTGTAAACATACCCATAACAAGCACATTCAAAATCATCTATATGAGCTATAAAAACTATTAAGTCTTTTTTCATATTATATTATATCTAAATTGTTTAAATCTTTTAAACATTTGTCCCAGTTTGTAAATCTAATTGATTTGTCATCAATGTACGCAACTGCTCTAGGTTTTTCAGATGTTACTTTAGAGATATATTGTGAAAAATTATGTTTTTCTAACCATTCCCATACTAATTCAGTTCCCGTTTTACCATTTATTAACATTCTGTCTGGTTTAGCTTTAGCTGTATAGCATATTAATGTGTATTTATCAGATAATTTTTTAAGAGCTTCTTTAGTTCCTTCAAAAGGACTATCATAAATTGTACCATCAAAGAAACCTTTACTATTTTTATGTATTACACCGTCAAAATCAACCCCTAAATTAACTTGTTCATCTGGGTATGAATGTTCACGAACACCTTTGTTCCAATTTAGTTTTTCTAATTCTTCAGGGCTATTATTCCCAATTGGAGGGCATTCTTTTCCAGAGCCATGAGTTAATTGATATTGTAATAATAAACTTAAACATTCTGCTGTGTGGTAATAATCTACACCTAATACTACCTGAGACAATCCCTTAATTTTATCAGCTATAGGATTTGCAGTTAACATACATATTTCCATCCCATTAGCGGAAGCCCATTGTAGTGCCTTAATAACATCTTTTGACTTACCTGATGAAGATATACCATAAACTAAAGATTTTTTCATTTGACCTTTAGTTCTAGTAGAGGTTCTTTGTTGTAACCAAGCTACCATCCATTGATCAAAACTTGTATCATTAATTAAAGATGTTGCTACAACACAACTCCCTGGACACATAGCATTTTTTGTACCATTTGATAATCTGGTCATATCAACAGCTGTATGGTCTGCTATACCCATATTACCACCATGTCCTAATACGTAAATATCATCGCATTTATTATATTTTAATTGTAATTCTTTCCACTCGGGGGTGTTTACTATCTCAGTAAATCTGTGCCCTATCCCTTCAATGTTCATCATGATTTGTAGTTATTTTTATATATTTGTTCAGCTATAAAAAAGTCAAATGGGGTATCCACATCTATTGATTCAAAATGATTTAATTCATAAAAATCAGGATTAGTACCTATTAAACTTCTATTTTTTAGCATTGATTCTTTTGTTATTATTGATATCCCATAATTTAATCTTTTTACATCAGGTAAATCTTGACTATTAGGAATATTATCTAAACTATAATTTAATGGTTTTTTATTTAACCATAAATGATTTTTAATTATATCAACAGAAGTTAAACTATCATAATTACTATCTAAGAAATGATCTATAGCATAATAATGTGAATCTACTGTTATAAAAGGAGAGCATGTTGGGGCTAAAAATATAAAATCAGTATCTGTTACTTTAGCTATATGTTCATGAAAATCACTATTATTAACTATTGAACTTGCATAGTGGTCTTCCCTTTTATGGGTTAAACAACCATATTTTTTACCTATGTCTAACATTTTATCACAGTCACTATTAACTATAATTTCATCTATAGTTGTAACTTTTTTTAATAAATTTAGTTTCATTTCTAATAAATTACTATCGCCAAAAGGTTTAATATTTTTATTAGGAATTCTCTGTGAACCTTTTCTAACGGCAACTACAGCTGTTAATTTGCCTTGTTTCATAATTGCCCTCCATTTATATCTAAACACGCACCATGAATGTAAGAAGCATCTTCAGAACATAAAAATAAAATTGGTTTTACTATTTCATTAACTTGAGCTACTCGTCTTAAAGGTATATTATTTGATAATTCAGATAATTGCTTACTTGTCATTGATCTTTCTAACATTGGTGTTAAAGTTTGACTTGGACAAACACAATTTATATTTATACCTTTAGGTCCTAATTCTTGGGCTAATTGTCTTGTTAAACCAATTAAACCTGCTTTTGATGATGTGTAATGTACACCACTTACTAAACTTTTACTTCTACCTGCTATACTAGACACATTAACTATTTTACTACCACGTTTCATTAAGGGTAAACATTTTTTAATTATATAAAAATATGATGTTAAATTAGTATCTATAACACTATTCCATTCATTTAAAGAAATATCTTCTATAGATTTACAATAATTAATAGCAGCATTATTTATTAGTATATCAACTTGATTAATATCCGAAAAATATAAATCTATTTCTTCTTGTTTTGTTATATCGCAATTTGCTCTACTAACAGATTTAACATTTGATCCTAAATTTTTAAAAGTTGTTACAAGTTCTTTACCTATACCTGTACTTCCACCTACAATTACTACTGTTTTATTCTTCATAAACATGTTCTACATCTGGTTGTGTTATAGCATATCTTACACCTGGGCCTTTTATACATTTAATATGATGCCATACATTTTTAGGCACTACTATTATATCATGTTTTTTTACTACTTGGGTTCCTTTTCCGTCTATCCACCATTCCCATTCTCCATCTAATATAACCCAATTTTCATCTGCGTGTGGGTGGTAATGTTTTCTATTACCTTCACCTGATTGTTGTTGAATTACTACCCCACCAAATCTATCATTATAGGCTATTCTTACTGCCCATGATGTCATTCCTAATTCAGATCTTAAATCATCTAAATTAACAGTAGTTTTGTTTTCATATTGATGGAATGTAGCTAATGCTTCTTGTGGTAAACCATCCTCTGTTAATACGTTTTTTACGTCGCTGTCTGCTTTCATTATTCTATATTTCCTAAAATATGTTCCCAAGTATA
>TARA_R110002167_G_scaffold55975_2_pt1 | contig 11662 bp, 12 predicted proteins | sample TARA_R110002167 | Tara Oceans TARA_R110002167 (sample SAMEA4398238) | marine metagenome | biome: Polar Biome; feature: [MES] marine water layer (ENVO:01000295) within the mesopelagic zone...; material: water (ENVO:00002006), including particulate matter (ENVO:01000060) such as...... | reverse complement strand
TACCGGTTGAAAGGGCTGTGCTCAACGTTGGGCTATTCCGCTCGGCTATTTGTTAAGCCGCTCTATTGAGTGTGGGTTTAACACGCGGACTAGCAGTACTAAGACTTTAGTATATGCCAATAATTTAGTTTGGAGGTCAGATAGGCTGATTAATTGGCTAATGCTTATCGGACATTGATAGAATGCATCGCCGCTTTTATTGGGAATCACAACGTGCCAGTCAGCTATATCGCCTCATCTCAGCTTCCTACCCCTTGGGGTACATTCACTATGCACGGCTTCGAAGAACCGAAGACCGCCAAGGAGCATGTTGTCCTCACCCTGGGCGATGTCAGCAGCGGCGAGCCGGTATTGACTCGCATCCATTCCGAGTGCCTGACCGGCGATGCGCTGTTCAGCATGCGCTGCGACTGCGGCTTTCAGTTACAGGAAGCGATGAAGCGGATTGCCGAGCAGGGTTGCGGCGCAATTCTATACCTGCGTCAGGAAGGGCGAGGGATAGGGCTGCTGAATAAAATCCGCGCTTACCATCTGCAGGATCAGGGCGCCGATACGGTTGAGGCCAATGAGCAGCTCGGATTTGCCGCCGATCTGCGTGACTACAGCCTGTGTAAAACCATGCTCGAACACCTGGGTATTGCCAGCGTCAGGCTGATGACCAATAACCCCCGCAAGGTGGCTGCGTTGACAGAGTACGGCATCAATGTGGTTGCGCGTGAGCCGCTGCAGGTGGGTAAGAATCGCCATAATAGCGAGTATCTGGCGACCAAGGCCGGCAAGCTCGGGCATATGATGTCAGAACATCATTTTAAAGAAGATGACGTTTAATCGCTGATCTCTAGTTCGTTCTCCTGCTTGGGGTTCATGGGTCGTTCGGTTCAATACTGAGCGTCAGCCGCAGGGGGTTCTGATTTCAGCGGCTCTATATCTACCGTTGTTAAGGGACGGTGATAATCGGCACCGGTGTGACAAGGGTGTTTCCAGCGCTGATAATCCTCACCTCTCCCGGCGGCACGTATAGAGGGAGATCAGGGAATATAAATGTAGGGAGGCAGTCCGACGTTCGACCGAGATAGGCGGCGTCGGCACTGATACCGTTTGGGTTGAGAATTTTGCTTGCAAACAGCGGCGTCTGCTGGCTCTGGTCAATCAGCAGCAGGATAAAAGGCAGCGCATCCGCAGCCGGTGGGCTGATACACACTTCAAGGTTTATTGTTGGGGATGTGAGAGTGAAGTCCGATGAAGAATCTACAAAACCACTGCCTGCACCGGGTATATAAGATAAAGGCTCGCTCAGCGTTGCCTGTGCGCGAGCCAGGGTCACGCTGGAGGCATTAACCCCGGCAGCGGTTAACTCTAACTGCGAGCGCTGTTCAATCTCCTTCAGGTAGAGATAGCCATCGCCATTGATACCGCTGAAATCTGCCTCCTCCTCGCTAAACGCACGGTTGGCGCCCATCGATTGAAAACGGCCACTACGCTCGCCTCGATCACTGAGTGCGAACGTTGGCAGCCACCAGTCTCCTGCGGTTGGCTGCAGCCGGGGCAGTAGGCTGGCGACCTGATTGTCCAGATCATCGATGATGCCGCTGAACATCCCCTGTTTCGGGGTTAGCAGGAGCAGTCTAATCCCGTTGTTTTGGCTCAGGGGTAGTGCTACGGCACGGAGTTTATCATTCTCGAAGCTGTCGAAGGAGCCGTTGAATCTAAGCATCGGCATCTGCCAAAAACGATCGTTGAGATCGGAAAAAATTCCACTTTGCTCTGAGTAAGCGGCGGCATCGAAGCGGGCGCTGAGACTGATTCGGCTGCCGGCAAGGATTCGGGTACGGTTTCTAGGGGATTCCCAGTCGAACGTCTCAGCGTTTAGCAGCTGGTTACTGTCATCGGTGGCCCAGGCGGCGATCGGAATAAAGGTTTCACCGCCCAGATCGGCTACAAAGTCTGGTTGCTCGGTCGTGGCTGTATGGCCTTTGTCGAGGGCATCGAGAAAACCTAGGCTGAAGGGGTAGCGGGCCTGGCCCCAAAACTGGCTGTCGAGGTTGAGTCCGGGGGCGATTTTGAACGAGCTAGCGACCGATTGAAAGATCGACGCCCAGTAGATCTGCGTCTGGGGAAGGCTGAGTGCTGTAGCAAGCTCGGCGGCGGTATCACCCCGTGCCCCCCAGCCAATCATCGCTACTGCTTGGGTCAGGTCAAATACGCTGATCAGGGTGTTTTCTTCGGCGCTGCTGCTGGTCGCTGCTGATGCGCCCAACTCGGTATAGGGCAGGCTTTTAAGTCGGGTTTGGAAGCTAGTGATCTGTGCAGGTGAGGCGGGAATGTTGACGGTTTCAGCGCTACCACCGTCGTTGCCGGGCTGGCAGCCTGCTAGGGTAGCCAGCAGGATTAACAGCAGCGGTAATTGGGTAGTCAAAGTAGCAGGATGCATCAAAACCCTTCCTTAGGTTGTCATGATTTAAATTGTCACGAGAAGCACGAAGACTAGCTTAGCACAGTCACCCAAACCAGACAGCGAGCCAGGTTAAGGCTTTAGGCGCGCTATTTATCAGCGCCGATCCTGCTCTCTAGGCGTTGATGGATCTTGCTAATCAGACCCTCAGTGTCGAGCCCCGCCTGAGCGCGCAGCAGTCCGGCATCGCCGTGATCGATAAAACCGTCAGCCAGCCCCAGATTCAGAATGCTGATCGGGTTGGCGGGCTCCTGTGCTGCCAGCCACTCGTTAACCCCCGATCCTGCGCCACCTGCAATGACGTTCTCCTCCAGGGTGATCCAGAGTGAATGTTCGCTGAGCAATGCGCTGAGGCGGGTCTGATCCAGCGGCTTGACGAAACGCATGTCGATCAGGGTTAGGTCGAGCGCTTCTGCCGCTACGCGCGCTTCAGCAAGCAGACTGCCGAAGTTAAGCAGTGCGGCGCGTTGACCCTGGCGCAGGGTTCGGCTTTGGCCGAGGGCAACGGGCTGTGGATCTTCGACTGTGATGGCGCCAGGGCCTTTACCGCGTGGGTAGCGGACGCAGGCGGGGCCTGGGTGTTGGTAGCCCGTGACTAATAGCCGTTGGGTTTCGGCCTCGTCGGCCGGGGCCATGATAACCAGGTTTGGGATACAGCGCAGGAAGCTCAGATCGAAGCTGCCGTGGTGGGTGGGGCCGTCTTCGCCGACCAGGCCGGCGCGGTCCACCGCCAGCAGTACGTCGAGTCGCTGCAGGGCGATGTCGTGAATCAGCTGGTCGTAGCCACGTTGGAGAAAGGTCGAATAGATTGCGACCACCGGTTTCATCTGCTGACAGGCTAAGCCGGCCGCCAGAGTCAGAGCGTGCTGCTCGGCGATGGCGACATCGAGAAAGCGTTCGGGAAAGCGGCAGGCAAACTCAACCATCCCCGAGCCCTCGCTCATGGCCGGGGTGATGGCGACCAAGCGAGAATCCTGCGCTGCCTGGTTACAAAGCCACTCGCCGAACACCTGCGAGTAGGCTCTGCCTGGTAGCTCGGGGGCTTTGGTTTCTAGGGGCGAGGGTAGCTTGGTGAGGGCGTGGTAGCCGACAGGGTCCAGCTCGGCTGGCGCAAAGCCTTTGCCTTTGGTGGTGACCACATGGAGAAACTGTGGTCCCTTGGCTTGTCGAAGGTCGCTCAGGGTGCTGATGAGCTGCTCAAGGTTGTGGCCATCGATCGGGCCGTTGTAGTTGAACTCCAGGGCATCGAACAGCGCTGCGGTGGTGCTGGCGCCGGTGCGTTCACTCTGAGAAGACTTATCCGGGTGCGCGGTGGTAAAGGCACTGCGAAGGTGTTTGCTTAGATAGGTCGCCAGCCCGCCCTCGTTGGGTGAGATCGACATGTCATTATCATTCAGAATCACCAGCAGGTCGGCGCCGGTATGGGCGGCATGGTTGAGCGCTTCGAATGCCATGCCGCCGGTCATGGCACCGTCGCCGATCACGGCAACTGCGCGATGGGGTTGCTGCTTGAGTTTATAGGCCAGTGCCATTCCCAGCGCCGCGCTGATCGAGGTGCTCGAATGTCCGGTGCCGAAGCAATCGTAAGGGCTTTCGCCCCGTTTTGGGAAAGGGGCGGGGCCGTCGGCTTGGCGGATTTTAAGCAGGGCGTCGCGGCGACCGGTCAGCAGCTTGTGCGGGTAGCACTGGTGACCGACGTCCCAGATCAGGCTGTCGCTGGGGGTATCAAAAACATAGTGGAGCGCCACGGTCAGCTCGACCACGCCTAACCCTGCACCAAAGTGGCCGCCACTCTGGGCAACGCTGTAGAGCAGCAGACTGCGTAACTGGTCAGCCAGTTCGGGCAGTTGTGATCGCGCCAACATGCGCAGCTCAGCAGGGCTGTCTATCTGGTCCAGTAACGCAGTGATCGGTCGAGTAGAAGGAAGCTTGCTATGCATCGGCACAGTGTTGACCTGTCGGCCGGCAATCAATGGTTGCGGGCGATGATGTAGTCGGCTAGCTGCCGGAGTAGCTCGGTGTTTTGTTCGTTATGCGGTGCTCGTGGCGGCATCCGTTGCAAGGCATCCAGCGCCTGCTGATGCAGATCGGCTGCTTTGGCTTTCGCCGCCTCGAGTCCAAGCAGCGCGGGGTAGGTCGATTTATCCCGAGCCAGATCTGCCCCCTGCGTTTTTCCTAGGGTCTGGGTGTCGCTTTCAATATCGAGGATGTCATCCTGAACCTGAAACGCCAGGCCGATCGCTGCCGCGTAATCCCCTAGTGCTTCCAGGCTGGCGCTATCACTGTTGCCCGATGCCAAAGCGCCTAGCTGGACAGCGGCGTTGATCAGCGCCCCGGTTTTGAGCCGGTGCATCTGCTCTAACTGGATCAGCGTTAACTGCTGGCCTTCGGCGTCGATATCAAACATCTGGCCTGCGACCATGCCGCTGTCACCGCTGGCCTGGGCCAGGATGCGAACCATCTCCAGCTGGGTTTTAGCAGGGAGGCTGCTGGGCTGGCTCAGGAGTTCAAAGGCCAGCGGTTGTAGCGCATCGCCGGCAAGAATAGCGGTGGCTTCATCAAAGGCGATATGGCAGGTTGGCTTGCCGCGTCGGAGGGCGTCATCGTCCATCGCCGGCAGGTCGTCGTGGATCAGCGAGTAGGCGTGAATGCACTCGATCGCTGCGGCCGCCGCATCGGCGCGCTCTAGTTCGCTGCCGAGTGCCAGGCAACTGGCATAAACGAGCAGCGGGCGCAGCCGCTTGCCGCCATTGAAGAGTCCATAACGCATCGCTTCTAGCAGCCGTTGATTGGCTTGCGTTGGATTGGCTTGCGTTGGATTGGCTTGAATCGGGTGAAGGGGGGTTGAGCAAGCCTCCCCTGGCTGCTGATGATCGAAGTGCAGGCTAAGGGTCTGGTCGACTCGTTCGCACAGGGGCTGAATGCGCTGTTGAAAATTCATCGCCAATTAGTCGCCCAGTGGCTCGCCGGTTTCAAAGTTGATCGCTTCCAGTTTGCCGTTCTGTTCGATCAGTACTTGCACCTTCTGCTCCGCCTGATTCAGGATCGATTGGCACTCGCGGGTCAGTCGAATACCCTGCTCAAACGCCTGCAGGGATGCTTCCAGAGACAGCTCTCCCTGCTCCATCTGGTTGACGACCGTTTCTAGCTCGGAAAGGCTGGCTTCAAAATCAGGTGTTTGCGACTTGGGAGGCATCAGGATAGTCATCTGGGCGGCTAGGAATGAAAGCGCTAACACTACCTGAGCCGCCCCGGTGGGTCAATCTGACGGCCGCTATCGCTCGGGGAGTCAGTCTCGCCCAATTAACCCTTCCAGGGCTGGATTTGTAGCCAAAGCTAACAGTTAACTTGGTTTTTTTTTGGTATGCTTCGCAGTCGTTTGTCGCTAATAACACTTATAAGCGGTTTCCGGCATAGTCGCCGGGGTGAAAGGGGGAATAGGGTGGATATCGCAACGCTAGTGGGCCTGGTTGGCTCCCTCGGTATCATTATCGCGGCCATCGTTCTGGGTGGCAGCGCGGGGATGTTTATCAACCCGCCTTCGATGTTGATCGTTATCGGCGGTACCCTGTTGGTTGTACTGATGAAGTACACCCTGGCTCAGTTTATGGGCTCGTTCAAGGCGGCGGGTAAAGCCTTTATGTTTAAGTCTAACTTGCCGGATGAGCTGATCGCTGAAACCGTGGAGTTGGCAGACGCCGCTCGAAAAGGCGGATTGTTGTCGCTGGAAGAGAAAGAGGTGAGCAACGATTTTATGCAGCGTGGGATTCAACTGCTGGTAGACGGCCATGATCCGGAAGTGGTTAAAACCCTGTTGAACAAGGATAAGAATCAGGCGGAGACGCGGCACGAGATTGCAATCGGCCTGTTTAGAGGGATGGCTGAAGTTGCCCCTGCGATGGGGATGATCGGAACCCTGATCGGCCTGGTACAGATGTTGGCCAATATGGATGATCCAAAATCTATCGGCCCGGCGATGGCGGTCGCGCTATTGACCACCCTTTACGGCGCGATGATTGCAAACATGATCGCCGGTCCCATCGCCGATAAGTTAACCATTCGTAAAGAAGAAGAAGCGACCAACAAAGCCTTGATCATCGATGGTTTACTCTCGATCCAGGCGGGGCAGAACCCGCGTGTTATTGATACGATGCTGAAAAATTACCTGGCTGAGAGTAAACGGGCGGGTGCCGGAGCGGAGGCATAACCTTTGCTGCAGGTCGTGGCGTTTAACTTAGTCTGAACCAGTCGGAATTCCATGAGCGACGAACAACAGAAATGTAACTGTCCCCCTGCTGGCGCGCCAGCGTGGATGGCGACCTTTGCCGACCTGATGTCGTTGCTGATGTGTTTCTTCGTCTTGCTACTGTCCTTTTCCGAGATGGATGTGCTGAAGTTTAAGCAGTTAGCCGGTTCGATGCGTGAGGCCTTCGGGGTACAGAATCAGATCAAGTCGCAAGACATTCCCAAAGGAACCAGCATTATCGCCCAGGAGTTCAGCCCAGGTCGTCCTGAGCCGACACCTCTGAACGAGGTGCGTCAATTCTCCACCGATACCGCCAAACGAAATCTGGATGTTCGACGTCAAGAGGGCAAGGCTGAGTATTTGGACAAAGACGCGGGTCATGCTCAAGAGTTGCTGCAGCGGATGCAGGAGCAGGCTGCCGAGAATCAATCGATGGCTGAGCAGGATGCGCTGACCATGGCGATGGCGCTGCAAGAGGAGATCGGTAAGGGCAGCGTTGATGTTGAAACTCGTGAAGGCAAGGTGATCATCCGGGTCCGTGAGCAGGGCTCGTTCACCTCGGGGGCCGCCGAGCTGAATGCGGAGTTCGTGCCTATCATCGCGAAGATTCGCGACGTGCTGTTGGATGTCACTGGTACGGTTGCGGTTGAGGGACACTCGGATAACATCCCTATCTCGACCTTTGAATTTCAGTCTAACTGGGCACTCTCCTCTGCCCGCGCGCTCTCAGTAGCGCAAGAGCTTTTTGCCGATCCACGGATTGACCAATCGCGTTATCAGGTATCTGGCTATGCCGATACCCGGCCGTTGGTGCCTAACAGTTCGGCGGCGAACCGAGCGCAAAATCGTCGGGTCGAAATCGTGATTCAAAAAGGCAAGGATGAAGAGTTATTTAATCGCTTGCCGACGGCGCCGGATGGTCTTGATATTCAAGGGTTGGAGCTGTCTCCGTCCGATATCTTCTAAACTTCTAGTGTCGTTGGCAGTTGAAGATCTATTTGGCTTTGCCACTGAGTATTTTGAGGCCGCTTCATGATTCGAATTTTTGCTATCCTTAATGGCCGTTTGGCCCAGCAACAGGCTAAGACTGGGGATCTGCCCTCGCTGCCATCGCTTGCAGAGGGCGCCTGGATCGATGCAGATGAGCCCACCGAGGAGGAGCGTGACCTGCTGGAGTCATTTCTCCGCGCCGAGTTGCCCGAATCCGATGATGTCGAGGAGATCGAATCCTCCGCACGCTATTTTATCGATCACAGCGGGGTGCATATTCACTCGCTGTTTTTAACCCAGATCGAAGGGCGTCACCAGACCGTTACCGTGGCTTTTATTCTGCAACCCGAGCGGTTGATCTCGGTGCGGGATGATGACCTTGCCGATTTCCGGTTGTTGCGGTTACGTACCCGCGCCGGTCAAATCGAAGTGAACTCGCCCTCCGAACTGCTGGTGTCGCTGTTTGATCAGAAAGTTGAAAACCTGGCTGACCAGCTTGAAGATATCCATACCGGGCTCGAAGCGGTGAGCTTTTCAGTCCTTGAAGATGAAGATGCACCCTTGGACGATGCCATCGATCAGCTGGCAAAACTGGAAGACAGCAACGGTAAAATCCGCCTCTGTTTGATGGACACCAAACGCTCCGTGGCGTTTTTAATGCGCCATCTGCGTGAACATCCGCAGTGGCAGGAGGAGTGCCGGGTGGTGATGCGCGATGTCGATACGCTGATGTCACACAACACCTTTCTGTTCGATAAAATCAATTTCTTGATGGATTCGACCCAGGGCTTTATCAATATCGAGCAAAACCAGATCATCAAAACTTTCTCGATCGCAGCGGTAGTCTTCCTGCCGCCTACGCTGGTCGCCAGCATCTACGGGATGAATTTTGAGTTCATGCCCGAGCTGCAGTGGAAGCTGGGCTACCCCTGGGCGCTTGGATTGATGGTGTTGGCGGGCATGGCCCCCTACGTCTACTTCAAACGTAAAGGCTGGCTTTAACTGCTTTTGTGCGATTTATTTTCCGCTGTTCTCCCCCTGCGCAGCCTAGATTTTGGCTGTGTCTTATCTCTGATGTATTAGCACCAGCAAGCCTCAACCTCCGGCTGGTGTAGCAACTCGTCAATATTGGCGCTCAGGACTCTATAGCCAAGGTTGCCGTAAAGGATCTGGCGACCTGCATTCATCACCCAGGACGGGCTGCCTTTAACCTGCTGTTGGCGGGCCTGCTGATAATCCGCCATCAGCGCTGCTGCGGCACGACCGCTGTTGATTGCGGCGTCGAGTGTGATGCGATCGAGCTTTGCATCCACGGCAATCATGATCAGGTTTTCCCAGCAGCTGATATCCACAGCATCGACAAAGAAGCGTTGGCGTAGCGTCAAGGCCAGCGACTCAGCCTGTGCATCCCCACTACAGAGCGCGGTGGCTTTGAGCAGCAGGTGAGCGGGAAAGGAGCTGGTTGGGCGCACCTTGCGCCAGACATCTAGGCTCACCGGTGCGGTGGCATAAGGCGCCGCCGATTGCTGGACGTGTTCTGCAAACCCCTCGTAACCACCACGATCGCTCCATTGCTGCGCCATCCGCCCAGCGGTGTCGCCGAAGATATCGGTAAAGTGCTGGTTGAGCTGTACCCGCTCGCCCCATTGCTGCTTTATCTCATCGTTACGGCGCTGAGCAATCCAGGCCCAAACACAGAGTAGGTCGGTGTAATAATCGATCTGGAGCAAGGGGGGCTCGGTGGTCGCAGCGTGCATCAGCTTGCGTTCCTTGCTTTGCAGATTGCGTCCAGAGGTGCTTTGATGACGCTGATCTGGGTGTAGCCCTGGCGGATCAGTTGCTCTGCAGCGAGGGTGGCACGCATGCCGGTGGCGCAGTGGAGATAGATGGGGTGGTGAGGGTTTGGTATCTGCTGGGGTAGCGCGACTTCGATCACCCCGCGGGGGATATTGATGGATCCCTGAACGGGGCTCTGTTGGCATTCGTGCGGTTCGCGCACATCGATAACGACAGCTTCCGTATTGTCGCAGCACTCTTGATGGGCGCTGTCAGCGCAAAGGGTGCGAATGTTGGGATTGGCTTGTGCCGCAAGTTCAGCAATGGATAACAGCATGGCGTGATTCCTGATTGTTTAGAGTGAGAAAGTGGAGTCAGAAAGTGGAATGAGATAATGGTTGTAACGACGTAGCCAAACACAGTCTATTATAGTTTTGCTAATATAGACAAGTCTAAAGTTAGCAGCTATATTCTCTTTCCTATAGCGGACTGTGTGTTAAGGGTCTGCATTTGCCGGGGAGAGATTGTTGCAATTTGAACCGCATGAGTTGGCGTTAAGAGCCGATCAAGCCCAGCGTTTCTTGCGCCAGCTGTCTAATCGTTACCGCTTGATGGTGCTGTGCCAGTTAGCGCAGGGTGAATGCTCGGTAGGCGATCTGAATCAGGGCATCGAGTTATCTCAGTCGGCATTGTCGCAGCATCTGGCGATATTGCGTCAGGCAGGCGTGGTCGAGACGCGGCGGCAAGCACAGACAATTTTTTACCGCTTAAGCGATCCGCAGTTGTTGGTGTTGTTGAATTCGATGTGCGAGCTGTCCAGTCGATTGTCGCAGCCAGAGCCGTGACCAGAGCCGTAACCTATGCTGCTTTAGGCGATGCGAGCCTGTTAACCACAATCTAATCATAAGGTTTTAACTATGTTCCTAGGTGAGATGTTCCTGGGTGAGATATTGCAGGGTGAAATGTTGCAGGGTAAATGGCGCCCATGGATGATCTGTTTACCGCTCTTGGTAGCGGCACTGGATGTTAGTGCTGCGGCAATCGATAGCACCGCATCTGACTCTCTCATACTTGCAGAAGCGCCAGCCGATCCAGTGATCACTATCCGGCCGCAGCTGCAACAGCGGATGCTGGAGCTTGACGCTACCATCGAAGCGGTCAATGCGGCGACGGTGTCAGCACAGACCAGCGGCCGGATCGTCGCCCTTAACTATGACGTTAACGACTTTGTTCCAGCAGGATCGGTATTGCTGGAGATCACCCGGCGTGAACAATCGGCGGTGGTAGATGTGGCCCTGGCTGAGGTGACGCGCGCCGAAGCCACGAATATCGAAGCTCAGCTGAATCTGCAACGGCTACAGTCATTGTTTAAGACCGGCGCTATCGCCCAGGGACAGTTGGATCAGGCGAGGACTGCAGCCAGTAGTGGCCGGAGTGCGGTAAGGACGGCGCAGGCCAATCTGATTCGGGCCAAGGAGGCGCAGGGGTACACCATCGTTAAGGCGCCCTACGAGGGCGTGGTCACTGCCCGGCATGTCGAATTAGGCGAGACCGTGGTGCCCGGGCAGAAGCTCTATTCAGGTTTTTCCCTGGCGCAGATGCGGGCGGTGACCGATATTCCGCAGCGCTATCTGGACCGGGTCGGCGCTGACACCGAGTTTGTGGTGACGCTGCCGGATGGCACAACCCGCCGCTCCACCGATACGGTTAGGTTTAGCTTTGCCGATCCGCGCAGCCATGCGTTTAAGCTGCGCATCAATCTCGATAATCTCGACGCCAAGCTCTATCCCGGCATGCTGGTGAAAGTCGCTTTTGCCGCCGCAGAGCGTGAACTGATCCTCATTCCTCGCTCTGCTTTACTCTATCCGCACGCACTGAGTGCTGTATACCGGATGTCAGATGGTAAGTGGGTGCTTACTCAGGTGCGTACTGGCAGGTATTCCGACGATCAGGTCGAGATCTTTGCAGGTCTCAGGTCTGGCGACAAGATCGCTCGCGACGCCTATGCGGTAAAGGGTGGGAGCTGAAAAATGGGTATCAGTGGACGCATCGCAGCCGCCTTCCAACACTCGGCGATAACCCCGTTACTGGCGATCATCGGCCTTTTGTTGGGCATCTTTGCGGTGCTGGTGACACCCAAGGAGGAGGAGCCGCAGATTGATGTGACCTTTGCCGATGTCTATATCCCGTTTCCGGGA
>TARA_R110002167_G_scaffold40905_1_pt1 | contig 11668 bp, 21 predicted proteins | sample TARA_R110002167 | Tara Oceans TARA_R110002167 (sample SAMEA4398238) | marine metagenome | biome: Polar Biome; feature: [MES] marine water layer (ENVO:01000295) within the mesopelagic zone...; material: water (ENVO:00002006), including particulate matter (ENVO:01000060) such as...... | reverse complement strand
GCTATATCAAGAGCATCTTCTACTAAGTCTTCTACATCCTCTACTGCGTCTGTTAATTTTTCTTCTTTAACCATTTAAATCACCTTCACATGTTTTCTCTTAGCCAACGAACAAAGTTATCGGTATTTCCACCTTTCATTGTAATCTGCGTTAATCTTTGAATTGTGTTATTATACCTTTCAAGCAAATCGTTTAATTGGTCTTTAGGAACAGTTACATTTTTACTAGCATCTGTATATCCACCAAATTCAACGGAATCGCCTAAGTCTTTCGCATAGTTAGTAGAACCAACTGTTAAATCTCTTTCTGTTTTTCTAATTGTATTTTTCCAACTCATTTTATTCACTTCCTTTGTTAATTTCTGACCATTCACAATCTTCTGAGGCACATGGGCCATCTTCTCTATGTGGGTGTCTTTCCATATCTACTTTATGGACATTATCTTGCTTCTGTAAGAACATTATATGTTGGTGTTCTAATGCAGAATGCCCTCTAACGCTTTCTAATTGAACAGGCATATCAGCAACTTCAACTGCTTGTTCTGCTTCCCATGTTCTCAAGAGAGTATTAAATGCTGGTGAAGCGACTCCACCAATGATTGCTATAAGGGCAATAAATCCTTCAAGATTCTGAAGTACAACATCAGGCTTCATAATACCTGTATATACAACTGCACCACATGATAACAACCATAGGTAAATTGCAGGTAGCACAGTTCTTGCTACTAACTTATCATTAAAACTTTTATCGCTCATCCTAACATCTCCGCTACATCATCTCTTATTTCAGTCCAAATCTCAGGGTATTTTTCTACTAACACCTTTTGTATAATTTCAACTTGTTGGATAATTACTGTTTCTTCTCGCTTATGTACTAACTGTCCTTTGAACTCTAACATGTACTTTAACGATTCCCGAATTTCCTTAGCCAACTTAGTAAGAGAGTCTATTTGTTTAGTGGATAACTCGGTATTATTTAAGAGTTCCTCTAATTTATTTTTTAATATGGACACATTACCTGATAAAACGTCTATTTCATTTAAATCTAATCTCGCCACATCCATTGCGGCATGACTTTGTACTATAGGTTTTAAGTGATTCTTAATATGTAATTGAATTTGGTCTAATGAAATACCTAATAATTCTGATGCTTCACTAGGTTTTAGTTCTCCTTCAGTTATTCTAACTTCTAATTCTGCTCTATTTGGATTAACACAAAGAGCACATTGAGGGTTAGAATTATCATGATATTCTCCTAAGTGATTTTGCATATGCTTTTTAGATGAACCTGAAAACCATTGATTAGTTTTATCTAAATCATCACATGTCAAATTACCAGCAAGTATATCTTGCTCTAAACCATCTCGGTCTTCATGCTGACATAACTTACAAGATTTTCTTACTTTACGACTCATCATCATCCATCCTATATTCTACTCCATTCATTCTATCCATTACTCTAGCCCCTGTAGTCCAATCAACATGAGGGCTAAAAGATGCAGCATCAGGTAGTTTATCTCCTACTTTAATAATTATATAATAATACATTGGTGCATTCATCATCATAGACACACCATCATAGCAAACAGCATGACCTTCTTTGTAAGTACCTTCAACAATCCATGGTTTAGGGTTACCGTTATCAGCCATGTTCTGTTTTAGATGCTCAAAACATTCTTTTCTTGTAGAGAATTGCTTTTCAATTCCCATACCGTTAAACCATTTACCATATAAAGAACCACTATACTGTTGAGTAATATACGCTTCATACTTTATTGTTTGTGGTTGAGGGATAGGTTTAAGATTATCTTTAATCTTAGTTCCTATGTTTTTTTGTTTAGAACCTGTAGATGGTTTAGGTACTTGTTGAGCACCAAAACCTTTCTTAATTAAATCTGACCATTTCATAAAATCAAATCCTATTTCTTGCACAAGAAGAATAATCTTTTTTAGGGCAAGATTTTGCCTGCTGTGTTGTAACTTCGGGTTGAGATTGATTTGGCCCATAAGGGCAATCAGGTTTCATACAAGTTATTTTCTTAGTTAAAAGTTCTTCCATTGTAGATGCTCTTTTAAGAACCGCTTTTAAGGTTAATCCCGGTTTAACATCTTCTGGTATAGTTCCCGGTTTTTGGAAAGTTTCCATTTCATCACCCATAACTAATTTAATTAATTTATTAAGTGCTAAGTTATTAGCAGGGAATCTAAGTTTAACTTGTTTCATTTTTTCTACACCAACATATTTATCTAATCCTCTAATGAAAGTTTTAAATGAATTTGCTTCATCTTCATTAGCAATTGAATATGTATGATTATTAAATGCAGCATTAAGTCTGTCTTTAACCGGTGCTCTTTGCTTACCTCGTGGATAAATACTAGCATTGTTCAATACAGTTAATACATGTTCTCTTACACTTGCTATTTGGGATAAACCTTGAGGTGCTTGAGAACTACTATAAACTCCAAATTGTACAACTCCAGGAATTTTAATTTTATCAACGGCTTCTAGTGCATCTCTAGCAATAGCAAGCATTCCCTCATTATTTTCTCCTGTAATTGCTCTCCATAGAGGGGGTTTTGCTTGACCCATTTTTGAATTACTCCACGAAGGGTCTGAGTCTGCTTGCTTGCCCTTGAAATTCTTTTTATGTACAAGTGCCCATTCTACATATTCATTATAGGCTTCTGTTCGGTAATGACCGTACATCTTACTTCTTGTAATATCAGGCTTTTTCTCATCCTCAGTCTCTACAAATCTAGTAACTGTATGAAAAGGTATATTTCTAGGATTCCATTTTCTAACTGCTAATACAATTTCCATTTGATTAATTGAATCTTCTAAATCTGCTAAATGTTCTACTAAAATCTCATCACCATCTAAGATTTCGCTTACGGCTGTTAATAATTCACCAAGACCTTCAATAGTTCTTGCGCCATCTCTCGCAAATGTAGCCTCACCATGTTCTGTGACTTGTTCTAATACTGTATTTGGTAAATTGTTAAGAGGTGTTCCTCCTACAATTCCCCATTCACTACCTTGTTCCCACTTTTGTTTCCAAGCATCCCAATTTGCTTTTAACTGTCTGAACTTTCCTCTTTGTTCAAACTCAATAACATCGCCATCTACTACGCCCATTATTCCTCACAACCACATTTAGTTTGTTTATCTTCACAAGACTTACATGGTTTTTCTCCGTAAGTCAAATTATGAATAGCAGGACTAAACCCTGCGTTAGTACTTAATCCTGTTCCGGACTTTTTAGATAAGATTGATTCCCACTTGAGTTGTCCGTTGTAATTACCGATGTGTTCACTTGCATATTTGTCATTAAATTCACCTGCTCTTCTTTTATATTCTTCTGGGTCTTCCATTTCTAACTTTCTATCAGGAGTATATTCGCTTTGGTCGGAGACTCTTTCATCTCTATTCATATTAATCTGTTGCATTGGTAGTTTAATCCAAAAAGATTGAAATACATACCCGTTAAACTTAGAAATCATTTCTTCCATTTCATTAGAATTATATAATTCAATAATTGAATCACCAATCATATCACCAATTTCTGATTTATCACCATGAAACGCTTTACCTAAAGCACTTTTAAGTGAACTAATAGATTGAGTTTTAGTTCTATCAATTTCTGCTTTAGTTGCTCCCATAGCCATATCTATAAGTTCTTGTGATAAAGGTGTATCAGGGTCAAGTAATTCCTCTTCATCATTTTCATCTTCTTCCATAGGTGTATCAAGATTAGTTCTAACCGCTTCATAACATGCATCTAATACAGAAGATAATAACATTTCAGATGTATCAAATAAAGCCTCTAATGAATCATTATATGCTGGAGAACCTAACATATTACTGATACTTCTTTCTGAATCATCTTCTAAAGATTTTGAGTATTGAGTCATAAAAGTTTCCATACCTGTTTTTAGTATAGCGGTAGCAATATCATGCCCCATATTTCTTAATTGTTTTTGATTAAAAGAAAGTTTCTTATTTGCTCTAGCCTTGTAATTACCTGAACCTTCCATCATCGCACCCAATTCCTCTAAAGTATCAGGATTACCGTCAAGACCTACTCTTCTTAACATATCCTCAAATGTCTGTTCTAAAGTAGTAAACCAATTTGCTATGTCTGCTTCATTAATGAAACCATAGTCTTCAATAAAATCATCATCCTTGAGGATTTTGTGTTTTAATACGCTTAACCAATTGCTCATTGTTTTCACCATACTTAAACCCCTATTTAACCTTATAGTTCTAATATCCTAACTGCATCCTTAGACATTTGTATAATTTTCTTATACATAGCATCATGTTCTTTTAGAACTTTAACAATAGCAGGGATATATTTAGCCTTATCTTCATCAGACCAATTTAATATGTAAGGGTTCTCCTTTACATCAATAACATCTGTTTGCATTTGTATAGCACCACTACCCTCATCGGAATCAAACATATCTACACCACTAGAATCAAATGAATTTAAAGTCATACCATATTCTAATTGTATTAAATCATCCTGTGCTGTTTCTCTTAATTCTCTATCTACACTAACTGAAGCCTTTGATAAGCCTTTTAAATTTTTACAAGCACCCTCTTCATTTTCAGCATGCCAACATATATGTTCTGAATTTATTAAAGCATTTTTGTACCAATCATCAGTATGATATTCGCTACTATCTCTAACATAATATGTCCAAGTCATAAAATGATTCTCACCTATATTAGCACTAGTCTTTGGATTAGGGCCTTTATCAGTTTGAGTATTCCATAACGGTGATGAACTAGCCTCTATACGGGTAATTTCATCATAAACATAATCTACAATTTTATTAAATTCTATTACACAAGTAGTTTTTGTTTCAGGTTCAGGTTTAACCTTTTCCTTTTGAGGTATAGGTTTTAATTTAGATGGAGAAGAGCCGGTGTTTGGTTTTGCACTTGTTTGAGTAGGTAAATTTTTACCGTAAGACATTCTACCTTTTTTAAATAATGTAGAAAACCACATTTTTATTCACTCTCATCAACAGCCTTCTTTAAGAGTTCTATAACATTTAGAGGAATACCTAACTCTTTACCTTTAATAGCAAATGCTTTTAAAGCGACTTCCCATTCAGTAATATCCTCATCTGATACTGCTTTAAGATATTCTTGCCAACTCATTTTAATCTCTCCTAAATTTTAGTATAATAATACTCTTTTTCATCTACTGTTAAATGTCTTTCTTCACCCTGCTCTATATCTTTTAAGGTTGGCTTACCTCTTCCAGAATTTTTATACATTTCAAAATAACTATCAATTATATTTGTATTAATTAATTGTCTTTTAGGTTGCCTTGTTGTCCTTCCTTTCGTTCCTTTCGGTCTATTAAAGAGTTTTTTACTTCTATCTTTAACCTCTTCTTTGGGTTCATTTTCTAATCTTGAAGATGTTTCTTTATTAATATTAGAACGAAGTATGTTATTCATACGCAAATGAAAAGTTTTGTTTGGTTTTAGGTCGTTAGCATCATCGGAATCTTCTTTGTCCTTTAAGAAAGAAAATAACTTATTATGGTATCTTCTCTTATCCTGATAGGAATAACCTTTATATTCTTCTTCACTAACTAATTTAGTTTCATAAATATCAATTAAAGCGTGTCTACTTGCTAATAAATTAACTTCGGACACAGTAGGTTCATAGTTTTTTAATATGTCTTTCCAACTCATTCTTCATCCCTCTTTTGTTTCTTATCTAAAGGTTTGTATGATGCTAGTAAAATGTTATCCCATGTGTTAAATTTATTATCACTAGAGCGTTGAATTGTTTCTCTCCAATTAGGGTCAGTCATGTTTAGGTCGCTACTACCTTGACACTTAATCCATGCTTCATATGCTGATGCTCCAGCCTGTTTAATGATAGATGCAACTGTTGAAAACATTGATGTTGGTACTTTATCTAATCTAATAAATTTGTTAACTGCTTGAGTAGTGGCTGTAATTAAATCTCCTGAGTTTAAACCAACTTTATATAATGAATTTAACATAGTTTTAAAATCTTCACAAGATAAATTATCAACTACTAATAATTCAGGTAAGATTTCCTTTTGTCTACTTGTACCTGTTTCGTTTAATAAATCAGTCAATGTATCAGTAAACACATTTTTAGCAATACTACAGCAATCTTCAAGAGTTTTATTGTTATTAGGAAATTCTACCAATAGGCTATTACGATTTCCATCATCCCATTGAACTCCTACCACATTAATCACTCTCTAATTATTTCTAACATCTGTTTACTATATTAAGTTAATTACTATTCTTCAATAACTACTGCTAACCATTTTTCCTCAGTAATCATATTTTCATCTTCATCTATAAGATAAACATATACATCATATTCATCTTTAGGTAAGGCACATAGAGTCATATTTCTATAACCTATGTCACCATTATATACATTAAAACTGTCAATAGAATAGTTTTCAGGTTCACTACCATAAGATGAATTTGATTTATATGCTAAGAATTGAACTGTTACTCCTTGTTCTTCATCACAATTAATATCTACATCGTAAGTAAGTATTAGTCCTGTTTTATTATCATCTTTATAATCCATAGTGTAGTCATAGAAGAATGGGTCACAGATAACTGTTTCATTTTCTTCTGGCTCAGGTTCTGGTTCTGGTTCTGGTTGAGGTTCAGGGGCTGGTTCAGCATCATAAGTACAAGTACCATCATCTTCATTAGCCATTGAATCGTAATTATTAGCACCGTAATCCATACAACCCCAATATATTTCATTAGTAACAGTTTCATTATCTTCTTTTAATGGGTCATCTACACCTGTTAAATTAATAATACCTCCCATTTCTAAACCACTTGTTGCTACAAGTAATAAAATAGGGATTAAAGCAGTTAATAACTTATGTGTCTTTCCAACCATTTTGGTTGCTTTATCAATAGCAGAAGTATTATCCATAATCAAATGAGAGTTATTTAACAAACCATCATCTAATAAATCTTCTATTACATCTGCTCTATCACGACCTGTTAATTCTGCAATTTCATCTGCGTTTTTTAAAGCGTCTGTAATATCTGACATTTAAATCTCCTACTTAGATAGTATTTCTTTCCAATATGCTAGTTGGTTCACTATTACCTTTTCTAGTTCCTTATCGGTATTATGTTCTAACTCTTTATTTAAATCTTCTATTCTTTGTTTAGCATACATATCTAAACTCTTTAATATATTCATCCATTCACTCATTATTTTCAGCCTCCATTCTATTTTCATTCCAAAAGTCAAATCTAGGTCTTAAAACAGGGCCTAGTCTATCTTGTGATTCTAAATTAAGAATCATAGTATTTAATGTACCATCTACAACTTGAGCCACATTCAGAATCCTCTTCATTAACCAATCTTTTTGACCAATAACTATGTTACTCATTGTGTGCATTACATGTTGTATTTCTTCAGGGTTTAGAGATTCTTCACTCGATAATGAAGCCATTAACCATTCATTGAAATTGGCTTTATTCTCTAATTCACCACTTTTAATATAGTGAGTTAAATCAATAATAATCTTTGTTGCTGATTTTCCTTCTATTAACCTAACAGCATATTCTTGCAAAAGCATGTAATTAATATCTTTTGATAATCGTGTAATATTATTCAAATCAATATAAGACCCTTCAGGCATATTCCCTTCTGCTTTCTGCTTCTGTAAATCATTATGTATTTCTTTAGCATATTCTGTTATAATTTCATTAACTGCTTCATCGGCTGCTGCGTGAATAGATTCATGGTTAAGTGTTTCCATAATAGTAGAAGTTAAATCGTTTTCTGTTCTTCTATCTATTTTACTACCTTCACCATAAGGTCTATCTCGTTTCCCTTTACCACCATCAGCACCACCAGCAGTTCTAATTTTATTAGTTACAGCAGATAAATTAACTAAAATTTTATCATCATCAGGCATCCAAACACCTAACCAAGTTTGTTTAGGTTCATATACATAATCGTAATCTGCCTTTAATATTAATTGCCACATATCATTCACCTCTATAACTGTATACTGTTGGGTATTTACCTGAAACCACAATATTAGGATGTTTCTCTAACATTCCTCTTAGTCTTCTAGTTTTCATATGTAAGTTTAATTCTTTAGTAATAGATGCCATTGACCTTTTAGGGTACAGTTTTAAATATTCTATGATTTGGTCTATTTGTTTAGTTTTAGGTGGAAGTTTTTTAGGTTGCCAATCTCTTTTAATTATGTCTTTCCAATTCATTTTACTCATCTCCAATCTATTTTACTTAGTATTTCCTTTTCGTCTAACTGTGAACCATTATCAATAATTACTCTATGAGAAAGATGTACAAATGTACCACCACTTAGATTATTCCGAATCTGCTTGCGGCGGTGTCCAATATCAGCATTTGATATTATTAATGTTACTCCAGCATCTGATTGACCCATAGAATTATCCCATACTTTATCAACTCTCCAACCCACATACCAAAGTTCATCTGTCTTATCTTTTACAGTTCTCCAAGTAACATCTTCTGTATGGGCAGCAGAATTAAAATATTCAAGGGCTTTACAGGCAACTTCTTCTGGTATTGGATGATAATCATAAATTATCCTTTCAAACCATTCGTCTTCTACTCCTGATGTTTTTCTTGGAAGACTTGCACTATAATTCCAAACATTATCCCACATACTAACAGCACTTATTTTCCTCTCTAACATATTAGCGTATTCTTCTAACTTTTTATTACAGTTACTTTCAGAAGGTTGAGGGATAGGCTTTAACTTAGTTTTAATTGAAGTTCCAACAGAAGGTTTGGTAGAAGGTTTAGTAGACAATTTACCCTTTGCCTTAATAATTTCTCTCCATTCGTTATTCATTACCTGCACAACCTTCTTCTTTTCTTCGCCTACATTTATTGGCTTCCTTAACAGGTATGCCTTTTGGACTTGAACCGTAAGTAGACCTTAAAGGGCAACTACTATGATAACATCTAACTCGCTTTTGTAAGTCACGAATTAGTGATGATTTCTCGGTCATATTTATTCCACCTTCTTTCTGTTTAATAAAGACTTTTATTCAAACCCTCTTTGAGAACCCTTAAATCTTTTTTCTGTTCTTTCTAACGCTAAAGTTACTTCAGGTGTTCCGAATAGAGTATCTATAACTCTTCTATACGGTTTATTAACATAAGAATTATTTGCTACAAAGTCAATTAAATCATTTACACTTCTAAAGTCTGTTTCATTAAGTGCAGCCTGTATTTTACCTGCATCCCACATGAAATGTCCACCATTAGCAAATGAATTTCCATCACTTTTAGCACTTTTACCTTTAGATGGGAATACATGATATTCTAACCCTAACCTTGAAGCGGTATTTTTAATCTCATCCTCAATTCCATTAGACCAAGCAATAGGTAAATAACCAATACCTTTTTGACCATTGTTAAACTGACCTTCAAGTTCTTCTAATCTACTCATATTTTGTTCAATATTATCTATTTTTAATATACTAAACCACATTATTACAACCTCCTTAACAACTCTTGAATATTTTTACCTTTAACTCTATATTCAGGAGTAGAAAGTAGAACTTTAGTAATCATTTCGGTCTGTTTAATCCAACTTTCATAAATTTCATCTACTTTCTCTACATCAACCCTATCTTTAAGTTGGCCTGGCTCATATTTATCTAAAATATCATGTACATCACTAGTTCTTATATGTTGTAGGTTCAAAGTACCATAGGAATGTATTTGCCAATGACCACTATTAAACAAATCCCACAAATAACGCCAAAGATGTTCTTTATTAACTGAATCATCTGTAATCTTGATACCAATATTATACTTACCTTGAATTTCTACAAATTCATTTTTAGGTTGTCCTACATTATGTTTTGAACCTCTAGTTTGAAGCCAAAAATCAGCGTCAGGAAAATTTGATTTAATTTTAAACATTTAAACACCTTTTAATATATCTAAGAACTTATTAATAATACCATTAATATTCTGAACAAGAAAGTGCGTTTCGTCTTCTTCGTATCGGAATAGAGTAAAATATACATGTATTTTGCGTATTTCTACATCATAAGAATGATACTGTGGAGGGTATACATCTACCCATAATTTATATTCTCCTTGCCTATTAGGATTTCTCTTAAAACCTGCTGTAATTTGCATATCAGTTTCCTCACCTGTGTTTGGGAAACCATAGTAGAACTTATGATGTGCAGGATTAGTATAATTGGTAAGCCCTTCTATTACCTTACACGCTACTTCTTCTGGTATTTCACTCCACTTTATTTCTGCATGAGAAAAATGTTCTGTCTGAGTATCTAAATATTCTAACCCTCGTTTTAGTTTTTCCCAACAAGGTTTATTATTTGGTTGAGGAATAGGCTTCATCTTACTTCTAATTTTATGGGTATTTTTAACCTTAAGTTCCGCTTTCCAAAATGCTTTATTTATCCCTAAGTCTCTATCTTCCATCTTTTCCCAAAACTTATGTGCATCTGGTTCAACAGAACCAAGTGTAATAGGTAGTGGTGTATTGGCTGATGCCTGTCTAAGAGAACGCTTATTATTTTCCCAATTCTTCTTACCACTTTCTTCAAATTGTTCCCAACCTTTGTATAATTTACTTAGTAGTTCCTTTTCATTTTCCCTAACTTCATAAATTAATTCTCTCAAGGCTTCTTGTCCTTTACCTTGACCTCTTAAATGTTCATTAACTACAAATAAATCTAATACCCATTCTTCTTTAGCGGCTGAAAATCTAAGTTCTGCTCTTGTTGATTTATCTTCTGATACAAACTTAACTGTAAAATCACTATATTGAAATTCTTGAAGCCATATAAAATCATCACCCTTTTCATTTGTAGGTTGCTCAAATGGCTCTCCTGCAAATATAGGTGATTTCAATATGTATTTCCATGTCATCGTGATTCCTTCTCTTTAAGTTGTCTTATTTTCTCTTCTAATTTAGACTGTGCGGCTCTAGGTAAATTAGCCATAGCATTCTTGTGTTGTCTTTCTAATCTTTTAATTTCCTTTGTATAAGATTTTTTAGGTTTCCTTAAAGCCTGAAAAGCACGAAGAAATGCTACTAAATCTATAGCATCTCTATCTTCTTTGCCATCAGAAACAGCATCATTAAATTCTTGCCAACTCTTATACTTTCCATTTGCTATTAACTTATAACCTTCAGGTAATACTTCATCTAACATTTCTATTCTATCTGCTCTTTCTTCGGGGGTTTCCCCTTCATCTTCTTTAAGTACTTTTTTCCAACTCATATTAATACCTCTTAGATTTTTTACCTACACAACGCCATTTCTTTCTTGATAGGGCATTTGCACAAGGAGGGTTTTTACACCTTTTAATTCCAGCAGACCTAGCACAATAAGCATCTCCCTTTTCAGTTCCGGGCCTTATTCTATCTCCACCATCTTTTGCTTTACCTGCTTGACCAAATGAACGCTTTTTACCATTTACAACTTTAGAGAATCTTTTACCGGAGGCTGGTTTTCCCTTCTTCCTCTTCTTACGAGCCTTAGCACCTCGCTTCCCAGATTTTCTTTTTAATACATCCTCCCAACTCATATTAATCAATATCCCTGTTTAGTTTTTCTCTCATTTGCATTAC
>TARA_R110002167_G_scaffold88523_17_pt1 | contig 11684 bp, 6 predicted proteins | sample TARA_R110002167 | Tara Oceans TARA_R110002167 (sample SAMEA4398238) | marine metagenome | biome: Polar Biome; feature: [MES] marine water layer (ENVO:01000295) within the mesopelagic zone...; material: water (ENVO:00002006), including particulate matter (ENVO:01000060) such as...... | reverse complement strand
CTCTGCTTATTACGTATGTAGTTATGGTGGAGATGTGGCTGCTGCTGACGAAGTCTGTTTAGATCCCACTAAATATTACAAAGAGCAAACCGATACCACACGTATGACTCACGAATTTAGGGTCAATACCGATGCAGATAAGCCATGGCGTGTCACGGCTGGTATCTTTTACGATGAACAAGACCTTGGTACAGTGGGTAAATTCAAAATTGCTAGTACTGATAAGTTCCCTAATCTAACCACAACATTGAAGGGATCTGAAGGGATTAATTCGAATGGCGGTCCCTTTGAATCAGAAGTTAGTTTTGTTAATGACGTAAGCCACGCCATCAACCAAATCGCGGTATTTGGTCAGGTAGGATTTGACTTAACTGAGACTCTCACTGCCACATTTGGCGCGCGCTGGTATCAAATTGACGATATTTATAAAGGCTCAACGTCTACAGTGGATGTCAGTCGTCGAATTCGCGCTTTTGGTACATTGGATGCTGACGAGTTAATCGCAGTAGGCGAAGATCCAGCTCTGGTTCAAGCCGCGGTTGACAGCGGTCAACTAGAAGTCAGTTTGCTGGATGATAGCGGTACGTTAACCGTAGATGATGTTATTTATAAAGCATCATTGGATTGGAAAGTAAGTGACGATATATTGTTATTTACCACCTACTCAGAAGGCTTTAGGCCACCGGTTACTAATCGTGTGGGCGGTGGCCTAGCCAGTAATCAAAGCGGCGCGTTTGAAGGTTTTCGAATTCCTGTCTATTCAACAACCGATAGTCTCGATAACGTTGAGTTAGGCATAAAAGGTGATTTTTTAGATGGTATTTTACGAGTTAACGCTACCGCATATTACTCTGAAATTTCCAATCTACAAACTTCACGTTATGACCCGACCAATATCAGCTTTTTAGTCTTTACCGATAATGTAGGTGATGCTGAAATAAAAGGTTTAGATGCCGATATTACTTGGCTAGCATCAGACAATTTGGTTATTAACGCTGCCTTTAGTGTCCTCGATACTCAATTAACTCGCGTTAATGATGAACTTATTGGTATTGCTCCCGAGGTTGGCGCACAGCTCCCGTACTCAGCTGAGTTTTCGGGTAATATTCGCGCACGTTATTACTTTGAGTTAGACAACGGTTACAACGGTTATTTCAATGCGTCGGTCAGCTACACAGGTGACCGTTTAGCCGGTATGGCAATGGATGCTTTTGTGACGGAAGACGCCACTAAATTAATCTATGGTACTGGCTCTGGCTTACCCATACAAAAAGAAGCTGCAACCTATGCAGGTACTTCCTTCACAGACTCTAATGGCGATGTTTTCCAAGGCGGACGCTATATCCAAGAGAGTTATGCAATTGCGAATGTATCGGTTGGTATTACTAAAAATGACTGGAAAGCCGAGTTTTATATAGACAATCTCACGGATGAAAGTGCGGTACTTTATGTTGATACTCAGCAATTTACTCCCAAGGTTGTCACTAACCGTCCGCGTACTATGGGTGTGCGCTTGTCCTACGACTTCTTTTAAATTAGTCTAAGGTAACAACACAAATGGCAGGCCTTCAGGTCTGCCTTTTTTTTATAAAATTGTATTATTATTGAAAACATCAGTCAGTCGCATTAGGAGCAAAACCATTGGATAATTCCAGCATTGATAACGTTAAACAAGCTTTACAAGCTGGAAACAGTGAACTGGCTATCTCGCTCGCTCAGCAAGAATTGGCAAGGGAAGTAGAACCACTTGTTATCGATGAGCTATATTATATGTTGACTGTTGCGCAGCGTTTACAGGGACAATTAACTGAGGCATTAGCATCAGTTCTTATCCTTATTCAACGTCAACCAGACTATGCTCGCGCTCATCAAGAAAAGGCTTACATACTTCTCGCGCAAAAGCACAACAATGAAGCTATTTCAGCATTCTTAAAAGCTACTCGTTTGAATCCAGCCCTATTATCTAGTTGGAGCAAATTACAGCTTCTATATCAACAAGTGGGTGAGCAAGCTGCGCTTGATTTTTGCACACAGCAAATTCACTTTTTACAAAGCTTGCCTAAAGAGATCTGCGGTGCACGTGATCTAATGTATGAGGGCAAGTTATTTGTGGCTGACAACTTATGTAGGCGTTATTTACAAGGCAACAAACATAATGCCGAGGCAATGTTGTTATTAGCCGAAATTGGCGTGCGATTAAAGGTTTACCACGACGCCGAGTTTTTACTTGAAAGCTGTACGGAATTATATCCAGATTTCATTCGCGCTAAAACCGAGTATATGCAACTGCTAGCTAAACTCGGAAAGTTCGCGAAAGCCAAAGATGTCGCAGAGTCCTTGCTGACTAAGCAAGCGGATAACCGACACTATTTAGCCGCCAAAGCTGGTGCAATGGTGGGGATTGGTGAAACCCAAGATGCCATTGAGATATATGAGACTATTCTGCAAAAGAGCCCTAATTTAGCGAATATTCATCTTATGGCTGGCCATGCTTATAAAGCTGCAGGTCAACTTAACAAGGCTGTTACTTCCTACCAGCAGGCCTATCAGCAGCGCCCCGACTTTGGTGACGCCTACTGGAGTTTAGCTAACACCAAAACCTATCGATTTAGCGATAAAGAACTAGTCGATATGCAAGCACATAGCAAACATGAAAATGTTGATAGTGAAGATCGGGTCCATTGTTTATTTGCGCTAGGCAAGGCTTTTGAAGATCGCCAAGAATTTGCTCTGTCATTTGATTATTACCGAACCGGTAACGAATTAAAAAATCGCAAAGCTCACTACGATAACGACGCCCTCGATGAACAAATAAGCCAGCAGCAAACGCTGTTTAGTGCTGAGTATTTTGCTCAGCGAGTTAGCGCTGGACATAAGGCGCCCGATCCGATTTTTATTGTTGGTTTACCCCGCGCTGGCTCGACTTTACTGGAACAAATTTTGGCTTCTCATTCCCAAGTCGATGGCACGATGGAGCTGCATAATATCTTAAGTTTAGTGTCACGATTAGGCGGGAAAAAAGGACAATACCCGGAGATGTTAAATAGCCTATCCTCAGATTACTTTGCTAAGTTTGGGCAACAATATCTGGATGAAACTCAGTATTATCGCCAAGGTGCGCCTTTTTTTATTGACAAAATGCCTAATAATTTTATGCATATTGGTCTGATTAAGTTGATTTTGCCCAATGCTAAAATCATTGATGCTCGTCGGGAGTCATTTGCCTGTTGTTTTAGTGGCTATAAACAGTTATTCGCTGAAGGACAGGAATTCTCTTATGATTTGAATGATATAGGCCACTACTATCAAGCCTATGAAAAGTTAATGTCACATTGGGATAGGGTATTACCAGGCCAAATTTTGCGTGTACAACACGAAGATTTACTGGACGATCTTGAGGGACAAGTTAGGCGCATCCTCGATTATTGTGGCTTAGAATTTGAAACAAGTTGTTTGACGTTTTATAACACTAAACGAGCGATTAAAACGCCGAGTTCAGAACAGGTGCGTCAACCGCTCTATCGCTCGGCAATGGAACAATGGCGAAATTACCAAGAGTTCTTAAACCCCTTATTTAAGGCTCTAGGTAGAGAGCCTGACTCTGATAAATAAGGCTGGCACAAGTAGGGGGCAAGGCAGCTTATGAAGCCGACTCTTTACCTGGGTATTTGCACTTAAAGAGTCTTAGTTGCGACGGTTGGCATTTATGTCAAAAACTCAGTCTCTGGTGCTGCAACTTTGCAGAATATGAATACTTATCAGTAGTAAATCTTAATACTTACGGCGTTGCAGGCCTGTCTGGGCCAAGATTTTGGCTGAAATTTCTTCAATAGAAAAATACGTACTATTTAGAAAAGGGATTTTTTCTTTACGATACAAGTTTTCTACTTCACGCAATTCCAAGCGACATTGAGCCAAAGAAGCGTAGCGACTGTTCGCCCGACGCTCTGAACGGATTTGATGCAGCCTCTCGGCCTCGATGGTTAAACCAAATAATTTGCCTTTAAAGTGTTTTAAGGCGGGGGGCATTTTTAAAACATCGCCCATATCGTCTTCCGTGAAAGGATAGTTGGCTGCTTTTATCCCATATTGTAAGGCTAAATATAAGCTGGTGGGGGTTTTACCGGAGCGAGATACACCCACTAAAACAATATCTGCTTCATTGTAATCTTTTAGATTAGAGCCATCATCATTAGCAAGTGCATAGTTGACGGCTTCGATACGAATATCATAGGTTTTTTCATGAATACTGTGGGTCCGATGTTTTTCAGGTTTTGAAGGTATTCCTAATACTTTTTCCAAAGGAGCTACAAATTGATCAAGGAAATTGTAATTAATCCCTACCGACTTAGCGACAATTTTACGCACTTCCACATTTACGATGGTATAAAAGACCAATGGCCGCTGTTGGTCGTCTTGAAAACTTACAGCTATTTTGTTAATAACTTGTTGCGCCTGTTCAACGGTTTCCACGAAGGGAATTGTGATGTGTTTGAACTCAAGGGTAAATAAAGAAAGGAGTGCGTGGCCAAACACCTCCGCAGTAATCGCTGTTCCATCCGAAATATAATAAGCTGTTCGCAAAACAATTCCTTAATAATGTTGTAATTTAATTACAGAAAAAATTAAATTTTACTTTGGTGTAAGCAACATTCTAAAATCCCTCTCGCAAAAAGCTAGCTTGTTGAGAATTATAAATGTTTGGACCAAGGATAAAGTACTAGCTTACTCTGTAATTGGTCCGGTGAGCACGCTAAATAACCCGAAAAATTCACTTTGGAGACTGAAGGAATGCAAGAGCACGTACTGTGGTATCAGCAATTAGGAATGGGCGATGTAGGTGTAGTCGGAGGCAAAAATGCTTCACTAGGTGAAATGATTTCTAATTTGTCAAATGCAGGAGTGCAAGTTCCCGGTGGTTTTGCGACCACTGCCCATGCGTTTAATTTATTTCTTGAGCAAAGTGGTTTGGAACAACGCATTCACACTTTACTCGACACCCTAGATGTGGAAGATATTGCCGCCTTAGGTAAAGCGGGCGAAGCTATTCGAAATTGGATTATAGAGACACCTTTCTTACCAGAACTTGAACAAGCGATTAAATCGGCTTTTGAAACGCTACAAGGCGAAGCGGGCGATGAAGCCTCATTTGCTGTGCGTTCTTCGGCTACAGCTGAAGATATGCCAGATGCCTCATTTGCAGGCCAACAAGAAACTTTTTTAAACGTGAAAGGTTATGACGCTGTCATGATTGCTATTAAACACGTTTTTGCCTCCTTATTTAATGACCGTGCGATTTCTTACCGCGTCCACCAGGGTTATGACCACAAAGGCGTAGCACTTTCTGCTGGTGTTCAACGTATGGTGCGCAGTGATTGTGCTTCTTCTGGTGTTATGTTTTCAATCGATACGGAGTCAGGTTTTGAAGACGTAGTCTTTATTACTTCGTCTTATGGTTTGGGTGAAATGGTCGTGCAGGGGGCCGTTAATCCCGACGAATTTTACGTTCACAAACCAACCATGGAAAAAGGTAAGCCAGCAATCGTTAGACGAACACTCGGCAGTAAGCTAATTAAAATGATTTATTCCGATGACCTTAGTCATGGAAAACAAGTTGATATTGTCGATAACGATAAAGCCTTAGGCAAACAGTTTTCCTTAACGGATGACGAAGTTATGGAGTTGGCCAAACAAGCCGTGATTATTGAACGTCATTACAAACGTCCCATGGATATTGAATGGGCTAAAGATGGTATAGACGGCAAACTTTACATTGTGCAGGCGCGTCCAGAAACAGTGCGAAGCCGAGAAGATATCCAAGTTATTGAACGTTTCCGTTTGCATGGTAAAGCCAATATTGTGTGTGAAGGACGTGCTATAGGCCATAAAATCGGTGCTGGTGTTGCCAAGGTCTTAGGCTCTGTCGCTGAAATGGATAAAATCCAACCTGGCGATGTACTGGTAACTGACATGACTGATCCCGATTGGGAACCCATCATGAAAAAAGCCTCAGCTATTGTTACTAATCGCGGTGGACGTACTTGTCACGCGGCGATCATTGCCCGTGAATTAGGCATCCCGGCAGTTGTAGGTTGTGGTAATGCGACGGATTTGATCAACAATGGCGATAAAATTACCGTATCGTGCTCAGAAGGCGATACCGGATTTATCTATGGGGATGTGCTTGATTTTGACGTAGTGACTTCACGCATCGATTCAATGCCTGCTATCCCCATGAAAGTAATGATGAATGTGGGTAATCCTGATCGTGCTTTTGATTTTGCGCGTTTACCCCATGAAGGTGTTGGTTTAGCCCGTTTAGAATTCATCATCAATCGTATGATTGGTGTGCATCCTAAGGCTTTACTTAACTTTGACCAACAACCGGCTGATGTTAAAGCTGAAATTACTGACATGATGGCTGGCTATGCTTCGCCTGTTGAATATTATATTCAAAAATTAGTTGAGGGAATTTCAACGATTGCCGCGGCTTTCTCGCCGAAAAAAGTCATTGTGCGTATGTCTGATTTTAAATCGAACGAATATTTTAATTTAGTGGGCGGTTTTCAATATGAGCCCCATGAAGAAAATCCGATGTTAGGCTTCCGTGGGGCGAGTCGTTACATCTCCGAAGATTTTCGTCCTTGTTTTGCGCTTGAATGTGAAGCGATAAAACGGGTACGAAACGAGATGGATTTGACCAATGTTGAAATCATGATCCCCTTTGTACGTACTTTGGAAGAAGGCAAAAAAGTCATTGAACTGCTTGCTGAAGAAGGTTTAGTGCAAGGCGAAAATGGCTTACGTGTGATCATGATGTGTGAGTTACCCTCTAACGCATTATTGGCGGATCAGTTCCTGGATATTTTTGATGGTTTCTCTATCGGATCAAATGACTTAACGCAGTTGACTTTGGGCCTAGACCGAGACTCGGGTCTGATCGCTCATTTGTTTGATGAGCGCGATCCAGCCGTTAAAGCCCTGTTAGCAATGGCTATTCAAGCCGCTAAAAAGCGCGGGAAATATGTTGGAATATGTGGGCAAGGTCCTTCAGATCACGAAGATTTAGCCGCTTGGTTGGTTGAACAAGGCATCGATAGTGTATCTTTAAACCCTGATACTGTAGTTGAAACATGGCTGTATTTGGGTGAAAAATTTAAGCAATAGAGCCGACAGCAACTTAAAAAAATGGCTGCAACTGCAGCCATTTTTATTAAAGATAATTTTTGTTAGTTGACTATTAATTCTTAAACTTTTTGTTAAGTAAAAATGAATCCAATTTACGTGCTGATTTTGTCATGGCGTTTTGGCACCATCGCAAGCTCTGGCGCGCTTTAGGAATGTCATAACTGAGCATCATCAAACCAATTATCAAGATAAACATTGAGCCAGGTATTATAAAAAATATTAAGCCAAAGGCTGCGAATATGCCACCAATTACAATTCTTATGTGCTTTTTCATCAATGCTCCATGATCACTCTGACTCGATGTACAGTATAACAAAGGTACAAAATAACAGACCTTATAAGTGTTACAAGCTATGTGATTAGTTTGCGCTCTTTATAAAAATCTCTAATTAATTCCGATGAAATCTAGAGGTAAGAGCGCAGGATTAGGTATACTCTTCAATATGATAAAAGTGGTAAATCAAAATACAATGACGAATAACTTGCCTTTTCTTGACCCACAAGAAACCATCGAAAGTGACTACAGTGCATTTTTATCGGCCTTAAAAGAGACGGCCTTTAGTGGTGATATTAATTTAAGCTACGGTAGTCGTTTAGCCGTATCGACTGATAACTCTATCTACCAGCAATTACCTCAGGCCGTACTATTACCTAAATCTGTTGAGGATTTATCAGTCATTGGCCAGACCGCCGCACAGTTTCCCGCGGTCAGATTCTCAGCTCGAGGTGGTGGTACTGGCACCAATGGCCAATCTTTAACGCCTGGTCTGATTGTAGACTTGTCCCGTTATATGAATAAGGTACTGGAGGTTAACGCTGATGAGCAATGGGTGAGAGTGCAAGCGGGTGTGGTAAAAGACCAACTTAACGACATATTGCGGCCCCTTGGTTACTTTTTTGCGCCTGATTTATCAACCAGTAACCGTGCCACCATTGGCGGCATGATCAGTACCGACGCATCTGGCCAAGGGTCCTTGGTCTATGGTAAAACCAGTGATCATGTACTTGGACTGACGTCAGTTTTAGTGGATGGCACTATTCTTACTACCCAACCGATGTCAATGGACGATGCAAAATCTTTAGCTCAGCAACCGTCCGTATTAGGCAAGATAGCAGCGCAGTTGTTAGCAACGTGTATCGGTAAGCGTGAACAAATTTTGGCTAAATTTCCGCGTATGAATCGGTTCTTAACTGGCTATGATTTAGAGCATGCCTTAAACGATGAGATGACTCAGTTAGATATTAGTCGAGTGATTACTGGTTCAGAGGGCTCATTAGTTTTTGTCGCTGAAGCCAAATTGAATATAACGGCTATCGCCAAGCACAAAGCCTTGGTGAATATCAAATATGATTCCTTTGAATCAGCCCTGAGACATGCACCGAGCATGGTTGCAGCAAAAGCAACGTCGGTAGAAACAGTCGACAGCAATATACTCAACCTAGCTAAACAGGACATCATTTGGCACTCAGTTAAAGACTTAATTACTGATGTCCCCCATAAAGACGTACTTGGCCTGAATATGGTTGAGTACAACAGCAATGACCAAGCTGACATTGAGTCAAAAATTGATGAGCTTTGCGCCAGGTTGGATCAGAATATTAAGTTGAGTCAATCGGGTGTGATTGGATATCAATTGACTTACGATACCACTGAGATCAATAAAATTTATGGTATGCGCAAGAAGTCAGTTGGGCTGCTTGGGAAAACTAAGGGTGAAAAAAAGCCCTTAGCCTTTGTTGAAGACACTGGAGTGCCACCAGAAAATTTAGCGGATTTTATTATGGAGTTTCGTGCACTGCTGGATGCTCGAGGCTTGCGTTATGGTATGTTTGGTCATGTTGATGCTGGTGTATTGCATGTCAGACCCGCATTAGATATGTGCGATCCACAACAAGAAGCCATGATCCCTGAAATTTCAGATGCGGTTGTGGCTTTGGTGGCTAAGTATGGTGGTTTAATGTGGGGAGAACACGGTAAGGGCTATCGCAGTGAATATTCCCCCACATTTTTTGGTGATGAGTTATATGCTGAGTTGTGTAAGATAAAGTCGGCTTTTGACCCCTTAAATAAAATGAATCCTGGCAAAATATGCACACCCTTTGAGTCAGACGAAAGCTTAGTTAAAGTCTCTGCCGCAAAACGAGGTGGCTTTGATAGACAAATTCCAGTTGCCGTGCGCAACGCGTTCGAACCCGCAATGAGTTGTAATGGTAATGGGCTTTGTTTTAATTATGATGTTACATCACCAATGTGTCCCTCATTCAAAATTACTGGTGATAGACGCCATAGCCCCAAAGGTCGAGCTGGCATTATTCGCGAGTGGTTACGTTTATTGTCTAAGCAGAACATCGATGTCGCGACACTAGAAAAATCTGGCAAGTCATCAGCATGGTTTACAAAGTTGTCGAATAGTTTATCAAAGCAACAAAAATCAGATTTTTCCCATGAAGTATTAGAGGTGATGGATGGCTGTTTAGCATGTAAAGCCTGTTCAAACCAATGCCCAGTGAGTGTGGATGTTCCTGGATTTAGAGCGCGTTTTTTAAATCTTTATTACCGCCGATATAGTCGGCCGTTGAAAGATTACTTGGTAGGCAATATTGAATCAATGGCACCGTTGATGGCCAAGTTACCTAAAGTAGTTAATTTCTTTTTACGCCAAAATTGGGTAAATAATTCAATCCGAAAATCGGTGGGATATGTTGATACCCCGCATTTGTCGGTGCCAACCTTGCAGCAAAGACTACCCAAAGCAATTCAACAGTTTGACTTAAAGCAATTGCAAAATCTGACTAAAGAGCAAGGGCTAAAAAAAGTGTGTATCGTGCAAGACCCTTTCACCAGTTATTACGAAGCGGGTGTGGTTGAGGCCTTAGCACAGCTTATTATTAAATTGGGGTATGAACCGGTTTTGCTGCCCTTTATGCCTAATGGTAAACCTCAGCATGTTAAAGGCTTTTTGGATAAGTTCGCTTCGACGGCCAACACAGCAGCAGAGCTACTTAACGAAATACAAGCCTTAGCCATACCTCTAGTGGGCATAGACCCTTCAATGGTACTTTGTTATAGAGATGAATATAGTAAGACCTTAGGAGAGGACAGGGGAGACTTTAATGTGCTGTTAGTGCATGAATGGTTATTGAAACTTGATTTGCCAACAAAAGTTACTACTCCACAACAACATTATGCGTTATTTGGCCATTGTAGTGAAAAAACAGCATTGCCGGCCAGTGAAAGCCAATGGCAAAGTGTCTTCGCTAAATTTGGTCTTACCCTTACACCTGTTGCAGTTGGCTGTTGTGGAATGGCCGGAACCTTTGGACATGAAGAAAGTCACTTAAGCCAATCTAAAGGGCTTTTTGAGTTAAGTTGGCGCGAACAGATTGCTCAGTATACGCCTGAGCAAATTGTGGCAACGGGTTATTCATGTCGTAGTCAAGTGGCAAGGCTGGCGGAGTTTAAACCTAAACATCCTTTACAAGTGCTGTTAAACACACTTGAATAAAAAGGTGGGCATATTTAGTCACAAAACTATTTTTAACTAAATATGCCCTAGTGAGTCTACTTTAGTGGGTAAACTCTACATTATTGAGTGAAAAGTTCGCTACGCTACACGCCATACTTTGGCGGGCTATTCCAGCGTCCATAAACACGGGGCCGACTGGCTGGAATCCTTGTTGTTGGTAATGTTCTACACCCTCCAACTCACATAAAACATTCACACTGTGCAAACCATGCTGCTGTGCAATACAAATCAGTGCATTAAATAGCAATTGATACACTTCTGGCCCTCGATGTTGAGGTTCAACCGCTATACGGCCTATTTCACCCTGCTCAGTGATACGACCGGTTGCAACATCTTGGTTGTTTTCGTCAACCACCAATACATGGTAGGCATCTTTATCTTGTTGATCAAACTCGTATTCCTGAGGAATACGCCAGTGGCATACAAATATTTTATTTCTTAGTTTGCGCAGTTTGTGTTTGTCTTTCCCCCAGTCGACGTTTTTTACTGTAAACGTCATAACTGACTCCTTTTATTCAGGTAACCAAAATCCTGAATTGACTAGTTTAGTCAGAAGCTGGGTGAAAAATAAACAACTTTTTGGAGTTTCTACTAATTCTGTACTGTAAGCTGGGGAGTTTAGAAAGTTTAGAACAAAATCACGCCCTTTAAGCGGCACAGCAAAGGATTGGCTCTCTATATAGAAAATAAAGTCAGTATTATCAGTTGCTTGGCTCTCAATAAAAATCGGTTTAATACCGGGCTCACGTAAAAAATAAACGCCGTCAGCGAGTAAGCCAACTATTTCTTCCTCACTATAGTGCTCATCTTCTTCCACTTCATTGTTTGATAAGCGATTGGTTTCACTCAAGTATTTCCCTAACCACTGCTCAAAACTTGAGGAAGTTAAGGTGCTCGATAGCAGATGTTTAAAGTGACTTAATTCCTGTTGTTTTATTTCACCAGGATAAGCTCGTGGTGTAATGGACT
>TARA_R110002167_G_scaffold65864_14_pt1 | contig 11713 bp, 11 predicted proteins | sample TARA_R110002167 | Tara Oceans TARA_R110002167 (sample SAMEA4398238) | marine metagenome | biome: Polar Biome; feature: [MES] marine water layer (ENVO:01000295) within the mesopelagic zone...; material: water (ENVO:00002006), including particulate matter (ENVO:01000060) such... | reverse complement strand
ATATTCTCAAAGTTTCAATTGGTGTTCTCTCTAAAGAGTTGCGAAATGATATTAAACAATCAGGTGGAAGAATTTACCAGATTGGTGGAGCAGTTCGAGATGAATTTCTTGGGAAGGTATCTAAGGATTTAGATTTGATAATAACTGGTATAGATATTGATGATTTGCAGAAGTTATTAGGAGAATATGGTTCAATAAATCTCGTTGGTAGAAATTATGGAGTTTTGAAATTTAGACCAGAAGGAATGGAGGGGGAACCAATAGATATTTCAGTCCCAAGAGTAGAAGTTAGCACTGGTGAAGGCCATAAAGACTTTGAAGTTCGGTTAGGTAAAGATATTACATTGGAACAGGAACAACTTCGTAGGGATTTTTGGATGAATGCTATCGCAAAAGACATTGAAACTGGCGAATTGGTAGATATTGAAGGAAAAGGGCAACTTGATATTAAAAATCGTCAAATTTCTGTGATTAATCCAAAAGCGTTTGATGATGACCCCCTTAGAATGTTGAGAGCAGTGCAATTTGCGGCTAGATTTGACTTTGAAATAGAGAAAGAGACTATGAAAGAGATAAAAAAGAATGCAGATAAAATTATGACGGTTTCTCACGATAGATTTCAAGAAGAATTCAGGAAAATGTTCGAAAAAGCAGAAAAACCTACTATCGGAATTGATTTATTGATAGAAACTGGTATGATGAAGCACATTTTAGAGAAAGGACAGTCAAATCCCTTGATGGATGACCTAAACAAAGATGCTTTTCCTGTATTTGTGGCTCTTTTGGCTGAAAGTTATGGTAATGATGCAGGGAAAGTAGTGCAGAATTTAATGAAATTGTCTAATCGAGATGTTTTAGCCGTTCAAGGAGTAGTAGATTATCAGACCATTTCCCCTACAAATGACTTAGAAGTTGTAAATTTTATCCGTAAAAGGAAGGAAAAAGAACATATTATTGCTAATATTGACTCTTTAATGGAAAGTAAAGGTAAAGAATTATTGAGTGATAGGCTGAAGACAATAAAAACTAAAGGAAAACCTACTTCTATCAAAGAATTGGCTGTTAATGGAGAAGACCTAATGCAAGAAGGTTTTAGTGGAACTGAAATTGGCCAAGCATTGGAGTTTTTGTTAGAATTAGCCGTTAAAAGCGGCAAGAATGAAAAGGGGCATCTCATAAGGAAGGTAAAGTCGCAGTTCAATAAAGGCGACAATTGGAAAAAAATGTTAATGGTGAGAGTATGAAAAAATGGGAATTACAAATTAAGAAAGCACCAGTTCAGTATTCAGGAACTTGTCCTAAACAGGGATGTGAACAGTTTGTGCAGAAAGGTCAAGAATGCCCACTTAAATTACCCGCTAAAGGGAAAGGAGTCTTACAGCATGGTTGTCCTATGAGAATAGAAGGAACAACTAAAGATAATTTAGAGGCTACTCCCCCTGTTACTAATTTTAGGCCAAAAACGCATAATCCATTTACGGATAGGGATTGATTAAAATGAATAAAGAAACTTTAAAGGCTATTATTGAAACTAAATTTATTAAAGAGAATCCTCAACTTCGTAGGGAAGTTGAAGATGAAATGAAGTTTGGTAATATAATGCAACAAGAAGCGGAGAGTAAGGTCGCTAGAAAACATAATCTACATACCTCTATGAGGGCAAGTTCTGTTACTGGTAGTAAATGGAATAGTGCAACTGGAAAAGGTCGCTGGATTAAAATGTTAAAGAAAGATAAGGGTGAAGAAATTTACATTACATGGTTAAGTCCTGAAAAAATAATGGGGTGGGTTGATGGACATGGCCCTTATACTGATACTTCTATTAGGGCATATATGAGAGAAAATTCTGAAAATAGATACATTGAAACTATTTCTAATACACATGAGAAAAAGATGGCAGGGGCGGTTACTACTGGTTCTGCCCCTTCACTATTCAATCGTAGATACGGTAAAAAGAAAAAGGATGATGATGATGAATGACATGGAGTAGCATATTATGGAAGGCTAAACCTTCTGTTAAGAAAAAGAGATTGGTTGGAATTAAGAATATTTTAGTTGACCAAGAACTAGGAACAGAAGTTGATTCTATTCAAAGAGAGTATATTAATTGGAAGCGAGATTGTGGGATAGGATTATCCGATATTGGAATTACTGGTAGAGGTCATGATAAAGAAGGAACTACAGGTAGAGATACTTTGTTAGAACATGTTGAAGAACATGTAAATGCTGTTGTTCAAAGACCTAATCAACCAAGAAGGGATGGCGCTAATTTCACAATAAAACTTCTTGATGAGATTGTTCTCCATGAAGAATCTGTTATAGAAGAAGATGATGAAGAAAATCTTGTTGAGTTCGTAAAGGATTTGAAAGGTATAGCGGGAACAGATTCTGACCCAAGAAATATCAAATTCACTCAACCATTAGATGTGGTTAAAAGAGGAAAGAAATTTATTGATGTTGGTAAAGAACCCGTTTATGGACATTACAGAACTCCTATCTATGTTGAATCAAGAAGAAATGTTCATGGAAGTGAAAAGGAACAAGACCCAGTAGATGCTTCTTGGTATTCTTCTGATAAGAATAGTGCTACTCCTCCTTTCTGGCAAGCAATTTTTGCAGGGTCGTCAGAGGGAAGTGCGGGAAGCCAAATCAAAATAGGAATATTAGGTATTCTTGAGAATTTCCAAAAGGCAGTAGAGGGGGCATACCTCAATGAAGTTATCATTAATGATACAGGAGATTTCGAAAGTAAAATAAATACATTAACTAAATTAACCCCTCTTAAGAGAGAACTTATGAAATTGATTAAAGATAAAACAATTTATCGTGGTAATGGTCATCAGATAATGTATGGTGGAGAAAGAGGATTAGTTGCAAGATTAGGTAAAATTGCTTTCAAAGGTAATAAACTCTCTTCTAAATACTTAGCAGAAATTTCAGAAGCATTAGGAGATATAGCAGGTAGTGATGATATTAAACAATTTAAAATTAAATTAACTGTTCCTACTATTAATCGCTTGATTAATTTGTGGGTTAGAGGAGAAGCCAATATGGTTGTTCCTCCACATCTACTGCCTAATGGAAGACCATTCTTACTTTCTAGTGCTGGTGGCGGAAGAAAAACAACTGGTCAATCTTGGTCAACTGCACACGATGAGGCTGTAAAAAGAAGTAAAGAGATGAAGAAGAGTTGGGTAGATAATCTTTGGAGATGATTAAGATGACTTGGCAAGATATTTTAAAACGGGGAATAGTGCGGCCAGAGCCAAGTCGTGAAGAACTATTAGAGGCTAGAAAACTTATTGAAGATAGCACGATAGAAGCCGAGTCTAAAAAACCTGTTGAAACTGGTAAGTTTTTAAACAAGCCTAAGCCTAAACAACCACATTCAAAGTTTGTTGATTCTGACCCAAATGAAGAACCTCCTAATCCATTTAAAAAGAAGTGATTAATATGGCTAAAACAAGAAAGCATTGCAAACTCTGTCAGAACCCTGATAGAGAACAATTAGAGGAAAGGCTTTCTTCCGTTCAAATTATACCCGATGAACTCGATGTAGAGATGGGCTGGACAAGTGGTATATCAGCAAGGCATTTGAGAAATCACATGAATACTGAATATACCGACCAATCCAATCCTCGATGTGCATTATGTGTTAGTCCTGAAAGGAAAATTTTAGAAGTTGCTATCCATGACGGAGAATTATCTCCTACAAAAGTTGCAGGGGATTTACAGATTACCCGTCAACAAGTAATGAAACATATGAATAAACATTTGAAACCTATTGTGCAAAAATCTGCGGCAATGGAAATTATGAAGAAAGACCTTAATGAAATAGATTTACTTTCTGCTAATATTCATAAACTGGAGAGTAAGATTGAATTATTATTTGAAGAAGAAGATTTAAACCCAAAATATATTGATAGTCTAACAAGACTCGCTAAAGAGATTCGTGAGAGTTTAAAATATATGTTAGAGTTTAAGGGTCAATTAGTTCACAAGAGACAAGATACTATTATAGTCGCACAAATGCAGGTAGTTCAAGAAGTATTAGCACAACAACATCCACAAGTTTGGTTGGACATTAAAGATAAGATGCAGGAGAAGTTACAATGAGTTGGAAAGAAATATTGAAAAATGACGGAAAGAAAGCGTTAGACTATTACCGCAAAGAAGCGGAAAAAATGGAAGGCTGGGGTTATGAGATGGCAATACCCAAATACATCGTTATTAGCGACCAAAGCACTGTTGATGAACCACAATGGCTGGCTCAAATAACAGATTCCCCAACTGCCGAATTAGCGGCGGTTGGCGAGGGTTCAATATTAGATATGGAAGAAGGTTGGTATGCTAAGTCGGAATATTCTGCTAAAGAACTGATTGACTTTTTAGAAAAGAAATATCCTACTTTAGAAATTATTGGACCAGCAAGCCCAGAAGAAATACAGGAGAAATTACAATGAGTTGGAAAGATATTTTAAAGGCCAGTCCTAATATGGATGCTATTAGAAGAGTTTCGCCATCGTTTGCGGAAGAAGTAGAACGAATGGTAGAACTTAGAGATAATGAAGAATTATTGGGAGAGTTTATTGATGGTGTTGAAGAGAATAAAGATTTTGGTTTGGAAGAAGCGATTCAAAATTCTATAGACAATCTTAGCAGAACAAGTAAAAAAGATAAAGATATTTTCTTCTATAATCTTAGTTTGCAGGAAAAGGGTAAATATGATAGATTTAAGAAAAACCCCTCTGATATTATAGATGATGTATTAGAAGATATGTTACAGACTATGGGAAGTGATTTAAGATGAGTTGGGAAGATAAAATAAGAAAAGAAAGAACTTGGGACACTTATGAGGAAATTGCTGAAACTATGACTGAAGCATGGAATGATTTTATTAAAAAGTGGATAGATAGTTCTGAAAATAGAGAGAATTGGCGACAATTATTGCGTCATTTAGAAGAAGAAATGCCTAGTGAATGGTTAAAATGAGGTGATTCCAATGCAAAGATTCAATGAAGAACAAAACCAATTCATGCTTTACGAAACACTTCGTAAAGGTGAAACACCTAATTGGGTGAGTGTTCTTCATAAGACTGAATTTCCAGATATGAATTCTATTACTAAAAATGCTAAGAGAGTTCTCCCTGCTACTCATGGGGGAAAATGGTCAGCATTACTTACCACTGATGATATGACTAATGGATTCATTAGAGATATTGAAGAAGAGAATTTCAGTCCAAAAGGAATTGATGCTACAATGGCTCAATTAAAATATTGGAAAGAGGATGAGGATAATTGGAAAAAGATGGAGGAGTTAAAACAACTCTATCGTGGTGATGGTGGAATGAGAGCCATTACTTCTGCTCCTAAAGTAAGAAGGAGAATTCAATCTATAGTTGAGAAAGTTCTTCCTATTTTGGATGAGAAAAGGAGAGGGCAAAAAACTGGTGCTGGTTCTAAAGGTGGTAAAGGCTACATTAAATTCGATATAACTAAAGAGAAGTTAGCAGAGTTATTTGATACCTTTGAAGAATTAGATAAGAAAGAACAGAAAAGATATTTGTTGTGGCTTGATGATGTTTTTAGAGATAAAAGAAAATTAAATGAATTCAAACCATTCTTAACTGATAACTACTCCAGTAAAATCCTACCTATCATTAGAGAATTCGGATGGGATAAAGAAAGAAATTTTAGTATGGAATCAGAAAGTGATTTGTCTTCATTGGGTTTTAAAGAAGAGAGTGGACGCTGGAAATTACGAGGATATACTGGAGATGTTAAAACTTTAAGAGGAAAAATTTACGAATTGACTGGTGGAGCAGTACCAAAAAGTTCACCTCGACCAATTTATTCCGCCTTTGGAACAATTAAAACTACCCAAGAGAAAAAACTATCTGGTAAGAAATGGAAAATAAAAGAACCATTTACTGCTGATAAAGCAAAAATATATCTCCAAAAGATAATTAGTAAAAAAACATTTTCAGGTAAATTTTCTACAGAGAAATTGAATCAGATGAAAAAGGATAGCAAATTTATAGATATGAGTTTAGTAACTTTACTTGATGGTAGATTTGAAGGAAATATTGCTGATGGAACATTAACTGAAAATTTCTTATTACAAATGGAACAAATGAAATTTGCTAATGAGAAATATAGATTGAACCATTATATTAATATGGTATTTGCTAAATCTAATCCCTTTGGTGATACTTATGATAAAAATTCCTCATTCTTTTTAGATATTGGAGATGATGAATTTTGGACAAAGGAAGGAAAAGAACCTCAATATAAAGATTTCAAGAAAGAAATTTTAGAATCATTACAAAGAGGGAGTTTATCAGATAATTATACTGAAGAGAAGAAAACTCTTGAAAGGAATTTAAAATATTTATCGCAGTCTATTAGTCCAGAAGAAAAAGAATTTATTGATGAAATTTTAGAAGATGAAGATTATTTAAGTGATGTTACTGATGATGAATTAATAAAGACCATAACTTATCTTCAAGACACTCCTCCAACATATAAAGAAAAACCGATTGAATATGGAGAAGAAACATTAACAGTTTATTTTGTAGAAATTAAATCAACATATAATACTATTCGAAACTTATTAGGTTTAATTGGTAGACAAACCGAAGGTGAATTAAAGGCCGCATACGAAGGTATGAAAGATGATAATCAAGAAGCCATAGAAGCCTTTGATAAAGTATTACAAGCAGAAGGTAAAATTTATGATATAGAATTTAATGAAGATTCTTTTGGTTCTGAATATGAAAAGGATATTGCTGAAATAGCCTATCGTGGATTGGCCGCAGGGAAACCATTAGATGAAGTATTAGGTGGATTTGCTATAAAACAAGATGTATTTGATTTAAAAAATCTATTTAATGTTTTAATTGCGGCAGAAAGTCTATACTCTACTGGTGAAAGGTTGAGTTCTATTTCTAAAGATATAAAACCAAAAGATGATATGGATTTTAATGCTGACCCTCCTCCTTATGAGACAGAAATAAAGAATTTTGCTAAGACTTTGAAAACCGCTATATCTAATTTAAGAGAAGCAATTACAAATGATATACAAGAAAAGGTAGAAGATATTGTTACTCATCCTAAAACTTATGAATTAAAAACTTCTAAAGTTACAGGTAAAATAAAAAGAAAAACTGACCAAGAAATTAAAGTAAATAATAGAAGAATAAGAGGAGAAAGGGGTCAAGAAATAACTTCTCAAGGTATATTCTCAATATTAGAAAGAAACCAATTAATAGAGGAGGTTCAATAATGGTAGAAATAAACGATGATATAAATACTAAAGCAGAAGAGGCTTATAAAAATGAAAAATGGGAAGAATTTAGAAGTGAGTTATTTTCTATGATTAAAGAGTTAAACCCTAATGCTACTAATAATGACATAAGAAAAAGAGTTAGACAATTAAGAGTTAAAATAGCAGCAGAAGCAACTAGATGGGGTGAAGGCGGAAAGGCAGAAGAAGAAGTGAGTAAAGAAAAAACATTCAATACTGTATTGCGTAAATCTTTCACTTATAATGGTAAACCATTTAATTTTAGTGATTTAACTGAAGGGGATTTTTCAGCAGGTAAACTTTCTGTTAGAAAAAAAGCCCCACAAAATCTTAGAGGAACCTTAAACGATTTAGAAACTTATTCTAAAGAATCAGGAGATGATAATTTAATTCATAATGTTGAAGAATTAATTAAATTATATGCTGATGTAATATTAGCACAAAGAGGGCCAGTTAAAGAAAAAGTTAGAATTGATTTGGGTTGGGTAGAAGAAGTTGGAGATTTACCTTTAGGTAATTGGTCTACTAGAAAAAGGATTTATGATTATTGGGGAAAGATTCATGGGAAATACCCCGCATTAAAAGAAGCGGTGGATAACTTTGTAGACGAAGTTGATGACTTACATCAAACTCCATTTGGTGGAGAAGGAGCATTTGATGATTTTTTCAAAGATGTAGGGGAATTTGCAAGTTGGTATAGAGAGGGATTACCTAATTATGTTGTGTCTTTACCACCTATTGATTTGAAAGTTCCAGATGAATTTACTAATGCTATAAAAATTATGGATTATTTTCAAGATAAACAAGGGGTAGTTAGTCCTAAGAGAAGGAAAGAAGAATCTCATCAAGAAGTAGAAGAAGATACAACATCGGAAGGTGCAGGACAAACGGGTAGTGAAGCATTAGAAGCAGATAGATTGGCTGATGTAGGAACTCCTGTTAGAGAAGCAGGTTCATTAGCAGACCCCACAGGTAAAAGAAAAATTACTCCACCTAAAGGGGGGATAAAAGATATTGAAGTTGACCCCATTTTTTGGCATAAATATAATGATGATTATGAAGATTTGAAAATACCTAAAAGTCAATTGAATCAAATTAAAAAGATTATAGAAGGGGGTATTATGGATTACTATTTTGATGATGATGAGGTATTAGATAATTTCCAAGATTGGTTTGACGGTTTAAAAGATACAATGGAAGATATGGAAAAAGGACAGAAGAATTTCTTTTTACCTATATCTCCTTTCATTACTGATGATTTAGACTTAGATATAAAGACAGATGAAATTACTGATAGAACTACTGAGTTCTTAGAACAGATTGCTAATTTAACAGAGGAAGTTAAAACCTCTTTTTCAGTATATCAAAAGAAAATAGAAGGTAGAGATAAGCAAGGTGGAGGTGCTGTAGGTGAACTTCCAGAATTTATGTGGGCAGGTAAAAAGGGAATAGATAGAAAAATCCCTAAAGAATTAGATAAGGCTTGGAATGAAATGCTTAAAGCAATTAACGAATATTATTTACTACCATTACAGGGTAAGAATTATGTTCAAGCGAAAGAAAAACCAAGTTGGTCTAAAGGTCGTGCATCTCTAGTTCTTTCTATTAAAAATCTAAAAGAAAACCCAATAGGTGCATTACTAGATAAAATGGTTGGTGAAGCAATACACAGTATTAGACCTAAACATATTAGAAATCTTACTAAATTTATTGAAACTGCTCGTAGTACAGGCGCTAAGTCTTTTACTAAAGACATGTTTTCACAAGGTAAAAATGCGGTTAGAGCCTTAGATTCTATATTTGGAAAAGAGTTCAATAAGAAAAACAAAGAATCTATTGGATATATTATTTATGATATGGGTAAAAAATTAGGAGTTAAAAATATGAAAGATTTCGATAATAAATATTGGTCTAATATTTATAGTCTCTATAGTAATTATAAAGAGAATCGTAACTCTGTTGATTATCCGATTGATATGTTAAGACACGCTCTTAATACTCCAGAATTTACTGCTTGGATTGGATTAGGGGAAGGCAAAGATAAGAAGATAAAAGGCGCTTCTGAATATACTGATAAAGCACTTACTGAAGCAGTTTTAGAATTAGATGCTGTATTTGATACATTTCATAAAATGGATGAAATAAATCAATCTTTATTACAGGCGCATGATACTATTAGAAAAATGAAGAATAAACCGCTTATTCATTCTCATCTTTCATTAGATTATATTGACCACATGGATTTAACTATCAATAAATTACATAATGAACAAAGAATGGATTTAACTGCTACTGAAATACATAAAATTGTTAAAGCGGTATCTTCTTATGAATCAATAGCAAAGAATTTTGGAATTAATGAGGAAGTAGTCTATACAGTTAAAGCAATGTTTAGGTGATTGTCTTGGCTATTCAAATATTAAACAATGAACAGGCTGTTCAAGATTTATTCTTTGAGGCTTGGGCAGAATCCTATGAGGAAATAATTGGTAGAAAACCTGCTCCTAAAGATATTTTTCCAACAAGAGCAGATAGAGGAACTACCTTCTTCGAAACTTTTGGGGCAGGACAAAGTGAATTACATGTAAATATTAGACCAAGTTCAGAAGGGGCTGGAGATAGACCAGTTGCTGTTCAGGCAGTAACAGATTATGGTGATTTTTATGCTGGTGGAGGAGCGAGGTCTGTTGCTAATCCACAATTATTTTCTAAAGATAAAGTCCCTTCAAGAAGTGTTGATGGGATAAAAATAAATGGTGGTTGGTCTGAAATTTATGAAGGAGTTATGAATAAATATACAGATAAACCAATGATATTGAGTATCGCTAATAAAGAATTAATTCCTAAATGGAGAGGATTAGGTTTCAAACCCTATAATGAAGAGACTGCTAATCTTCCAGAAGCAGTTAAAGAAAAACTAAAGGGATTAAAATACCCTATTTATTATAGAGATAGTGGTGAAATGAAGAAATCCTTTGCCTATGTTTGGGCTAAATATATACATAAGTGTGATTTATAATGTTAGACGAGTTAGATTTTAGTAAACAAATGGATTTAGAGATGTCTAAGGCGTCCTTTCCTTATTTCTTTACTGAAGTTTTAGGATTCCAATTTACTAAATTTCATCAAGAATGGTTTGACTTAATGCAGTCTACTGATAGAACTGTTATTATTTGTAGTAGAGATTTTGGTAAATCAGTATTTATGCATTCATGGGCTGTATGGCAGTTATGTTTTCAACCTGCTCCTTATCAGATGCTATACATTTCTTCTAACCATAAACAAACTATGGTTCACATGAGGGAAATAGACAAGATGTTTAACAATCCAACTCTTGCTCATTTTAGACCTTCAAGGGGATGGGCCATAGGTAATATTACTCTTACAAATGGTAATTCAATTCTTGAGCGTTCAGTTGGTTCGCAAATTCGTGGACTTCATCCTCAAGAAATTATTATTGATGACCCGCTAAAAGAATTTAGTTTAACTGCTATCAAGAAAGTAACTGATTGGTTCTTTGGAGACATGATTCCAACTCTTCACCATACTGCTTCATTAAGAATGATTGGCACCCCATTTACATATACTGATATTTTTGCTTTATTAGGTAGTGAAGAATATTCTAAGGTATATACTGTGAGAAATTATCCCTGTCTAAATCAAAATAATGAATCCCTATGGCCTGAACGATGGAGTTATGATAAACTTATGCAAAGGAAACAAGAAGTTGGTTCGTTGAAATTCACAAGAGAATATCTTTGTATTCCAATTTCTACTGGAACCGCTTTGTTTGGACAAGAACATATAGAAGCATGTAAACAATTAGGAAAAGAAGATTTGTTAAGATTAAGACATAGAAAGGATTCTGGTTATACTTATTATGTAGGAGTAGACCCTGCTATTTCTACTGATGGAGATTATAATGTCATTATGGTTTTAGAAGTAGATGAAAATAGAAATAAAAGAGTAGTATTTGTTGATAGGCAAAAGAATGTAGAGTTTAGAGAAAACATAAATAAAATTAAAATGATTGCAAAATTATTTGAACCCGATATAATTTATTTTGAAACAAATACCTTTGCTAAATCTTTTACACAAGAATTGCGTAACGAAACTGATTTGAATATTAGGGATGTAACCATGACTCGTAGAAAGAAAGAAGAAATTATTCTCAATCTTCAAATGAATATTGAAAATAATAAAATAATATTCCCAAGAGGTAATGAAGAATCAAGAACAGTTACAGATAATATTATTGAAGAGTTATCTATGTTTAGTATAACTGATAATGGAAAATTTGAAGGGGTAGGGGCGCACGACGATTTAGTAATGGGTCTTGCTTTGGCTAATTCAGCAACGCATGATATGCTAGAATCCTTCATTTTATTAGATGACATGGAAATATTT